>Ga0247842_10006951_pt1 | contig 12490 bp, 19 predicted proteins | sample LaCruzMarch2015__3_FD_192411 | JGI IMG/M metagenome (GOLD analysis project Ga0247842, IMG submission 192411) | Freshwater microbial communities from meromictic Lake La Cruz, Castile-La Mancha, Spain - LaCruzMarch2015_19m | ecosystem: Environmental > Aquatic > Freshwater > Lake | place: Spain...
CAGTTTGATCCCAAATTCGTATTTTGAAATACGATTATCTCCCACCACGTGGAAGATACCTTTGGCATGAATATTAATGAGTTCATGAACTATACTCGCAAGTTTTTCAGCAAGTATTGGGCTATAAAAAACATCCTTAAATAGGTTAATTTCCTTACCTGACCGGAGAGCGTTTATAATCACATCACTAAATGAAGACCTATAACTCGGACCCCAGCCATAAAAATTTGTACGTATCACCAATGCAGCAGAATGAATTTCGATGACCCGAGCTTCTGCTTCTGCTTTTGTTCGACCATAAACATTTTTTGGATCAACAGGGTAATTCTCATTTACCAATGGGTCATTCCCAGAGAATAAATGGTCAGTTGAAATATGTACAAGTCGTAAATCAAGATTAGCACAGGCTTGTGCTACATTGCCGGATAAATCGGCATTGACGTGCTTTGCAAGTTCCGGATTGGCTTCGCATGCCTCGACACTGGTTAGACCGGCGGTGTGAATTACAATTTTTGGTTTACAAGATTCAAACATGTGGATAATATCATCGATAGATTCTAGGTTTATATATCTCTTTTCGACGCCAGTCATGGAAATGTTTCTGTCGTATAATCCTAGTACAACCGAATATTGTTCACGTACGGCTATTGCCCAATTTATGGCAAGAAGCCCGGAACCGCCCGTAATAAATATTGTATCCTTCATGCTATTTTAGTTGTAGAAAGGGGGAATTGATTTTTAATTATCAAATTGACCCTATTTTACCTTGATGTGTTTTAATCCAAGTTCCAAAGGAGTAAACATTCATTTGATTTGAAGTACTCAGTTTTAGTATTATCGGTTTTGTAAATATTATGAACTATACTTCGGCCAATAATTTTTTCAACCTTGTCGATAAGTGGATTAAGACTACTAACATTTATTTTATCTCCAATCAGGATGATTTCAAGGGGTCCCTGATTAAGACCTTGTGACAATGGGCCTGTCAGATAAACTTTTTGAACGTTGCCAAGCTTTTGTATTATTTTTTCCTGGATATGGTCAAACCCCAACTGTTTATGAATGATCTCATTGACTGCAGAATACATAGGGTGTTTTTTGTTCGCCCTGTATATCTTCTTGTTTTTTCAAGATAGGATTCAAGCATTCACTTGAAACTTGAAACCTGAAACTTCAAAGTCTTCCGTCTACAACCTCTCGGGGTAAAATCGCCTTAATGTCAAACAAAACAGAATTCTTTTTTCTATCTGAAAAATCAAATTCTTTGAATTCATCATGAGCCACAGCTAAAATTATGGCATCATATCCTGAAACCTGAGACCTGAGACTTGAAACCTGCAACAATTCAATTTCATATTCATGACGCACTTCCTCCGGATTTGCCCAGGGATCAAATGCATCCACTTGGCAGTCGAAACTTTTCAACTCGCGCATCAGATCAATCACCTTGGAATTTCGAATATCCAGGCAGTTCTCCTTAAATGTAATACCAAGTACCAAAACCTTTGACCCCTTGATTTTAATCTCTTTTCTAATCATTAATTTGATCACCATCCGGGCAATCCAGGCTCCCATCCCGTCGTTCATTCGCCTTCCTGCCAAAATGATCTCAGGATGATACCCAGCCTCTTCAGCCCGCTGTGCAATATAGTAGGGGTCTATTCCTATGCAATGACCTCCAACCAACCCAGGCTTGAACTTCAGAAAATTCCACTTGGTCCCAGCCGCCTCCAGCACATCAGTCGTATCTATCTTGAAATAGTTGCAGATCTTTGCCAGTTCATTCATGAAGGCGATGTTGATATCCCGCTGCGAATTCTCGATCACCTTGGCCGCCTCCGCCACCTTGATACTCGGCGCCTTGTGGGTGCCGTTTAAAAGAATAGTATTGTAAAGCTGGTCAACCAGGTCAGCGACTTCTGGGGTAGAACCTGAGGTGATCTTCTTAATTGTCAAAACAGAGTTAACCTTATCCCCCGGGTTGATTCTTTCAGGAGAATACCCTGCATAAAAATCAACCTGAAACCTCAAACCTGAAACCTTTTCCACCACCGGAATACAATCTTCCTCTGTACATCCCGGATAAACAGTTGATTCATAAATTACAATGCCGCCTTTAGGTATAATCTTCCCAACGGTTTCACTGGCCTTGATCAAAGGGGTCAGATCAGGCCGGTTGTTCTTGTCTACTGGTGTAGGGACAGTAACTATAAATACATTGCAACCTTTGAGGTCTTCCAGAATGGTGGTAAGATGTAAGCCTGAGTTAAGAGTTAAGAGTGAGGAGTTAAGAGTTAAAAGTGAAGAGTTAGGAGTTGAGAGTTGGGGGTTTAATACACCTTTCAGGTTTTCGTCTTCAACTTCGAGGGTGCTGTCGTGTCCTTTGGCTAACTCATTAATTCTCCCCTGGTTAATATCAAACCCCACAACCGGAAATTTCTTGGCAAACTCAACCGCCAGAGGGAGTCCGACGTAGCCAAGACCGATAATACCTATTTTGATTTCTTTGAGTAACATGGCAGAAACTATTTACGATTGCACAAGATTTTAGATTGACGATTAAATCTGGAATTAAGCATCCAGCATTCAGCCATCCAATTTCCGGCTAAAAAGCCGGACAAAAAACTCACTCCTTCCGCCGGGCTACAGGAGTGTATCGCCTACGGCGATAGAATGTCATTTCAGTACCGAAAATCGGAGCAACCAGTTTTTACTTCAAGATTCCTTGTTCAATATTCGACTGTTCATTTTTTACCATCCAGTCATCCAGCATCCAGTCATCCAGCAATCCAGCAATCCAATTTCATGATTGCCTCCTGACCTCCTCAATAAACTCTTTGAACAGAAAAAGCTTGTTCTTCAGTATTCCGTAAATGATCTCCAGGTCTATCTTCTCATAGCGGTGTACGATGAAGTTCCTGAATCTAACCATATCGCCGTATTCAGGCCGTGCCGATAAAATGCCCAACTCCTGAAGTTTCAGCATGTTCTCAGACGCGGTAGGCAGGGGAGGTATCTTATTGAGGGCCAGGATCCGTTCACTGATATCGATCATCACCTCGGTACAGACCTGCAAGGCTCGTTCAACGGCATTCTGCAGTAAAGAGCTGTCGCGGAGCTCCGTAAATGAGACAATATTCCAACTCTCTATCTCGGCCAGTTTCTGCTCGATGATCCTGAGCTTTGATTCAATGATTCCATTGTACTTCATATCCCCTGTATTGAAGCTGTTTTTTCATCCATGCAACGGTATCTTCATAATCGCGGCAGGTTTGAGAATAAAAGGAGGCGTGTAAATCTCTCGCTTCCTCCCTGATAAACAGGATCTTTCCCTGTAATACTGAAAAGGAGAGTTGATCGCCTGCATCATTCAGGAATACCAGGTCACAGGGCACCCCCGGGGTGTGTCTTTCAACCAGCTCAACAATTTTCGGGATGAGATCAATCCTTGCTGAATGCCCACCGATCCATACGGCAATATCAACATCTCCGCCGTTCCTCACTTTTCCCTCCTGCGCCGACCCGAAAAGATAGGCAAACAGTACCTCCGGCAATTGCCTGTGCAAATCCAAAGCCAGCATGCCAACATCAAACGTGGTATAATCCATAACTTTACCGCTTTTCAAGCCCCACCCACCCGCCCAGGTCGTGGGCATGCCCACTCCCTACCGGGCTACAGGAGTGTATCGCCTACGACGATAGAAATTCACGAATCAATCCAGCCATCCAGTCATCAAGTATCAGTTAGAATATACGATTCATGATTTGAATCTGGTTTGAGACGAAAAAGGTTTTGATAACAATTTTTACAGTCACCGCATGAGCGACCTTGACCAGCGCGGGTCCTGGTACAGATATTATACAATAATGCTGGAAATCATAGCGCTGTGCGCAGTCGCGGTGCGGTGACGAGGCTCGCGCGGCCTGAGCGCAAAGAAAAAAAAGACCATACTTTTAAGTCGCTATCCAAGGGTGAAAAGAATAAAGAGAAAGAAAAGGTTTCGCGGCCCGAGCAAAAAGAAACAAGAAGAACTCTTCACTCTTCACTTTTCACTTTTCACTTTTCACTTTTCACTTTTCACTCTTCACTTTTAACTCTTCACTTTTTCCTCCCACACCAGCAAAGTCCTGGGATAGTCCTTGAGATACCGCTTTTCTTCGCTTTCTTTGACCATAAAGCATCGAATCTCCCGCTTAATGATCGATTCCGCCTTTTTAATGCAGACCTCAAGGTAGGGGAGGTCGATATTCTTCCCCACAACAACAAGGTCAAGTATCTTCGTATCGAGTCCCATGGCAAGATCCCCCACCAGGTATGCCCGGGTCACATTGCCCAGTTTATCCACTACCTGTTCAATGACCCGGTCGAGCCCCAGGTGCTTGCGAAGGATGCTGTTGATGTCCTTGTACAGGGGATGCTGTTCGTTTGCAGTGAAAATTTTTTTATTTCCCACCATCTCGCTGGTCAGCAGTCTCGCCTCTTCGAAACGGTTCAACTCAATACGTATCGCATTGGTCGACTCCCCGAACTCCTCCTCAAGGCCACGGAGATAACTCTTGCTACCAGCGTTGAGGAAGAAACGCAGGAGAAGCTTTAGGCGAGTTTTATTGGAGATGAGGGTGTCTAACAAAGTTAAGAGTTAAGAGTGAGGAGTTAAGAGTTAAGAGTTAAGAGTTAAAAGTTAGGAGTTGGGGGTTAGGAGTTTTTTGAGCATTTCTGGTGCATCTAGTTTGATTTTTGAAAAGGCGAACCATTTTTTGCCAAGGTCTTTTAATGATGCTCCGATGTGATATACTTCTTTATTGTCTATGAGCAGGAAGCGGTCATGTGCTTTCGTGAAGATATTTATCTCAACAGCTGGGTATTGTGCATTAAATCGTTTCAGGTCCAGCGCAAGTTGTTTTGTTACATTTCCAGTGTAAATTGTAGCGATTACTCCTTTTTTTCTTTTAGAAAGCAAGGTCAAGACGCTTTCATCCAGGTAATTGTCAATCAGCACAATAGATTTTGTAGCCGATTTGATTATATCTGATGCAAACTGGTAAGCATCGAATATTTGTCCTTCATAAAAAATGCCTTCTGTAGGAGGCAGATTTGTTTTAAGCTGGAATTCAACTTCATCCACTCTTTTATTCAAAGAAAAAACGTTAGTCTCAATTTTTTCTAAGCGATGATTGACTACATATCCTTTCAAAAGGTATTCTTTTAATACGGTGTTGGCCCAAATCCTGAACTGAATACCACGCTTCGATTTAACTCTATATCCAACAGAGATAATCATGTCTAAATTGTAGTACTCAACCTGGTAAACTTTACCGTCAGTTGCAGTTGTCGCAAATTTTGCGATAACTGAAAAAGAGTTCAACTCTTCTTTCAGCACATTTGCAATATGCTTACCGATCGTTTTGACATCCCGGTCGAATAATATCGCAATTTGCTGACGATTAAGCCACACTGTCTCCTTTTCAACCCTTACTTCGATTTGAAAATCAGTATTGCCAAGTTCTTTATATATGACTATTTCAGCTTTTTCCATGAAGGATCAATAGTTGCGAGTTTCAGGTTTCAGGATGCCCAATGAATTTGTGATAACCAAACAGTTTGGAGTTAAGAGTTAAAAGTTAGGAGTTGGGAGTTAAGAGTTAAAAGTTAAAAGTTGAGGGTTAAGAGTTGGTGTAAAATTTGTCTGTTTATATTTTAATAAATTGATATTTAAACTTCTAACTCTTAACTCTTAACTCCTAATTGAGTGAATTTTCAGCTACTCCCTGGTTAATTGCCTCATACAAAATTTTTCCTTTTCGGTTTATTTCATTCGTAAATATGCCTTCTGATTCCTGCAGCTTTTGATACATTAATTTTGTGTAAACCAACATATCGATCGGTATCAGCCTTCTGAATCTTTTAATCAGGAAATTGTATTTGTGATGTAACTCCATTTTTTCACGGTTTGTAACAGGCATGTAATTATCGCCAGTTACAACAATAATATCCAAATCACTATCCTCCTTTGGATTACCATAAGCATGAGACCCAAAAAGGATAATTTTTTCAACTCCTTCCTTTTTCAGGGTATCAGTAATGCCGGTAAGGATTTGTTCAATATTTGTCATCAAACAGTTTAGAATTATGAGTTAGGAGTTAAAAGTTAAGAGTTAAAAGTTAAAAGTTAAGAGCTGGGAGATTACCTTTATGGTTTTTTCCGATTAAGCATAAAAGAGTTTTATGGCGGACAGTATTATTCAAAAGAAGGCTTTTCTTTTTGCTGTGAGAATAGTCAAGTTATCTCAGTATCTGCAGAAGAGGAAGGAGTTTGTAATCTCTAAACAGGTTTTAAAATCAGGAACATCCATTGGTGCCAATATTGAGGAGGCATTGGGTGCATGTTCAAAACGCGATTTTATAGCTAAAATGACGATTGTCTATAAAGAAACCCGTGAAACAAGTTTTTGGATCAAACTCCTAAAGGAAACCGAGTTACTATCTCCCAGCCAATCAGACTCATTATTACAAGACTGCGAAGAGTTATCAAAAATGAGCGGTTCAATCATCAAAACCTCAAAACAAAACCACCCCCAACCCCCAACCTCAAACCCTTAACTCTTCACTCTTAACTTTTAACTCCCAACTCCCACAGCTTCGCCCGTTCAGTCACAAAGACTTAGCTTTTTAGTTAAGAGTTAAGAGTTAGAAGTTAAGAGTTGAAAATATTAAAATTCAACTCATTAAATCCAAAATCTTGAAATTATAATACAACTCCTAACTTTTCACTCATCACTTTTCACTTTTCACTTATAACTCTTCACTCCCAACTCTTAACTCCTAACTCCTCACCTCTTCCAACAACGCTGGCGAAATAGTCAGCGAAATCGCCGTCTCCAGCTCCGTCAGCCTCACAATCACCCTGCTCTTCCCCAGCACCGAAACCAGCTCACCGGTATATCCGGCCATGGGTCCCGCGGTAATCTTCACAAGGCTGCCCGGCTTGATGTTACCCGGTATGCACTCTACGGGTATGTTATACCCCGTTAAAATCTTCAAAAGGTCGATCTGCTTCGCCGGAATGGCTGCCGGCCGGCCGCTGAACCAGACATACCGCACCGCCCCCGGCGTGCTCAGCACCTGATGCTGCTGAGTGGGGATTACATGCACAAAACAATAGGAGCGGATCAGTGGCTCCTCAACCAGCTTCCGCCGGTCGCTCCACTGCCGCACCACCTTGTGCAACGGAACAAACGCCTCAATGCCATCCTCGAGGAGACGCTTCATGACGATTTTTTCCTGGCGAGATTTGGTGTAAAGGGCCAGCCATTGCTGGATGCTGGATGACTGGATGCTGGATGAAGATTTGCTGCATACAGTAGTCTTTTGCTGTTTCTGCATATTCTCAACAGGAGTACCTGCTCCTCCCCTGAATGGAGGAGGCTGGGAGGGGGCTGTTGGGCTACTTAGGACAGTTTCTTTCAACGCTGCGCAGTATTCGAGTAACAAATGTACTCATAACATTTTATAAAAGTCAAATTTTTTTTAACATTTTAACAATTATTTATTGTTCTGTTTAAACATAACAGGTTGAAAAACAAATATTATACTATTTAAAGTGTTTCTAAACAGCAACATAGCAAAGATGTAACAGAAAAAAGGTATTTCCATTGGCCTCTAGCCAATGTCCCCCACCCGCCCACCCAGGTTGCGAGTGAAAAACTCGCAACCCACAGGCTAAAGCCCGGGGTTACTTATCACCTGCGACATGCAGCGCATATCTTGGTGGCGGAACGATACAGTTTCCGATTGAGATTGAAAATGACAAAGTTTTAGGAAATCAAATTTACAGTCACCGCATGAGCAGCCTTGGCGCAAATGAAAAAATTTCCGCTATCGCTCCAAATCAATTGCTTTCTCAACGAGAAACTCCCTGATCGCTGCTTCAGGCACAGGTGTGACCAGGAATTCTACAGGGAGCAGTTCGGCTTGCTGCGGGCTTAGTATCTCGTTATGCATAATGTGCAAAGTACAGTGAGAAGAAATTATAGATCTCCGGGAAATAGTTCATTTTCTGTCTGCCTTCAGCTTTCCGGAAAACAGCGGCTACCTGTTTCGCCCCCATGATCCCGATTAGCCTGCGACAATCGTCGAGTGTGCCATAGTTTAAAATATATTCAATCAGCACCCCTTCGCTGATCTCCTCCTTTTTATCTTCGGGGATGGACCAGAACAGATCGCTGTGATCGCGTATAAATTGTTTGACTTCGGGAGAATGCACAGCTCAGATTTACGGTGTAAATATACGAAATTATCTTGAAAGAGTCACAGAGTCAATTCGATTTGCGATTGCCATGATTTGCGATTTACAATTTTTTAGCTGACCTCGCTACCTCACTACCTCAGCTATTTCCCTTCGGCCTGAGCGAAAAGAAAAAGAATACATTTCGCTATTTCGCTAATTGGGGAGCCCTTTTGCCGGCCTTTTTATGACCCGTTAATGACGATAAAGTCCGGTGGAGTGGATTGAGTATCGTAACCCCTGTGATTTCCTGGGTGTCTTGCTGAATGCGAATAAAGGTGCCTTCACCAATATCTACACCTTCCGCATTCTTCGGATTACCAAAGGAGATATATAAAGTATCAGCCTCTGCATCATAGTCCCATTTTATTTTATTCTTTTTCTCAGAAATATTCAGGGTTTCCATACTATTTTTCTTGATTTCTGTGCTAAAGCACAGCCCCCGCCCACCCACCCTGGTTTGCGCGTGGCCTCGCAATCCCCCAGGCTGAAGCCCGGGGTTACTTATCACCTGCGACATGCAGGACATGTCTTGGTGGAGGAGCGATACACAATTTACGATTGCACAAGATTTACTATCAACGATTTAGATCTAAAGTGACAAAGGTTCGGGAAACAAATTTTACAGTCACCGCATGAGCAGCCTTGGCGGAGGCGCGGAAGGCAAAATAACCAACGTAAACCGGGAAGTTCGCCGGAGACGCAGCTGCGGTGCGGTGACGAGGCCCGCGCGGCCTGAGCGCAAAAAAAAGAAACGAAATGGAAAAAAATCAGTTATGCCGAAAAACGTCCTTCAATAATTCCTGTAATGGAGAGATCTTCATCGAGTTCCGGCCAATGCAATCCGGACCCGTCGCAAATAATTTCAATATTGCCCAATTGTTCAACAGTTGCATTCCTGAGCCTGGGATTCAATTCAATAGGAAACCGTACCTCCTTTTTGTCAGAGAGCAGGATGCAAATTCTTCCCTCTTCGTACCAGGCTTTTGTTGCCTTAAACAATAGCTCAGCTACCATGTATTTCATTCCACTTTGTTTTTATAATTTCCAGATGCTCAATTATAAGTTCTTCAGCTTGTTTGATGTCGGAAATTTTCATCCCTTGAGAAAAATCAAGTTCAACAGGATCAATCCAGAATTTTGAAAACCCACCTGCTTTTCTAACATGAACATGAATAGGTTCCTGCCCTTCATTCGAATAGAAGAAAAATACAAATCCATATATTCTGAAAATTTCAGGCATAGTGACACAAATATACGAAATATTGATGAAAGTGTACGAAAAGGCTTAGTTACGATTGCATAGGAATTAAGATCGCAAAGAGTGACAATGTCTGTGCTTCGCACAGCCCCCACCCACCCACCCTGGTTTGCGCATTTCCTCGCAAACCCCCAGGTTAAAACCTGGGGTTACTTATCACCTGCGAAAAGCTGCGCTTTTCTTTGGTGGCTGAACGGTTAAAAACTTCACTCTTCACTTTTCACTTTTCACTTTTCACTCTTCACTCTTCACTCTTCACTCTTCACTCTTCACTTTTCACTCTTCACTCTTCACTTTTCACTCTTCACTCTTCACTCTTCTTCCCCTATTCCTCTCATGTTGACCGGTTGTATATCGCATATACACCCATTGAACAATCCTTATACAACCATTGAACTCTGTTGAACGCAAAGTAGCGCAAAAAGCGTCAAAACGCATTTTACCTTATTACCTTTTACCCATAAACCCGATTAAGCTATATAAACATTAAAGATCCTTACAATGGAAGCACAACATTACATTCAAAAAGCGCTCGATGAAATCGGTAAACGGTTACAGCGCATCGACGAGAAACTGGGTGAAGCCCGGACCGCCAAAAACGACTGGCTCGATAACCAGGAGATCTGTCAGTTACTCCATATCTCAAAACGGACCCTCGAAAATTACCGCTGCCGGGGAATGCTTCCCTTCAGCAAGGTCGGCGGCAAAGTATACTACCGCATGAATGACATCAACGATTTCCTCAACGCCCATATCGTCAGAAAGGAGGAGAAGTTATGAAAACCCGCATCATCAAAAACTGGAGAACCTCATTACTTGGTGTTTTCCTGCTGATCCTGTCAGTAACCATGCTTTGGATGAAGATAATCGCGGCAGGAGAGTTTGTTGCATTGCTGCCCACCATTATCGGACTATTGTGTACGGGATAATGTTTTTAAAAAAGCAGCGAGGTAGCGAAAAACAATACGAATTGTCAATTGTCAATTCAAAGAGCGTTTGTACAAATATCATTGATCCCGGCCGGATCTCATTTATTCACCTTTTAATATTTTAAATTATGACAACAACAAATGAATTAACCAAAAATTACAGCGGTATTTTTGGCAATCATGTACGGTTAAGAAACCGTAATGGAGTGAGCATCATGACCATTCCGTTAAAGAAGCCCAGGGCGAACCCGACGGCAAACCAGCTAAATGCACGCAGGAAGTTTCAACTGGCTGCACACTATGCCAAGAACATCCTGCAGGATCCGGATAAGCTTGCGACCTATATGGCAAAGTCGCGAAACGGCCTGGCTCCTTACATCATGGCGCTCACCGATTATCTCAAGCCGCCGTTTGTCGAACAGATCGATGCTTCCCGTTATCAGGGCAACCCGGGCGACAAGATCGGTGTTACCGCGATCGACGATTTTGAACTGACTGAAGTGAGAATTAAAATTGTTGATCCCGGCAACGCGGTGATTGAGCAAGGCCCGTGCGTGTTTGACCAGTTAACCGGCAACTACCACTACACCGCCACTGTTCAGGTATCCGATATCTCTGGCGTGACCATCATCGCCACTGCCACCGATACCCCCGGCCATTCGGCCGAACTATCTGTCACCCTTTAGTTAGGGACCACCAGAAAGAAGGGGAGCGCCATCAGGTGTTCCTCTTCTTATATACGGTTTACGATATTATCAATTGTCAACCAGAGCGAAGCGGACTTCGGAGTAGCCAATTGTCAATTGTCAATTATCAATTGTTCAGCATCCAGTCATCCAATCATCCAGCCATCCAATTTCCGGCCTAAAGGCCGGACAAAAAACCCACTCCTTCCGCCGGGCTACAGGAGTGTATCGCCTACGGCGATAAAATGTCATTTCATGACCGAAAATCGGAGCAATCAGTTCTTACTTCAAGATTCCTTGTTCAATATTCGAATGTTCATTTTTTACCATCCAGTCATCCAGCATCCAGTCATCAAGTATCAGTTAGAATATACGATTCATGATTTGAATCTGGTTTGAGACGAAAAAGGTTTTGATAACAAATTTTTCAGTCGCTGTATTAGCGGCCTGACCGAAAAGAAAAATTCGCTATCTAGCTATTTACCTGCCGGTAGGCAGGTTTCATTATTTATTTTTATCCTGCCGTTGGGTGTAATTTTTCTGAAATCCAGAATTTTATTACCGACTGCCGGGTAATTCCCATGCGTTCAGCCTCCTTGTCGAGTTCCTGAACCATCCAGGCGGGAAAATCGACACTGACGCGCCGATGTTTTAGTCCCGGCCGCTCAGCTTTTTCAATGGCAAGGTATTCAACAACATCTGCGCCCTGTTCAAACAGTTCATCAAATTCCTCGGCGTTGATAGATCTCTTTTTCATTTTGTCTTGTTTTTCGCACTGATATTATTCTGACAATGTCACCCCTCAAAGTGAATATGGCTGACCACAAAGTTCCGTGAAACCGCGCAATCAATAAGTAGCGGACTTCCTTTAAAGTCCTGGCTGGAATGATAACCCTGGCCGGATCCAACCACAGGTACTGTGCTTCCAGGAAATCAATTCCATGTTTTTCTTTATTTGAACTACTCTTCTGATGGTCAAATTCGAAATTCATACCAAAACTTTGTTGCAAATATACAATAAAGGCGCCATTATTACACCAAAAACGCACAATTTGATTTACGATTGCACAAGATTTTAGATTGACGATTAAGTCTGTGTCAATTATCAATTGTCAATTTGCCTGTTTCCGGCCCACAGGAGTGTATCGCCTACGGCGATAAAATGTCATTTCATGACCGAAAATCGGAGCAACCAGTTCTTACTTCAACATTCCTTGTTCAATATTCGACTGTTCATTTTTTACCATCCAGTCATCAAGTATCAGTTAGGATATACGATTTACGATGTGAGACAGGACGATAAAGGTTTTGATAACAAATTTCACAGTC
>Ga0247842_10006956_pt1 | contig 12486 bp, 12 predicted proteins | sample LaCruzMarch2015__3_FD_192411 | JGI IMG/M metagenome (GOLD analysis project Ga0247842, IMG submission 192411) | Freshwater microbial communities from meromictic Lake La Cruz, Castile-La Mancha, Spain - LaCruzMarch2015_19m | ecosystem: Environmental > Aquatic > Freshwater > Lake | place: Spain...
TAGACCTCATAACATTGAAAAAGCAGATAGTAAAAAATGCAGTGGTATCGCCGCATATGTCAAAGTGAGGCACACGTCTTTCCAGTTCAAGATTATCAGGACTGTTAATCTCCCTTATGATATCTGAAACGGCACGAAGCTCCTCTAAGGGTATCATGAAATCATTCATTGATCGGATAAAAATATCAACATACTTCCTGTGTTTCATGACAATGTCCGCAAATCTGCTCCCGAAGTGCGGCGTTGCAAGACATATCAGGGCTTTAGGTCTGAGGTTGAATTTCTGTATAGCCCTTCGCGCTACAAGCCCGCCTCTTGAATGGGCTATGAATACCACTCTCCGGCTTTCAATCGATTCGACGAGGTCTTTCAATTCAATTGCTGCCTCATCTATCGTGCTGTCAACATCCTGTGTCCAGCTCGCTATATTATAAGAGCGGCTGTTGCATCTTTCAGCAAAGGGGATAACCTCTTTTTCGTCTTTCAATAATGTTTTGAAGGAGATAAAACGAGTTTTTTCTTCAAGGGGGGCAAACCAGACCTTTTCTGTAACCCCGAATCCGTGGATCAAAATGATCCACGGATTTTCATTGGAAACCTTTATTAACAACCCTCAACTCCCTTTACAAATACTTCGAGACGTTCGCCTGGAACCTTGAACATTGAACGTTGAACATTGAACGGCTCTTCAATATGTTTTTACAACAGTCTGCATTACCTTTTTTGTCTGTTCGGTAACCTTATACCGCTCATCAATCCTGTGCCCGATGATCCATATTATATCATCATTTGAAATGAGAAGCGGAATTTGTCTTCTCTGTTCTTTCGGTATCTTGCCGGATATAAAGAAATCCTTAAGTTTTACATAATTATTCATTCCAAGGGGAAAGAATCTGTCACCTTCCCGGAAGGTCCTGACGCACAGGCCGCCTATTTTATCCGCATCAAAAAAAGCGGTATTTCTGTCAAGGGCAAATGCCCCCTCCTGCCCATTTTTGGCAAATAAAGGATTGCCATCAATCTCGAGCAGTTTAATATCGAGGATAAGCGTAAAAGGCTCCAATCTGTTTTCGCCGGACTTGACTGGAAAAATATCTTTTATAACAGGCTTTGCCTGTTTATTTGTAAATATCAATCTATCATAAGTGCGTTTTACCTTTATGCCGTGAGGTAAAGTAACAGCCAGATTCGGCCTGCTTCCACTCAATATTTTATCAACCAGCCGGTGATGCTCTCTGAGTGCGATAAACCCCGGCTTCAGCTGTTCAAGGGTATTGGCTATCACTCTGAATCTCGTTTCAGGATCTAATTCATTTAATGCTTTAATCTCAAGGCATGCATCCTGTGCTTCAGTTTTTAAATGGCTCTCTGTAAACCTCACAGCCCTCTCTTCAAAGAAACTGTTAATGCCGGCCATATCGTGCAGCAATAAAAAAATCTTTTCCTTGAAGGCGGGATTTAACTTTTTCATGAGAGGCATTAACTCTTTTCTCACATAATTCCTCTCATATATAATTTTGCTGTTCGATGAATCTTCCACATAGGATATTGAATAGGCATTAACATACTCCTCAATTTCAGATCTGTATATGCTGAGGAACGGCCTGATAATCCTGCCGCGCTTTATGGGGATAGATGCTAAACCTCTTATGCCGCTTCCCTTTAACATCCTTAAAATAAACGTCTCTACCCGGTCGTCAAGGTTGTGTGCAACTGCAATCCTGCCGTAAGCATGTTCCGCGGAAATTTCATGAAAATAATTGTAACGCACATCCCTCCCCGCATGCTGAAGCGAAATGCCCCGTTCTTTTGAATATGCTCTGACATCAAGGGTCTTCACGTAACATGGGAAGGAAAATTTCCGCGCAAGCGTTTCAATAAACTGCTGGTCCCTGTGGGATTCTTCGCCCCTCAAAAGGTGATTTACATGAGCAATGCCGATTTTGAAACGATCCGGCTGTGCTATCTCGGCCAGCACATACAATAAGGCAGTTGAGTCAATGCCGCCGGAAAGACCGATGAGGACATTGTCTCCATCCTGGATGAGGTGTTCATTTTCAATAGTTTTTTTGACTTTATTTATGAGATCCATGAGAATAGGTTCAAGGTTCTATGTTCAAAGTTCTATGTTCAAAGTTCAAAGTTTTTTCTTGACCCCTCGACCCCTTGGACCCTCGAACCCTGCATTTTTGCTACGAACATGACGAGCAATTCGACGAGCCGCACGTTGCACAGGAAGAGCCCTGTCCGCCCGACGATGATGTAAACTTATATCCCACAGAAAATCCAAAAGAGGACATCTTCTTCTTCAGGTCTTTCGCACCGCATTGAGGACATTGCGGTTCATCGCTTTTAAAAACTAACAGCTCAAATTCATTCCCGCATTTCTCACAAATATATTCGTATATGGGCATCGGCTCCTCCCTACCTGCTTTTGGTTTTCCTTATTTCTTTTGATATGTCGGCAATTAATTTCCGCAATAAATCCTTGTATTTCGTCAATTCATTATCCACATCCATCGCCGCTGCATGCTGCGCAAAAACCAGGGATCTTGAGAACATGTTCTTAAAATAAAAATAAAAAGCCGACGCATACGTAAAATAAAATATTGCCGTTTTATTTTCATTGTCCATTTTGGATATTTTTCTGAAAAGGTTCCTGGCAATCTCATAATACTCGCTTTCAAGATAGCTTTTAGCGGCCATATGCAGCAAAAGAGGTCTGCCGTCATGATATAAATCATTAAGGAGGTTTTCAAAACCTTTCTTTCCGTATATTGCAACAAGTTCCTTCTCATTTTCTAAAATGAACCGGGGTATCAGATAATTATTATCGTACAGCCTGATCAAGCCTTTTAATTGGCCTACAAGCTCTTTCATCAATACTCTTATCTCTTTCAGCCCTTCCCTGAGTCTTTTGTCCGCCTTTTTTGTGAGGCTTTCAATCTCATGGACAATCTTTTTTTCAAAATCGGTTAATCTTTCAGATACACCATCACAGTTGGGTCTGTAATATTCGAGTTGATACAGATTCTCTCTTAGCTTCATTGCTTCATGAAAAATGTAGCCAACTGTAATATCGTATAATTTTTCTTTATAATGAGCTTCATCAGAGGCTCTGAACAACTCATGGCACATCTCTTTTAATTTAAAAAGACAGCTTTTTCCCTTATCATCAACGAACTCCTCGATATTGGTAAAACTCAACTGATTCTTTTTAAATAATGTTCTGCACTCAACACACTTTGTGTATACACAGATAGATTCCTTAATGAGGTCTATCTGCTTCTTCTCCAGGTTTGTCATCTCCGTTTTCACCACTGTTCCCTTTTATTAATACTCTCAATGTTTCGCCATCGATTGTTTCTTTCTCGAGAAGGGTTCGGGCAACCTTTTCCAGAATATCCCTCCTCTCGCTCAGCAGGTTTTTTACCCTTACGTATGATTCATCGATTATCTTCTTAATTTCATTATCAATTTCCCGCGCGGTTTCTTCGCTATAATCTTTCCCGCCAAAAGAAGGGTTGATATCAAGGAAAAGGGGTTTCCTCTCACCTTCAAATGTGACATAACCGAGTTTTTCGCTCATGCCGTACTGCTTAACCATTGACTTTGCAATATCCGTTGCCCTGAAAAGATCGTTGTGGGCGCCTGTAGAGACCTCACCGAATACAACTTCCTCGGCAATCCTCCCTCCGAGTAGTACACCCAGCCTGTCAAGAAGCTCCTTTTTTGTCATCAGGTACCTGTCTTCGGTGGGAAGCTGCATCGTATAACCCAGAGCGGCTATGCCTCTCGGTATAATAGAAATTTTATGCACCTGGTCGGCGGTTTCAAGGAATTCGGCCATAAGCGCATGTCCTGTTTCATGATAAGCCACAATCTCCTTTTCCTTTATATTCATGACCCTCTTTTTCTTCTCAAGACCACCGATAACCCTGTCAATAGCCTCTTCAAATTCTCCCATAGTAACAGCGTTTTTTGCCTTTCTTGCAGCAAGGAGGGCTGATTCATTCACGATGTTTGCAAGGTCTGCCCCGACAAAACCGGGTGTCCTCGCGGCAATGACCGATAAATCCACATCATCTGCGACCTTTACGCCCTTTATATGGACCTTTAATATCTCTTCTCTCCCCCTTATGTCCGGCCTGTCAACAAGGACATGCCTGTCGAATCTGCCGGGCCTCAACAGTGCAGGGTCAAGAATTTCCGGCCTGTTCGTTGCAGCCATAATGATAACGCCCGCTTTTGTGTCAAAACCATCCATCTCGGCAAGGAGCTGGTTCAATGTCTGCTCCCTCTCGTCGTGCGAGGAAAGAGGGTTCATCCCTCTTGCCTTCCCGATGGCATCAAGTTCATCAATAAAAATAATACACGGGGCCTTTTCCTGCGCCTGTGCAAAAAGGTCCCTCACCCTGGAGGCGCCCACACCAACAAACATCTCAACAAAATCAGATCCGCTCATGCTGAAAAACGGTACCTTCGCCTCGCCTGCCACAGCCTTGGCAAGGAGCGTTTTACCGCTGCCAGGAGGACCCACGAGCAGTATGCCTTTCGGTATCTTGCCGCCGATGTTCCGAAACTTATCAGGGGTACTTAAATATTCAATAATCTCTTTCAGCTCTTCCTTTGCTTCATCAACACCCGCTACGTCTTCGAATGTTATTTTAATCTCATCCTCTCCATATATCTTCCCTCTGCTTTTTCCAAAATTGAGGATGCTCGACGGGGCGCCGCCCATCTTTCTCATGAGCAGATTCCAGATTAAAATAATGATGGCAAACGGCAACACCCAGGATATTATCGCTTTTATGAATTTATTCTCATATTGGCCTGAAAACCTGATATTGTTTTTTTGCAGATCCTTAACAATATCCGGATCGTCCACCCGGCTCGTAAGGAATTTAGTTTTCTTGCCGCTTTCAAGGGTGAGGCTCCCCTGTATTGCTTCTGTATCTATAACAACATCACTTATTTTACCTTTGGTTATAAGATCCTTGAATTCGCTGTAAGGTATATTTTTTACCTCACTCGTAAAAATGTAGCTGTTAATTACTATTATGACGATGAAGGCAATAATAAAATAAATGAAAGTAAAATTTTTAGTCTTTTTATCCTTTGACCTGGCTTTATCCCTTAGCTCAAGAAAGATACCCTTTATTTTTCGCTTATTTTCACTCGATTTTTTCATTTGCATAAACTAAGTTTAACAAAAAAATCCTTTTTTTTAAATAAGTATTATGCACACTGCTCAATACAATGCTGACTTCCTGACATTCATGTGCTATAAATAAGCATAGCAATCATAAAAAAAATTATTTGTGGAGGCGAAATGGAAGAACAAGAATTAACCCAGCGATTTCATAGAACGTTTGATGCGGTATTGCCCATTCTTGAAAACGTGTATAAAGGATTTTTTGCAAATAATTCGACTATACTGAAAAAATGCTTATCCGATTTCGAGAACATACTTATTGCAAACTTACCGTTTGTGGAAAAAATCGTTACAGAAAAAGAAAAGGATCCGGTCGAAATAAAGTATGTCAATCAGGTTATTTCTCTCCAGGTAATAGCTTTAGCATTAGACAATCTGATCGCCAAAATGCTTGTCAAGGCTGAATCAGCGACCCTCTTCAGTGACAAGGCAACAAAGGAGATAAAATCTCTGCTTGAAATTACGTATAGTCAGTTCAAAGACACAAAAGACTATATTCTCACGAAAAATCCGATCCTGAAGCAAAATGTTTTAACGGCAAAAGAAAAACTTATCGACCTTGTTACCGATTATGATGTTGTTCATCAAAACAGGCTCATAACAGGTATCTGCATGCCCAAGGCATCTTATCTGTATATTGACATGACCAGTTCATTAAAAAGGATTGCAAGGGGCATTGCCGATTTCACCGAAAAGGTCTGATCCTGGATATACCTCTCTTGATACCCTCAAAGAGAGAATAAAAGAACAGAGGGTTATAAAAGAGCTGCAAGGCAGGCATTTCGGCGGAGATGTGTATCTTGTCGGTGGAGCAATAAGGGAATTATACCTCAGCAATACCCCAAATGATTACGACCTGGTGCTTTCTGAGCAAAAAGATTTAAGCATAATCGAAGAATTTTCAGGCGCAGGGGCTTTCGTACTCGGCAAAAAACCGATTCAGACGTACAGGCTGGCAAAAAAAGATATATCCCTTGATATTACCTTTCTGTATACCACTCTGGAAGAAGACCTCCGAAGAAGGGATTTTACCATGAATGCAATCGCCTTCGATCTCAAAAACGATGTCTTCGCTGACCCCCTTCGCGGTTTTGATGATATTAAAAACAGATTAATTAAATATCCCGGGAAAGAAACAATAAAAGATGACCCTTTAAGGATGCTGAAGGCCGTCCGGCATTTCTCGTTCTTAGAAGGATTTACAATTCATCATGAGGTGATAGATTCAATAAAGGAATTGAAACACCTTATCAAGGAAACAGCCCCTGAGAGAATCAAATATGAGATGGATCAGATAGTTGTATCTCCAGATCCGCATGCCGGCCTGAAGATGATGGAGGAAACCGCCCTGCTGTTTGAAATATTCCCTGAACTTCAGTCTCTCAGGGAATTGGATATTGAAAAGGAATTTATCCTTGAAACATACGGACATACAGTCGATGGGTTCATGTATTTGAATAAATATAACGAAATTTACCGGTTGGACGCAAAGAGTCTTAGAAATGTTGGTTATGCCCTTCTCTTCCACGATCTCGGCAAGGCATTCACCTTCTCATATGATGAGCAAAAAAATGCGGTACATTTCTTCTATCACGAGCGTTTTTCCCGTGAAACAGCTTCTCGTATCATGGAAAGATTGAGATTCAGCACCCATGAAATAAAAACAATTGATGCGCTTATCGATAATCACATGAGAATATTCCTCATCAGCAATAAAGAATCGACTGAAAAGGCAATACGAAGACTTGTATACAGGATGGGCGAACTTACCCCTTCCCTCGCTTTACTGACCATATGTGATATGTACGGCAGTTCGAGCGGACAGGACAATCCTTCTACAAAACGAGTTCACGAAAAGTGCAGTGAGCTTCTCCAGGCATATGCAGAGTGGAAGAAAAAACCGCTGCCGAAACTCATTAACGGCCGCGACCTCATTGCCCTGGGTTTCCAGGAGGGACCTAAAATAGGTAAAATCCTCAAAAATATACGCGAAAAACAGATTGCGGGCGAAATAAGTGAAAAAGAGGAAGCATTACGCTACGCCAGCGGATTTCTGAAACAGATATAACGGAAAACATTTACTTCGGGTTTCAGCATCAGGTCTTTTCACTCAACACTCAAAACTCAACACTCAAAACTGCCTTCAATACTCCGGCTCCCCTTCCTTCGTCAATATCTTGTATGTCTTCAGGTCAAGGGCATGGTCAGTGCCTTTTTTTATTGTTCCATCCTTCGAATAGCCATAGTTTGACCAGTAGCCTGTTCCATCTTTTTCCACAAAATCAAGTCTGAGTATCGTCTTGACGCTTTTATACCCGTATTTGGAGGGCACAAGGATCCTTAACGGGCCTCCATATTCATCAGGCAGCGGCCCATCGTTCATTTCATAGGCAAAGATAACCCTTGGCTTAAGAACGTCTTCCAGAGAAATATATTCATAATAATCATCGGCTGAGTAAAAGTAGAGGAACTTCGCCTGTTTTTTCGGCTTTACTACATCAAAAAGTGTCTTTGGCCGGAATCCTCCCCACTTTGCCTTGCTCGACCAAGACTCCACGCATTTCATTCGGGAAACCTGACTGTCTCTGGTAAACTTTTTAATGTCTGACAGGGTAAATGTCCCTGGGTTATCGCAGAGGCCGCCCACCTTCAATGTCCATTTTGAGGGATTTACCGGCTTTATGGGCTTGATAAACCTTATATAAAAACCTTCCCTGTCTTCATTATCAAGAATTCTTTCGATTTCCTTAGCGCTCAGAAAAGAGTTCGGGATTATGGAACCTACTCCGAGCATTGCTGCTAATTTTATAAATTCACGTCTATTCATAATGACCCCTTGACCCCTTTTATTAATATCATACCATAGTATTGACAAATCAGATAAATTTGTTAGACTATCAAACATGGACAGAAGAGACTTTCTTAAATTAGGACTTTCGTCGTTACTTTTTGCAGGTTTTCCAAAAAACATCTTTGCGCAGGCTCAGTCAACCCTTTCTGTTGCAGAGGGAAAAGACTATGCTGCGATAACCAGGAACGCCATCAACGCCCTCGGCGGAATCCAGAGATTCGTCAAAAAAGGAGATGTTGTAGTTGTTAAGCCGAATCTCGGCTGGGACAGAAAACCGGAATATGCGGCAAATACCAGTCCTGTCGTTCTTAAGGCCATCGTTGAGGAATGCTTAAAGGCAGGCGCAAAAAAGGTAAAGGTCTTTGATAACCCCTGTAATGACCCGAGAAGATGCTATGAGAACAGCGGTACCAATGGAGCGCTAAAGGGGTTAAAAGATGTGGAATTAAAGCAGATGGAGGATGAGCGGTTTAAGAACGTGAAGATAAACGGTGTTGCACTCAAGGAATGGGAACTCTACGATGAAGCCCTGTCTGCAAACGTCTTCATCAATGTTCCGATAGCCAAACATCACAGTCTCACCCGGCTGACGCTGGCTTTGAAGAACATGATGGGTATCATGGGAGGAAACAGGGGATATATCCACAGAAATATGGACGACTCTCTATCTGACATTAATAAGGTTGTTAAAAGCCATCTCGTTATTATCGACGCAACCAGAATCCTGCTCAACCACGGCCCGCAGGGCGGAAGCCTTAACGATGTGAAGGTTGTTAATAAAGTCATTGCCTCAACCGATATTGTAGCAGCAGATGCTTACGCAACAACATTCTTCGGCCTCAACCCGCAGGATATCTCCACCACCGTTACTGCTTATAAAAGAGGTCTGGGCGAAATGAACCTCAGCAAAATAAAAGTCGTAAAAGCGTGAAGATCACCTCCTCCCGCATTTCCCAGCTCATCTTTCTCGTCATATTTTTTGTCCTTTTCATTAATACCGAATACAGGGGAAAGGATGAAATTTCCGCTGCTGTTAACAGCTTTTTCAGGGCAAACCCCCTCGTTGCAGTAAGTTATCTTCTCTCCACAAAAACGTTGGTGTTACTAATTCTCCCTGGAATATTAATGTTTGTCTTTTCGGCTTTTCTGGGCAGGTTTTTTTGCGGATGGATATGCCCGCTGGGCACCATCATTGACCTTGTCACAAACAAAATAAAAAAAACGCTCCCTATCAGGCTCCTCAGGTCAAAACTCAAATATTATCTCCTTTTTACCCTCCTCTTTGCAGCGCTTTTTAATGTAAATATTGCCGGTATCCTTGACCCTATTGCAATCCTGTTGAGGGCATTAACCTTTTTCTTTTATCCTCTTTTCGGTCATTCCATAAAACTCGGCTGGGCCGGTCTTTACAACACAATAGGCAACAACCGTGATTACATAGATTTTGCGTACGGGTTTTTAAGGGATTACATTCTTCCATTCAGGGACACGCTGTATCCTCTCGCCTTTATTTCCTTCCTCATTCTGGCATTTATCATCGCTCTTGAACACTATGAAAAAAGGAATTGGTGCAGGAACCTGTGTCCCCTTGGAACACTCCTTGGTTTGTTGAACAGGATTTCCTTCTTTAAAAGAATACCAAAAAAACTCTGCGCAGATTGCAGGGAATGTAAAAACATCTGCCCTACAGCATTCGAACAGGATATCCTGCAAAAAGAAAACTGTATCCTCTGTATGGACTGCAAAACAAAATGCAGCTTCAAGAGGGTAAGGTTCGTTTCTGCTCTTAAAGACATAGGCAAAAAGGAAAAAACTCCGGTGGTTTTAGGGAGAAGGGTTTTTTTAGGCGGCCTCCTATCGGGCTTCGTTCTTTCCAAAACGTTTTCGTTCATACCTCCCCAAAAACAGGAAAGGATTTTAAGGCCTCCCGGCGCACAAAATGAAGCTGATTTTTTGAAAAAGTGCGTGCGGTGCGGCGAATGCATGAAGGTCTGCCTGCGGAACGCTCTCTACCCCGCTCTCTTCCAGTCTGGTTTTTACGGTATGTTCATGCCCGTGTTTATTCCACGCCTCGGCTATTGTGAATACAACTGCAACCTCTGCGGGCAGATATGCCCCACTGGCGCTATCCCCAACCAGTCCATAGAGGAAAAGAAAAAAAGTGTAATGGGTTTGGCAGTATTTGATAAAAATCTTTGTCTTCCCTACGCAAAGAAGATCAACTGCATTGTCTGCGAAGAACACTGCCCCGTTCCCGGTAAGGCGATAAAATTTGAATTATCCGAAGAGAGAGATTATACCGGAAAGGAGATTACTCTCAAAAAACCTTACATCGCAGACGATTTATGCACTGGCTGCGGAATCTGTGAAAACAAATGCCCGCTTGAAGGGAAATCCGCCGTTGAAGTCTTCGCAAAGATTAAGAAAAGTCGTAAACAGGGCGCACAATAATACACCCCCCGCATTCAATTTAAGCAGCCCTTCTGCTTTCTCCTGTGTATAAACGTTCAGTACTTCTTTGAGAAAAAATTCGCAATTCTTGACAAGTTTTAATGCAATGCTATACTGATACCATCAGTGCAGGTGGACGGAAACAGAACGTATCATGACTATCCATAAAAGGGAAAGGAGGGTAACATGGACCCATCAGGAGAGGTTAGCTCAAAAACATCATCAATGAATTACCTGGTAACACATGGGCCGGGCCGGAAAACACTGGAAAATATCACCTTAAGACCATTATCAATAAAAGATCTCGATGATGTAACCCGGATCGATTTTTCACTCTTGGGAAAACAGCGGAAGGAGTACTGGGAAAATAAACTCGGGCGCATAGAAGAATCAGGTATTCCCTCACTGGCAGCGGAAATCAACGGAAAGGTAATTGGTTTTATTCTCGGCAAGACAAGCGATCGGGAGTATGGTATCCCGGAAAACGTCGGATGCATCGACACCATTGGAGTAGACAAAGAATGGCAGGGAAAAGGTATTTCCCAGCTCCTGTTCAAGGAGATGCACTCCAGGCTAAAGAAACTTGGCCTTAATGCAATCTACGTCTTCGTAGACAGGAAGCAGATGGATCTCGTCAAGTTCTTTGACAAAATGGGCTTTGCCAGGGGTGATATGTTCAGCATGGAGTTAAAAATCTAACCCTGGCGCCCGCGCGAGTACAACCGGTTATCACATAGCATCGCTTGATGATACCAGCGGTAAGCGTGTAGACACGGCATGCAGTGCGATATTGTGCAGCATTTCATTTACGGTTGTGCAGCAGTCTGCCAGAATTGACACCTTGTATTTCTCGGCCGATTTTGAAATAGCTGTGTGGGTAACGCAGTTCTGTGTCATCATGCCGCAAACTAATAGCTCTGACGTACCCAGTCTGGCCAGAGTTTCTTCAAGTGCAGTATTCACGAAACTGTCAGCAAATTCTTTTACAATAATTGGTGCTTGAGGCGCAGCCTCAAGGATGCGCGGATGCACATCAGCTCCTGTTGTGCCTTTATTGAAAAATGGTGCAATCCCCATGCTGCTGTTGGCAATGTGTTGAATAATAATGACGGGGATCTTCCGGGCGTTTGCCTTCTTAATAGCATGTTCAATGTTTTGAAGTATCACGTCGGTATTCCAAAGAGGAAACTTTCCTTCGGGAAAGTAATCATTTTGCAGATCGATAACAATCAGCGCTTTGCTCATAATGGACTCCCTGTTTAATTTAGTGTACTGTTTAACGCCGGTATTCAATAGTCTGTTACCTATGTGTCCGTTAGGTCAGTTATGATCTACAATTTTCACATACTTGCCAAAGCCACGAAACTGCAACGCACAGACTGCCCACTCACCTTCACCAGGTTTGAGTAGCTGAATCGATGGTAATGGCCAAGGTGGCTCGCAGCCAGCTGAACTTAGCTTTCATGAAATCAAAATCAGGTCCGGATGTTATAAAGGTCGCCTTTCCCTTGATCAGGAATCCGGCACCTGCCCCGTGCAAGCCATCAACCTTGCTGCTCCCCAGTGTAATCAACACATTCGGATTATGGGCAATGTTGGCCTCCGTCTTGTGCATATAACCTGCGGGGATAAACAGCCGTTCATCTTCTGATATCCTGAGGTAGCTATTCCAGGTGTTAACCATATGCGGCCCATCCTTTCCTAAAGTCGCAATGGCAACGACCCCATCTTTTTTCATAATTTCCAACAGTTTTTCCGGGATCATCGTGATTACCTCCTGTTTTTTGGTTTGTTGTTCTGTCTAACACAGAGTTGAGCCGAAGCGCTAGCGATCGGCTCCAATAACTGGTTGGGCCGCACATACCGACCAAGGTTTGATCTTCCTTAACGATGGACCAAGGGTGCGCTCTGCAACCTCTGTGTCGTGGGCAGCCTGAGCACGCAACCAATAGCCGTTAGACAGCCCGAA
>Ga0247842_10006962_pt1 | contig 12477 bp, 12 predicted proteins | sample LaCruzMarch2015__3_FD_192411 | JGI IMG/M metagenome (GOLD analysis project Ga0247842, IMG submission 192411) | Freshwater microbial communities from meromictic Lake La Cruz, Castile-La Mancha, Spain - LaCruzMarch2015_19m | ecosystem: Environmental > Aquatic > Freshwater > Lake | place: Spain...
TGACCGCGCTCGGTTTTCCATCGGGCGATTACCCGTTTGACGGTGCAATAACTGATGGTATGACCGGACTTAATGAGATGCTGCCAAATCTTCTTCCCGTTCCATCGCTGCTTTCGAGGGCGGTTCAGGTTCTCTTCAAGGAGGCGGTAGATCTCTTCGGTAATTGCCGGGGTAACAACGCTGCATGAACGTCGTATACACCGATTCTGGGGAAGGATCTCGGTCTCGACTCCTTGTTTGACTGATTGGACGCGTTCAAGATACTTTTTTACAGTGTTACGGGATACCTTGAGTTCCTTCGAAACTCTTCGTATTGAGCTATAGAGCTCATAGAGTTCTACAATGCGTTTTATCTCGCTCATTTTTTTCACCCTGTCCACCTCTCCCAATCCTATGACAAGTTTGGGAGGGGTTTTACTTGGGTGGATCAATTTGTAATGAGCGTTTCTGCGTTTAGTGGATCACTTTCAAATGAGCGAAAACAAAGCATTGCAAAGGATTGCAATTTACTTGCGAAAGATGCGTATATCGCTGCATTTGCTTATACCTATATAGGACTTACGCAGATCAACCATTTCGATAACTGATTTCGATATACTCTTCATAGATATTGCTATTTGACGTTGCCAAACCTTGATACGCCGATGCATTTTGCGTAACTCCTACTATAATATCTCGCACATAGCATCTAACGATAAAGACTTCTCACGTGTTCCCTGGTTATCTGTATGGAGACCGCATGCTGACAACAGAGGAGATCCCCCTTCATGACCGATAAAAACATCGCCATCCGCGTCCGCAATCCCGGCAAGAAATACACCCTCGGCGGATCGCAGGAAAATTACCTCACGCTCCGCGATGCGATTATTAATTTCGTGAAGGTGCCGTTCAACCGGGCTTCTTCTCTGAAGAGTTCTTGAGCGCTTATAGGATGTGTCATTTGATATGGATCCGGGGGGGTAGTTGGCATCATCGGGTGGAATGGTATCGGCGTTGAAGGTCCGGACCCTTTGTCTTTTGAGGGGTAGACCAACCCCTTTTTTAAGAGACCTTATGGGAGCTATGTCCCTCTTGACATACGGGTACTCTGCTACCAGAGGGGTTCTCCGTCGTGGGGCAGGGTGATCTCATGGGGGTTTATGCTGACTGGAGCGGCTTTAGGTTGCAGAAAAGGGGGAATTCCATCACACCGATTTTAAGAGTCGCCATTTTGGGGTGATTTGAGGCGAACCGGGGTAGATCTGTGGTTTAAAATGTACGCTAATGGATGCTAATGGGAGGCAGATCAGCGTTAAGATTGCCTCTGGGTTGTTGGGATCGGAAAAACAGGGGGTTTTTCCGGATCCCGGGATCCGGATATGACCTTTGGATCGCATGGTAGGAGATGAGACCGTGGGTTTCCCTGGTGGCAGGTGTCTCCGTCGTGAGGAATCATACCCCATGAAGGTATTTGGCTGGCCGGAGCGGCTTTAGGTTGCAGAAACAGGGGAATTCCGTCACACTGATTTGGGGAATCGCCATTTTGTGGTGATTTGAGGCAAACCGAGGTTGATAATTGGTTTAAAATGTACGCTAATGGATGCTATTGGGAGGCATCCGGCTGGGTCGATCGACCAATATCACTGGTTCGAGGAAAAAACAGGGGTGTGATCCTGCCCGGCATCTGTGTTCTGTCGGGAGAGATGCCTGCATCCAAACAAGAGAGAGTCCATTGTGTTTAAGGTTTGAAGTGGGGCCGGATTCTACCTGTAACTGATCGGGTTGGAGAATATTTTTTTATCCGGTTCAATTACCGTAATGAAACGCGAGAAGATTCATCCGAAATGAGTAAATCACTTGTAGGCGCAATTTAGGTATTGTATATTGCAACGTTCTGGTGAAATGAACTGTTGTTATTCAGAAAAAAATGTGATTTTTATGAAAATTTCAATAATCGGTACCGGCTATATCGGCTCTGTAACCGGGGCATGCTTTGCAGAAATGGGGCATCAGATCATTTTTGTTGGCAGGGATACAAAGAAACTCGATCTAATAAAATCCGGAAAGAGCCCCATTTTTGAGCCGGGCCTGGATCAGTTATTATTGAAAAACCAGGATAGAATTACGACAACTACTGATATTGCAGGCGCGGTCCGGAACGCTGAAATCACGTTTATCGGTGTAGGTACCCCACCTCGCGAAGATGGTTCCAGCGATCTAAGCCAGATAGAGACCGTTTCGCACAGCATTGGAAAAGCCCTTCGTTCTGACACGAAGTATCACACGATTGTTACAAAGAGTACAGTTCTTCCCGGTACAATCGAGGATCTTATTATTCCGATATTAGAGAAAGAATCCGGAAAGAAAGCATTCGTTGATTTTGGCGTAGCTTCAAACCCCGAATTTCTCAAAGAGGGTACTGCAATAGAAGATTTCTTTAAAACCGACCGTGTCGTTATCGGGGCACAGGATCAAAAATCAAGGGATGTATTGGAAAACCTGTATAAACCTCTCAATGTGCCGATCTTTAAGACAACCCTCCGCACTTCTGAGATGATAAAATTTGCAAGCAATGCATTTCTTGCAACAAAAATCAGTTTTGCCAACGAGATCGGAAACCTGTGCAAAGAACTGGGCATCGACAGTTATGCCGTTTTCGAAGGTGTCGGTCTTGATACCCGGATAAACCCGAAATTTTTCCGGACCGGAATTGGTTTTGGTGGCTCCTGTTTCCCAAAAGACGTGTGTGCACTCATTGCCCATGCAAAATCCAAAGGGATCACTACGAAAGTGCTCAATTCAGTTATGGCAATAAATGATGACCAGCCCAAACGGATGATTGCGCTCCTTAAAAAGCACATTAATCCCAGAAACCGCACAATCGGCGTGCTGGGACTTGCATTCAAGCCGGACACCGATGATATCCGCGAAGCCCGGGCAATACCAATAATCAACATGCTCCTTAAAGCGGGTGCCCACGTAAAAGTATATGATCCGGTTGCGATGGATAATTTCAGGCTGAAATTTCCGGATCTTCACTATACTTCATCTGCATCAGAGGTTTTGACCGCTGATGCTGTGCTCATCGTGACGGAATGGAAGGAGTTTGAGGATCTGGATTGCCATGGAAAGCTGGTTATTGATGGTCGCAGAATTGAAAAAGCACGCAAAGAAGCATCAGTGTATGAAGGAGTCTGCTGGTAGATGAAGGTATAAGCGCTGAAGAACGGCTATTGTATCTTGTAGCGCACTATGCTTATGACGGGGTCTGCCGGGACATGCTCCTTTCCGCACGGGAGATATTTCAGTTGGGGGAACGATAAAAAAGGTTATCTTGATATTCGTCTATGTTCTACTATCAAAGGAGGAGGCAGAAAATGGCAAAAAAGAAATTCAATCCTGAGGATGTGATCGGGAAACCGTATAAGAGGGGGTTGCTTCCCTATGGCGGTTCGGTTACAATGGGAAAGATATCATTTGCTGTCAGTGAGGAAGAACATCTTGAAAAGATGAAACGTCTTAGATTGATTCATTCATGAATTCCTTTATTTTTCTTGATACGCCTGTATTCTTTCACTGTATCGAGCATGACCGGTTTGGAACGATACTTGAGCATGCGAACAATGCAGGATACAAAATCCATACTTCGATATCGGTTCTTGGTGAAGCGTTTACCCAGATGCATGAGAAGCCCGATGCTATCCGGTATATCACTCACTTAAACCGGCTGCTTGAGGACTGGCGTGTTGCCGTTCACTTTACCGGGCAAAACTCCACGGAACCAACAAGTTATTTGCCATATAAAAATTAATGGTAATTAAAACGCCATCAGGAGGATAGTGTAATAATGACAAAGGCGATTGAAGTTGTGTATGAAAATAACGTTTTTAAACCTCTTGGACCTGTTGAAGGTATAGAAGAGCATGAGAAGATGGTTGCGATATTCTCCCGGCGTCCTGTCAAAAAAGGTCTGCGAGATTTGGCGGGAACTATAACCCATGACGAAGCACGGGCAATGCAGAAATGTATTGATGAGGAGTTCGAAAAGATTGAAGGCAATTGGTAGGTTATCTTTAGATACCAACGCGGTAATCGCCTACCGGGAAGGTATTTCTGACGTATGCACAATTGTCGATAGAGCCGATATAATTCTGTTACCTGTAACGGTCATTGGTGAACTTCTGTATGGCGCATTAAACAGCACAAAAACCAGGAATAATGAAAAGTTTGTACACAAATTTGCCGGGTATTCTATTATAATGCAGATTAACGAATCTGTTGCTGCACGCTATGCCAAGGTTCGTTTTGATCTTAAGCGATGTGGCAATCCAATTCCTGAAAATGATATCTGGATTGCAGCAGCATGCCTCGATCAGAAAGTCCCACTTTTAAGTCGGGATACTCATTTCAAACTTGTTCCTGGATTGAATGTAATATCGTGGGAAAATACTGGAGGGAATTAAAACAATGTCCAGTTCCATGAAAAAAAGCCGGGGATCTGCAATCGGGAATACCCGAAGATCGAATCTTACCGTCTGTTTACGAGATGGGGATGATGCAGAACTTAAAAATTTACCTGAATCAGAGATAAAAAAAAATGGTCGGTGCATTCAAAATTGATAATATCCAAACTATCGAAGAAATAATTGAGTCTGAATCGATCTATTGCACAATTCGATAATGTAATCCAATGCACATCAATGCAGGGTTATGAGGTCTGATAAAATGCCGGGACGTTTCCGACTTCAACCAGCACAAAAGTACAAAGGTGAACAAACGTGCAACAGTCACAGAATGAATCAGCACTTTATGAAGGAGTCTGCTGGTAAATGAGCGTTACTAAAGCAGTCATCCCGGCAGCAGGACTTGGTACCCGGTTCCTGCCGGTCACGAAATCGATGCCAAAGGAGATGCTGCCAATCATCGATAAGCCCGTGATCCATTATGTCGTGGAAGAAGCAGTCGATTCCGGCATCGATGACATTCTTCTCATCACGGGCAGAGGGAAACGGGCGATCGAGGACTATTTTGATGATACCCCGGAACTCCGGATGCATCTCGAACGCCAGGGTAAGTCCCAGCAGCTCGAAGATCTCAAGCGCATTTCACGGTTTGAAGGGATCCATTTTATCCGGCAGCGGGAGCCAAAGGGACTTGGGGACGCTGTCTTCTGTGCTGAGAAGCACTGCGGGAATGATCCGTTTGCGGTACTGCTCGGCGATGACATCATGAAGGATACGATTCCCTGTACAAAGCAGCTGATCGATATCTTCGATACAACCGGATCATCTGTGATTGCCGTTCAGAAAGTTCCTAAAGAAAACCTCAGTAAATATGGTATTGTGAAAGGGAAGGAGTGCGGAGAGAATCTTCTCCTGCTGGAAGATATCATCGAGAAGCCGCGTCCGGAAGCAGCACCCTCGCATTTCGGCTCGATTGGAAGATACGTGTTCACCCCGGTTCTGTTCTCCTGCCTGAAACAGATATCCAAAGGTGCCGGTGGCGAGATCCAGCTCACCGATGCCATCCGGCTTCTTATAAAGAAGGAGGATGTGTATGCATTTCTCTATTCAGGGAGGCGGTTTGATACCGGGGATAAGCTCGGGTATATCGAGACGATTATTGATTTTGCCCTTGATGATGAGACGATGAGGGCACCCCTGAATACATTTTTGAAAAAGCTCAGATGAACAAATCCAGCCGGTTGAATCTCTCGTTTGGTAGGGGAGAACGGGATCCGGGGCTGTATTGTGCGTATCCGGGATGAGACGTCATTATGACCGACATTCGGCAGATATTTTTTCAAAAATAATATTTTTCAAAGTCTGCTCCGAGCACCCCACAGATACGGATAATTTCATCATTTACATCACCGACAAGTGTCGACCCATTTAACCTGTCCCGGATTAGACGGGATAGCGGAGTTCGACATGCCAGCAGCCAAAAAAGTGGGTACCCGTAGATTTCCGCGAGATCTTGAGAATACCGGGAACTGCTCTATAATGTTATTGGGCTTATCGGGACTTGGGAGGATGGCTTATACTATTGCACAGCAAAATATACCCTATCATATGCTAACACTATGTCAGAGCAGCCACAATATCCCAATCCTGCAGCAGGAATCACAATGAGTATGAAAACCCTTCTGAACATGGTATTGCAAAAATACGAAAGATTCTTTCATATTGTGGTCTTTTACACAAGAAATTTTAAAAAAGAACTACTAGCGCTGCTGATTTTTAGTATCCTGCTTGGTCTGATGGAGACATTTCAGATTGTCCTTCTCTATCCAATACTAAATGCCTCATTTGCCCTTAACAATGAAGGAATGACCGTATTTCAGCCTATGTACATTTTTGTCAGAAACACATTTAATCTGCCCGATGTCGTTTCTTTCAGCATCTTGTTAATTATTTTTATTTTTTTAACTTTAATTATCGCATTGATATATAAATATATTTCCCAGCAAGTTACCAAGAAAGTGATTTTAGAGAAGAAAGGAGCCATATTCAATAAACTTATGAGTAATGATTACCAGTATTTTGTAGACAACCGGCGGGGAGACATCCTTTATTCGGTAATTGCAGCTCCAGGGGATATCAGGAATTTTATCACTGTTTTGACATTTCTTTTATCTGATATTGTTGCAATTCTGTCAATATTTTTCATGTTATTATTTATCTCCTTTTACGGTGTTGCTCTTATGGTTGTAGGGGGGATCATATTTATTCTGGTCGTCAAGTTAATAGGAAAAAGAGTGGTCTACCGTTTGGGGAAGTTGCAGTTAAAGTCAGCCCAGTCAGAGAATGAGATCATTAGTAACTATGTCCAGGGCCTGAGGCAGATACGATCGGTGAATGGTGATCTTTACTGGAAAAAAAAATATGAGGATGCTCTTCATCATTACTGGGATAAATACATGCGATTCGATTTCATATCGAGCCTGCCAACCATTTTGCTTCAATTTCTCTTTTATTTTGCCATTGCCATTGTTGTGATTTTTTTATATTATATCTACCAGGAGGGTTTTCTTTTCATAATCCCGCTCCTCGGAACATTTGCATTTGCTGCAATGAAGATACTCCCCAGGTTTTCCACTATAAGCTCTTCTAACATGTCCATGATGAGTTCATTGCCCCTGGTTGAATCCGTCTACGACTTCTTAAATGATCACCAGTACAATACCATAAAGAACGGTGAAAAGAGATTTGATGCACTCACTTCTGATATCATCGTTGATGATGTTGGGTTTTCCTATTGCAAGGACCGGGTGCTGATTGCTAATCTGCATCTTACCATTAAAAAGGGAAAAATAACTGCCCTCGTTGGTCATTCCGGATCAGGGAAGTCAACGTTTGTCTCTTTACTACTCCGGTACTACGATGTTTCTTCGGGGAGAATCCTGATAAACAATACTGACCTTCGTGAATACGATATAAAAACCATTCTCCGGAAAGTGGGGTATGTGAGCCAGGACACATTCATTTACAATGCGACCATCCGGGAGAATATTGCGTTTGGCGGAGATTATTCAGATTACCAGATCATTGAGGCTGCAGAGAAGGCAAATATCCATACGTTCATTGCCACCCTTCCCCTGGGGTATGAATCTGTCGTTGGGGATCAAGGGCTCAAATTGTCCGGTGGGGAGAAACAGAGGATCGCCATCGCACGGGCACTTGTGAGAAATCCTGAAATCCTGGTACTCGATGAGGCGACGAGCAACCTTGATAATGAGTCAGAGTCGCTTGTCCAGGATGCAATCAACCGTGTATCTGGAAATGTTACAACATTTATCATCGCTCACCGTCTTTCAACGATCAGAAATGCGGATACGATATATGTCATGAGCAGTGGCAGGATTGTCGAGAGCGGGAGTCACGACGAGTTGATGGAAAAGAGAGGGAGATACTTTGATCTGTATGAGTTTGGGGGTTAATCTCAACACACTACACTTCAGACAGCAGTTTTTCGATGTACGCATGGATTCTCTCCTTCACCTTGCCATCCCCCAATCCCCCATAGACCACATTTTTCAGATATTCGTAATCCTCAGTCATGGCATTGGGCGTGCCACTAAGAATGATTTTGGTTCGCTCCAGTAGTTCCTGGTAATTAAAGCACATGATTCTCGCTGGAGTGTAATCAAAGGCGTCTGCCACAAGTCGCTCGGTATTGTGGGTATATTCATGAAACAGAACAGGAATTCCCACCGACAGACACTCATCTCCAAGCGAGGTATGTTTGGCAATTACTAAGTCCGAATGGGCGCAGAGATCGTAGCTGAAGTATGACTTATCATAATCCATTGAAATTATCATGTTACCAGAGGAATTTATTTTCTGGATAGTTTCAGCGAATACAGGTAATGACACCCAATTAACATACTTATATCGAAGAATGATAAAAATATCAGGAATTTCCTTAGATAACCGAATCATATCATCAAGAAAATGCTGATGGGCTTTCCAGTTGAGCAAAAGATCCACTTGAGAATTTTGCCATTCCATATGGGTGTGAAAACCTAATGCGGTAATGATCCTGAGTCCCTTGGAAATGGGCGCTTTAAGGATTTGTGGGGGGGGTGACTTTTTTGCCTCCAATAAGTTATCAGACCGGATTTGCCCGACGGGTAGATAATGATCAACACAATTTATTGGAGATCTTTTCAATGCTTCAACAGCGAACGGACTCGCGCAAAGATAATTGTTTAAAATTATTGATGAGAGCAAACGATTAAATGCAAAAATGAACCGTGACTGAGTTCCCACGGTCCTGATACCCCGGCTCTCAAAAGCCAGCAATAATGCCTTGGGGCAGAGAATTTCATAATCTATGAGTGCGACCTTCAAATCTGGATATGCTTCAAGTGCTGTTGAAAATGATTTATAACCCGCATAAAAATTGGTCAGATGCAGCAGACATATAAGGTGCTGCATATTACGAACGTGTAGGATTCCCTTACTCCATACAACTAAAACAGAGTGGATATTTGTTATAAATGATTGATGGGGGTTACCTAAACAGACCCATTTTAATTTTTCAGATGGGCTGATCCAACCACTGTAATCGATATGAAGCAATCTCTCCGGGTGAAGTTCTGAATCTATCCGGGCTGAATGGAAGTAGTCGTTTTTGAGAAGATTTCCATAATCCAAACCCTTGTGAGTAACTAATGCAACGCGGGACTGATCCACCTCTCTTGCAGAAGTCCCTGTATGAGATACAACTTGACCTCGGAACCTTAATGTAGTCTTGAGAAAATAAAAAAATCTGCGAATTATACTTTTAACTATCGCCACTCCACTTTCTAAAGTGTCAAATGGTATAACTAACAGTCGGACATTAGGTGCCAGTTCAGGAGTTAACCAGCCATTTGGACTAATATCAATTAATAAATGATTGAGATCAGGATGCGCTCTGGCCCAGATATTGACGTAGCCCGTAAAATCCAGATTCTGGGATGCAACCTGGGACTGGATTACTAACTGTAATCTTTTTGTGATATCAGTATTACCAGGGAAGAGTTTTTCAAAAACCTGAAGAAACTCGATTGGGGCAATTTGCTGGGTTCTTTTAAATGCTTTCATGTTATGGTCAGTTTCAATATCTGAAAAACCTTTAAAACAAGAAAGTTCCTCTAAAGGCAGAGGTATAATACCCGCGTGTTTTAATTTTTCTACCCAACTAATTTCTGTTTCGGGTGTGCATTTAAAATCTGCCAACTTTAAATAAAATACTCGATAACCAATTTTTCTAAGTAATTTGCATATGGGAACTAAATATTTTGGAAGGGTAACAAAAATGATATCCATGGTTTTTCCTTTTTCGGTCTTTCTGATCCAAAAATTTCGGGTCATCGTGATCCATTCGTCATCGACACCACTCAATCACCTATTTTTATTTTGGGATTTTTGAATTATATTTATAAAAAATATGGCGATAATCATAATCTAATTTTCACTCCATGTTGTGCAAGATATTTTTTTGCTTCGAGAGGTGTTTGATGTGTAAAATGAAAAATACTTGCTGCTGCAACAGCTGATGCACCCCCTTGAGTAATTGCCTGAAGCATATCAGAATAACCGCCTGCCCCGCCTGAAGCTATAACTGGAATTGTCACTACCTCACTAACATTTTTAATAAGATCAATATCATATCCAGACATAGTACCGTCAAGGTCAATCGATGTCAACAGGATCTCTCCTGCACCGCGACGCTCCATCTCTTGTGCAAAAACAACCGGATCTTTCCCGGTTGCGTATATTCCTGAATGGGAAAAAATTTCATACTTCCCGTCACATTTTTTTCTTACATCTATTGAAATAACCGCACATTGTGATCCGAATTCTTCTGATATTTGCTGCACAATTTCTGAACATAAATGTGCTTGTGTATTTATTACAATTTTATCGGCACCTACATTAAAAAGAGTTTCAACGTCTTTTATTGTTGTAATCCCCCCTCCAACCGTTAATGGCATAAAACATTCATCAGCCATTTCATCTATCAGTTTAAAGTCCGGTTTTCGGTGTTCTGTAGTTGCGCGGATATCAAGGAAAACTAATTCATCAACATCTCTCATATTGTATACCTTGACCGATTGCATCACCGATCCTATGCATCTCCAACTATCGAATTTTACTCCTTTAACAAGTTCACAGCCATTATACAGTATCGTAGGCATGACACGTAATTTCAACAAATTATTCACCTATATCCAGGAAATTCCTGATTAACTGAAATCCTATCTTTTGACTTTTTTCTGGATGGAACTGTACCCCAAAAATATTATCCTTATTCACTGCTGAAATAAATGAACCACAGTAGGGAGTATATCCGATTACTTCTGTTTTTTTACATCCTACAAAATGATAACTATGCACAAAATAGAAATCTTTTCCAGAGGCGATTCCTTTAAATAGCGGATTTTCATTTTCAAAAAAAACTTCGTTCCATCCAATATGAGGTATTCGCGTATCCTGTTCATTGGGAATAAATCTCTTTATTTCCCCTTGAACCCATCCCAATCCTAATTTTTCTCCCCCCTCCCATCCTTTTTGAGCCAATAATTGCATGCCCAGACATATACCAAGAAAAGGTTTTTTCCCATCAATTATCTGATTATGCAATAGGGAGATCAGATTATCAGATTCCAAGCGTTCCATCCCATTTTTAAAATTCCCTACACCTGGAAGTATGATATGTGTTGCTGATTCAAGATCAGAATTTTTATTCGATATTACTGCAGATCCTCCACATTCTTCAACCGCTCGCTTAACGGAATCAACATTCCCCATACCATATTTAACAATGGTAACACGTTTCTTCATGGTATTACCTGAAAAAATGAATACGCTCCCTTATTCAACATTATCATAATTAATTTTTGTAAGATTGCCATCTTTATCTTTGATTAAATCGCCTTTTGAATCACATAAAAATATTTTTTTATTGGTAAATTTATCACATATGTTTATAAATTCCTCTAATGAAATGTCAATATAATTTAATATTTTTTCAAGAGGATACCCAAGATATTCATAAGGGAATTTACCTTCATGCAATCTGACCATCTTTAACGCCTCCTCTCTTGTAAGACGCCCTCTCCTGATATGTAAAGAAGTACAATCCGTACTACGTCCAAATCCGAATTTTAAAAATTTAAAATATTCATGAATTGCGACCTGATAATTATCCAAGTTTGAATAATTTACTATTGAACCCCATGTTACATGTGGAAAAACTTCAAATCCATAAGATTGAGCAATCAGGGCATTATGAAAGCCGTCCCAAGGAACATAGTAACCAAGGTATATTCCTGTGACACCAATTTCCTCTAGTTCATCATCAGAAGGATATGTGTAAGCAATTAGATCTTGCTTTGTAATACCGTCCTGACCAATAAGATCTGAAACCCTCAATCCCAGTAAACCCCCGAATTCCTCAAGCCATCGACGGTTCAAACATTTACTTTCTACTGCTGATGCTGGACCTCCATACTCATTTTGAACGTTCTCTCCCCATATGATGAGTGGTATTTTATATTTTACAGCAATTTGGACGGGTATTGTAAAAATCGTTACATGTTCTGGCCATGAAATATCTCCAACATTTCGTAGCGCGAATCTGTTGATCTTTTTTCTGATTGAAGGGTTAGTTGTAACTTCAATATAATCAACACCGAGATTTTTTAAATTTTCAATATTTCGTCTGCCAATATCAGATAACATACATGTTGTGGAAGTTACACATAATGGGTTGTAACCTAATTCTAATATTGTTAAAACTTGAAATGTACTATCTTTTCCTCCACTGACAGGAATAATGCAATCATAATTACTTCCATCTTTCGAACGGTATTTTTCAAGTATCCCCCTTAATTCCGTTTTCCGTTTATCCCAGTCAATCTGGTGTCGATTTTCATAATTATGACATGCACTACAAACACCATCTGCATGGAAAAAAAGATCAGGTTTGGTATCAGGAAGCAGACAT
>Ga0247842_10006963_pt1 | contig 12475 bp, 7 predicted proteins | sample LaCruzMarch2015__3_FD_192411 | JGI IMG/M metagenome (GOLD analysis project Ga0247842, IMG submission 192411) | Freshwater microbial communities from meromictic Lake La Cruz, Castile-La Mancha, Spain - LaCruzMarch2015_19m | ecosystem: Environmental > Aquatic > Freshwater > Lake | place: Spain...
GTGCCGGCGTCATGGGTGCCGATGAACGGGACTGCACCGGCTACATCAACGAATATAGATGGACAAGTCGGGTTGCGATTCCCGTGTAACTTTGCCGGCACTAGAATCGAGCGGGCGTCGTGGGATAGGCAGCTCAGTCTCGACCTGGCAGCATGCAGCGGGGTGCGGTTCCAGGTGTATTGCCGTGATACGACGCCGGTAGCCAATTTCACCATATATTTTGAAAGTGGTGACGGTTGGTATTCTGCCTCGTTCTTCCCTGAAGTGACAAATGCGTGGAACAGCATCACCATCGCCAAGGCGGCAACAGCTATTGAAGGCAAGCCGGCGGGGTGGGCGAGGATTAAGACGATCCGCATCTCGGCGTGGCGGGGGAAAGATTCAGATACAGAGTTTATGTTGAGCGACATTAAGCTTACCGATGCGCTGGGTGAGGACGCAGTGGTGGCTATTGTGCGGGGCGATTCGGTCGCGCAACGCTATCCAGAGGAGTCTCAGGGCGTGGCGCAGTACACGGAGGCGGTTGCTCGAGAGCTGGGTGCGTTGGATATCGGGTGCGCAGTTGTCAGCGATCTCGACGTTACGGCTGAACGGTTGAAGCCCGCTAAACTGGTCATATTGCCGAACAATCCGCAGCTGCCGGATCGCGTAGCCGACGAATTGGTCAAGTACGCCAATGGTGGTGGTAAACTGATGGTGTTCTACGTGGTGCCCGACAAGTTATGTCCGGTATTGCGGGTTGAAGGCGGGCAATACGTACATGAGGAGTATCCAGGAGAGTTTGCAACGATACGGTATCCGACGAATTCATTGCCGGGCGCACCGGCGGTCGTGGGCCAGCAATCATGGAACATCAGCGCCGCGAGGCCGATTCCGGGTTTGAGCCGGGTGCTGGCGGAGTGGTTTGACGACAAAGGCAAACCGACCGGGCACGCGGCGGTGGTCGGTTCGACCAACGGGCTGGTGATGACGCATGTGTTGCTGCAGGATGATGAGGTTAACAAACGGCGGATGTTGCTGGCAATGGTCGGGTATCTCGTGCCCGAAGTCTGGCGGCACGCGACAGACGAGAGAGTCGCAAGGATTGGGGCATTATCAGGGTTCCGGAACTTCGACGACGCGGCTGCCCGGATCGCGGAATCAGGGTGCGCTGATAAGCGGGTGATGCAGGCGCTCGCGGATGCACGCCGGTTGCGCTCGTCGGCTGTCAAGTTGGCGACGGAGGGCCGGTTCGCTGAAACGATGGACCAGGCTGCGGCGGCGAGCCAGCGCGTCAAGGAGGCGTTTTGTATGACGCAAAGGCCGGAGGCGGGTGAGTTCCGGGCATTTTGGTGTCACAGTGCCTCCGGTGTAGACGGGATGGAGTGGGACGAGGCGATCCGGCGGCTGGCGGACAACGGATTCACGGCAATCCTGCCTAACATGCTCTGGGGCGGAGCGGCGTATTACAACAGTCAGGTGCTGCCGGTCGTGTCGGCGGAGAAGGGTGACCAGATTGCGAAGTGTCTCGCAGCCTGCAAAAAGTATGGCATAAAGATTCACATCTGGAAGGTGAATTGGAATCTCGGAGATGCCGCACCGGCGGAGTTTGTGGAGAAGATGCGGAAGACCGGCCGGTTGCAGATGAGTTCGAGCGGCAAGGAACAACCGTGGTTGTGCCCGTCGAATCCTGACAACCGGAAGCTGGAGATCGACGCGATGGTCGAGGTCGCGCGCCGGTATGATGTCGACGGCATTCATTTTGACTACATCCGGTACCCTGATGGTGATCACTGTTTCTGCGCTGGTTGCCGGGAACGCTTCCGGCGCGCGGTGGGTGCCGTGATTCAGAACTGGCCACAGGATGTTATGTGGAAGGGACGGTACTTCCAGCAATGGCTCGACTGGCGCCGCGGCAACATCAGCGCTGTCGTCAAGGCAGTGAGCGAGCAGGCCCGCGCTGTCAAACCGAAGATCAAGATCTCCGCTGCGGTCTTCAGCCATTGGAACACTGACCGCGACACTGTCGGCCAGGACTGGAAGCTATGGTGCGAAAAGGGCTGGGTCGATTTCGTCTGTCCGATGGACTACACGCCGAGCAACCGCCGTTTCGAGAATATCGTATCGCAGCAGGTCGGATGGGCCGGGCGTGTCCCGTGTTATCCCGGTATCGGTGTCAGCGCGTCATCATCGAAATTTGACGTGGATCAATTGATTGAGCAAATCACGATCACACGCCGGTACCAGACCCGCGGTTTTACCATTTTTAACTACAGCGTCACCGAAAGCCGAGACCTGTTGCCGCTTCTGGGGCTTGGTATTACGTCGCGGCATAAGTAGCCGCCATCATGGCATCAGCACGAAGGTTGAAGTGATTTGCAAAACTAGAGGGGGAATAGATACGAAAGCATTGAAGCGAGCTGTCTTAATCGGATTGGCGGTGGCGGCAACGTCTATCGAGGCGGCTGCGGCACTCAGTGGCGCTGACCCTCGACCTGCGATGACCGACGAGTTGAAGGTGCCGGCGTTTACCCTGCCTGACGTGCTTGCCGGTGTCTCCAACGCCAAGCAGTGGCGCGAGAAGCGCCGCCCCGAAATCCTCGAACTCTATCGCAGCCAGGTCTTCGGCCACACGCCGCCTGCGCCGCCGCTGAAATGCGAGCTCGTTTCATGCGACAAGCAGGCGCTCGGTGGCAAAGCGACCAGGAAGATATTCCGGCTTTCTTCCGGAGACGACAAGTGGGGCATGGACCTGTTGGTCTACCTGCCCAACGGCGCCAATGGCCCTGTTCCGTTGTTCCTCGGCATGAACTTCGACGGCAACCACACGATCTGCGCCGACCCCGGTATTCCGATCCGCGAACAGTGGACGTGGGATAAGAAGTCGAAAGAATCAAAACTCGTCTGGCCCGCCGAGGAGACACGCGGAAAGAGTGTCGGTTGCTGGCCGGTCGAAATGATTCTGATGCGTGGCTACGGGCTGGCTACGGTGGCGCGGGTTGACGTCGAGCCCGATTACCCGGAAGGCTGGAAACACGGCGTGCGCGCAATATATCCAGGCGACTGGGGTGCCATCGGCGCGTGGTCATGGAGCTTGAGCCGGGCGCTCGACTGTCTGGAGAAGGATCCCGACATCGACGCGCGACACGTCGTGGTGATCGGGCATTCGCGTCTCGGCAAGACGGCTCTCTGGACGGGTGCGCAGGACGAGCGATTCGCAATGGTCATTTCGAACGACTCCGGCGAAGGCGGTGCTGCGATTGCGCGGCGTTGTTTCGGCGAGACGATCGCGCTGATGAACAAAAACTTTCCGCACTGGTTCTGCGGCCAGTTTGAAAAGTACGGTGACCGCGAGAACGATCTGCCGGTGGATGCACACATGCTGTTGGCGTTGATCGCGCCGCGGCCGGTCTACGTGGCTAGTGCGTCGGAGGATTTGTGGGCGGACCCGAAAGGTGAGTTCCTAGCGTGCAGGAACGCGGAGCCGGTCTATCGGTTGCTCGGCACTGACGGCCTCGGTATCGGGGAGATTCCGACAGTCAACACGCCGGTGGGGACAACGATTGGCTACCATCGCCGTAAAGGGAAACACGACATCACGGAGTACGATTGGGCACAGTACCTCGCTTTTGCAGACCGTCATTTCAAGAATAGCTGCGCGGTGTACTTCGGTACGTACACCACCGGCACAAGCAAAGGTATTTACCGGTCGAGCTTAAATTCAGAGACCGGGAAGCTAGGCGAGCCGGAGCTTGCGGCTGAGACTAAGAGTCCATCTTTCCTAGCGATTCATCCGAGCCGGAAATTCCTGTATGCCGTTGGTGAGTTGTCGGGCGGAAAGGGCGGTGCAGTCAGCGCGTTTGCCATCGAGTTATCGGGTAAACTTACTCTCTTGAACCAGCAATCGAGCATCGGCGGTGGGCCGTGCTACGTTGGCGTAGACAACGCCGGCAAGCACGCGCTAGTCGCTAACTACGGCAGCGGTAGTGTCGCAGTGTTCCCGATTGGTGTGGATGGCAAGCTTGGCGAGGCGACAGCTTTCGTGCAGCACGCCGGCTCAAGCGTGAACCCGCAACGTCAGAAGGGGCCACACGCTCACTCGATCTTCCTAGACGCTTCGAACCGGTTCGCGTTAGCCCCTGATCTCGGCCTTGATAAGGTGATGATTTACAAGTTTGATTCCGGCAAAGGAACGCTCGCGACTAACGACCCAGCGTTCAGTGCGGTTGCGCCAGGATCGGGGCCGCGGCATTTTGCGTTTCACCCGAATGGCGAGTTTGCCTACGTCATCAACGAGATGGCATGCACTGTCACTGCGTTCCGCTACGACGCGGAGCACGGCGCGCTCAGAGAGCTGCAGACGATCACGACGCTGCCCGAAGGCGAAAGCGTCAAGCCGGAGTACAGTACGGCCGAGGTTAGCGTCCATCCGTCTGGCAAGTTCCTCTATGGCTCCAACCGCGGCCACAACACGATCGCTGTGTTCGCGATTGATGGCGAGACCGGCAAGTTGACAACGGTCCAACATGAACCGACGCAGGGCAAGACGCCGCGCAACTTCAACCTCGACCCGTCCGGCCGGTGGCTGTTGGCCGCGCACCAGAACTCCGACTCGGTCGTAGTGTTCCGCGTTGATATCGAGACAGGCAAGTTGACACCGACGGGGCAGAGCATCGAGATCGGCTCGCCGGTCTGCGTGAAGTTCATGCCGGTCGAGCGACCTTGAGCGGTGGGAAGAAAGTCATGGCATGGAATAGCATTAGGGTTGAAACGGACGAAGTCGTGTCTATCTCGGTTCCGGCACAGGCGTCTGACAAGGTCGCGTAAACAGAAGTCAGGATTCAGGAATCAGAATTAAGACCATGGGCGAAGGATAATATGAACAAAAACAATGCTTTGCTTATCGGGTGGGTGATTATGGCCGTGTCGATTATTGCGGTCGACGCCAGGGAGAAAAGGGCGGTAGCGCCGGAAGTTCCTTTATCGACGGCCCCGCTGTATCAGGAGCAGTAAGACTGTGTCGCTGGAGGTGTACGAACTCAAGTCCATCTGGAAATAGTCAAAAGGCGAGGAATCATTTATGAAAGCATCTACGATTACTTCACTCACAGCCGTGATTCTAGCCATGGCCCTGTTGCCGTTAACGCATACTTGCGTTCAGGCGGCGCAACCCGTAGTTCCCGGCGAAACGAAAGAGCACAAGGATGCGCGCATGGCGTGGTGGCGCGAGGCGCGGTTTGGCATGTTCATTCACTGGGGCTTGTACGCAGTGCCTGCCGGGACCTATGACGGCAAGAAGGCTGGCGGTACCGGCGAGTGGATCATGCACAGGGGCAAGATTCCGGTGGCGCGCTACGCTGAATACGCCAAGGAGTTCAATCCGGTGAAGTTCAATGCCGGGGAATGGGTGAAGATTGCCAAGAATGCAGGCATGAAGTACATCGTCATTACGGCGAAACACCACGATGGCTTTGCAATATACCCCTCGAAGGTAACTCCTTTCAACCTTGTCGATGCGACACCCTTCAAACGCGATCCGCTGGCGGAGTTGGCCGTGGCATGCCGGAAGGAAGGCATCAAGCTCGGGTTTTATTACTCGCAGGCTCAGGACTGGCATCATCCCGGCGGTGCGAAGTGGAGAGATGGGGCGTGGGATCCAGCACAGGAAGGAAGCATGGATGAGTACATCGACAAGATTGCCGTGCCGCAAGTTCGCGAAATTCTATCCAACTACGGCGAGTTCCCGGCGGTGTTGTGGTGGGATACGCCAAAGCAGATGACCAGGGAACGTGCCGAAAAACTTTTCCAGGCGGTTCATGAATTGAAACCTGACATCATCATGAACAACCGGCTCGGCTCAGGATACCACAAGGGCGATACGGAAACCCCCGAGCAGAAAATCCCGGCCGAAGGATTCAGGGATCGCGACTGGGAAACCTGCATGACGTTGAATGGTACGTGGGGTTATAAGTCTCACGACAATGATTGGAAAAGCACCGAGACCCTGTTGCGGAACCTGATCGATATCGCCAGCAAGGGCGGTAACTACCTGCTCAATGTCGGCCCGGACTCCGAAGGAGTGATTCCGCAGCCGAGTGTCGAGCGGCTGGCCGAAATTGGTGCGTGGATGAAGGTTAATGGGGAAGCCGTCTATGGCACAACCGCAAGTCCATGGGGTGCACCGACCTGGGGTCGTTACACAAAGAAGAGCGATAAACTATATGCGCATGTGTTTGACTGGCCGAAAGATGGCAACTTGACCGTGGCCATAAAGGGTCTCAAGTTGCCGTCAGCCTATCTGTTGGCAACCAGGACGAAACTTGAAGTCAAAGCAACGGACGAAGGTCTGTCCATCAAGGTTCCAGCAGAGGCGCCGGACAAGATCGCCTCCGTCATCGTGATCGAGCAGTAAAAAGGAAGGAAAGAAAGGTACATACATGAGCTCTCAAGAAGCAGTCTTCTATAAGCGGGCAGTCTTAATAGGTGTGGTGTTGGCAGGGAGCGCCCTGCTGAGCGCGGGCAAGGAACCTGATACTACCCGCCAGGTTATTGCGCTCCATGATGCGCCTTGGCAGTACTGTGGCATGGGCGCGAATGATGCCATGCCGGATCCGGCAACGCCGGCCTTTGAGAAGTTGGCCTGGAGCACTGTGTCGGTGCCGCACGTCTTCCAGACGCGCGCCCAGATGACCACTTTCATACAAGCCTGGTACCGCCGGGAGTACTCCGTGCCAGCGGAAATGGCCGGCCGCCGCCTTTACCTCGTTTTCGAGGGCGCGGCGACGATTGCGGATCTGTACGTAAACGGCCAGCACCTCGGTCAACACCGTGGCGCCTATACGCGCTTTCTTTTTGACGCCACGGCGGCGCTTCGACCGGGCGAGAAGAACGTGATTGCCATCCGGGTCAACAACGATGAGACGAAGACTGAGGACTGCCTGCCCTCGGGAACACGCCTGTACAAGGTTTGGGGCGGACTCTACCGCAAGGTCTGGTTGCTGGGTACCGACTCCCTGCACATCGATCCAACCGACTATGCCTCCCCGGGTGTCTACTGCACGCCGGCGAACGTCACGGAGGCCAGCGCCGACCTGGCCGTGAAAGTGCTGGTTCGCAATGCCGGCGCAACAGCCGAAGACGCGCAGGTGGTTGTTACGTTGCAGTCGCCCGCAGGCGCAACGGTCCTGACGCTCTCTGATCGCGTGAACGTTCAGGCGGGGCAGCGGGCTACGGTGGAAGTGAAGGGCAAACTGGAACGGCCGTTGTTATGGGCGCCAGGGGCCCCGAATGTGTACCGGGTGCTGGCGGAAGTCCGGCGGGGCGGGAAGACAGTGGATGCGGTTCGGGAGCCAACGGGCTTCCGTTCGCTGATCTTCAAGAAGGGGGCGGTGACACTGGACGGCAAGAAGATCCGCCTGATGGGAGTAAGCCTTCATCAGGAGATCGAAGCCAAGGCGTCGGCGATGGCCGACGAGGACTTCCTGACGAACTATGCCCTCATTCAGGATCTGGGGATCAACTTCCTTCGCCTGCCGCACTATCCGCACGCACAACTGGAGTACGATCTCTGCGACAAGCTCGGGATCTTCTGCTGGGCTGAGAACGGGCATTCCAACAAAGACCAGATATCTCCTACAGGAGATCAGATTACGACGGAAATGGTGAAGCAGAACTATAACCATCCTTCGATCGCTGTGTGGTCTGTCGGTAACGAAGCGGACGCGGCACCGGCTGAGCATTTCGTTCCACTGGTGAAGGCGTTGGACAGCACGCGCCCGGTAATCGTGGCTCAGATGGCGTGCACGAACGCCGATTTCATCACGGCTAACACGTATCCCGGCTGGTATTACAAGGGTGTATGCGACATATGGGATGACAAACGCATTGGATACATCTCGGAGACAGGCGCCGGCGGCGTCATGTCGATTCATTGCGACTATTCCGAGGCGAAAATGAAGCTGAGTTTGTACGAACCCGAAGAGTATCAGCAACTCGTCGCGGAATCGAGATTCCAGATCGCCTTCAATGATCATGCGGACAAGCTGGGCATGTTCCTGTGGTGGATCATGCGCGATTTCAATAACACGAGGTACAAAGGACGTGTTGGTTGGAACACCAAGGGACTCATGACCTACGCCGGCGAGAAGAAGGATGTATACTATCTGTACCGGTGCTTCCTGCGGCCGACGGAACCTACCGTGCGGCTAACCTCCCAGTGCTACTTCCTACGCCAGGGATCGGTCACCAACGGTATCAAGGCGTACAGCAATGCGAAGCAGTTGACGTTGGTTGTCAACGGCGAGAAGGCCTCCACGCTGGAGAATGGACAGTATAAGCACGGCAATGGCCGGCGCGTTGACAACGTATTCTACTGGCCTGTGGCTTTACGAACGGGCAAGAACGTAGTTCAGGTCTCCGATGAGGCAGGCCATGCGGATTCCGCGGTGCTCTACTTCTACGGTCAGGGAGGAGCGCCCGAGAAGCCCGCCGTGAAACCGCTGGTCACGGGGCTGAAGACGTCCAACCCGACGAATCAAGCCTACTACATGGATATGCCGGTGAGGGCACAGTGGCCTTTCTACTACGATCTGGACTCCACGGCGGATAACTCTTTCGACGCGCTGCCAGAAGCCGTCAGAGGTGCAACATGGATCACCACGCGTCGCCTGACCAGGAAGGGGCAGGAAAGCTCCATGGAGTTCACCCTGACGCGCGCCGCCAAGGTATACGTGATGTGCACAAAGGCTGTGAAGTCCCCGGCTTTCCTCACGGCGGCGGGGTTTACGGAGGTCCAAGGGACCCAGCTGGTCTGGCGCGATAATGACGTGATGCTGGTGTCGGCGCAGCTGTTCATGCGATCTGCGGCGGCCGGCGAGACGATCCGGCTGGGACAGGCGGACCGCGACGCCGTGGTTCTCCTCAAAGAGTAGGTTGTATCGAAGTGCAGGAACAAAAGGAGAAACAGAAATGAGCGATAGAACAACGGTGAGATGTTGTGTAGCGGTTGGCGGTGCGTTGATGCTGGCGTTAGCCCCGCTTACCAGCCGTGGTGAGAATCCTATCATCAAGGGCATTTATACGGCGGATCCATCGGCCCACGTGTTTGAAGGCAAGATGTATCTGTATCCGTCCCATGATCGGGATGATTCAAAAACGTGGGACATGACGGACTGGCATGTGTATTCATCAACGGATCTCGTTAGCTGGACTGACCATGGTGTTATCCTTGCTATCAAGGATATCCCGTTTGCCAGGCAACTCGCTTTTGCCCCGGATTGCGGGTTCAAAAACGGAAAGTATTATTTCTATTTCCCTGTGTCTTCTGAAACCAACGACGTGAAATTGACCGACCGGATCGGGGTGGCAATCAGCGATTCGCCGACAGGGCCGTTCAAATGTCATCCGACTCCGATAATAAGCGGCAGACCGATGGGTTTTGATCCGTGCATATTTATCGATGATGATGGATCTTCTTATATTGTGAGCGGATTCAAGACCTGCTTTATCACTAAACTGAAGGATAACATGGTCGAGGCGGCCGAGCAGCCGAAGAGGATTGCGGGCGCCACAAACTTTTTCGAAGGCGTGTGGATGCATAAGTACAACGGGAAGTACTACCTTTCATATTCAGGAAGGAAGAAACTATGCTACGCGATAGGCGATAGTCCTTACGGCCCTTTCCAGTACAAGGGCGAGATCGTGAATAACGGGCAGATCAAAGATATGTCGAACACTACCCATCATTCCATCGTTCAGTATCGAGGAAAGTGGTACATGTTCTACCATAACAGGCACCTTGCAAAGGTAAACAAAGCCGAACCAAGCGAATACAAGCGATCGGTCTGTATCGATGAACTCTTCTACAGCCCTGACGGGACCATTGTGCCCCTGAAGCCTACGGCTGAAGGCGTCAAGGCGCTTCTCACTCTCAGCACTATCTCCACAGCCGCCAATACAGCCGCTGCACCCTCACTGAAGAAAGGTGATCGTATAGTTTTTCTCGGCGACTCAATTACTGCCGGAGCAGTAGGGCCCCAGGGATTCATAACCCTGATTCAGTATGCACTCGACACGGATCATAAGGATCTTGGCATTGAAACCATAGGAGCCGGGATCAGCGGCAACAAGGTTCCCAACCTCCAGGCACGTCTCGAAAGAGATGTTCTCTCCAAAAAGCCTACGATCGTCTTTATCTACATCGGTATCAATGACGTCTGGCACTGGAAGAAGAACAAGGATGGTGTTCTGGCAGGCGGGACACCTAAAGATAGATTCGAAAGCGGCTTGAAAGAAATCATCGGCAAAATCAAGGATGTCGGCGCGCGGCCCATACTCTGCACCGCTTCCATCATCGGCGAGAAGACAGATGGATCCAACGAGTATGACAAGATGCTCGACGAGTATTGCGACATCAGTCGCAAAGTGGCTGCAGACACCAAGATAGAAATGGTTGATCTCCGCAAGGCATTCATCGAATACCTGAAAGCCAACAGCAATGGAACCCGCCCCAAGGGTGGTATCCTCGCAGGCGACGGCGTCCATCTTAACGCCCAGGGCAACAAACTCGTGGCAGAGGAAATGATCAAGGCTCTTTCAGGACAATACCCCGCCCGAGCCGCTTGTGCTCCGGCGTCGTTATGATCGCTTGCGGCTCAGATACGAAGTAGAGGCTGGCAGGAACTGCCTGGAGCGGGGTCGCTCCTTGCCTCCGCCTGCTCCGTGATGCTGGTTTTTGGATTTCGCAGTTGTCGGCCTTGGTTGAATATTGTTGTCAAGAGTCGGGAGTTTCGGTTCCATGTCTTTCTTCGCAGCATCTATACGATGGTTTGTATTACCATGTCTAACGTAGTTTACAGCGTCCACATGTACGTCCCTGGGGAGTTCACACAGCAAGGTGTGGGCAAACGCAATGCTCCGGCTGTGAATTATCCCGGCACGATCAACGGCAAGCAATGGGACAAAGCCGCTCTTGAGAAAGCGATGCAACCAGTCGTGGATTTCCAGAGGAAGTACAATGTCCATATTTACATCGGTGAATTCAGCGCCATCCGCTGGGCTCCAGGTGACAGCGCACGGCAGTACCTCGACGACGTCATGGTCATCTTCGAGAGTCACGGCTGGGACTGGAGTTATCATGCGTTCCGTGAGTGGGATGGCTGGAGCGTTGAGCACGGTTCCGACCGGGACGACAGCAACCCCAGCGCAACACACACACCGATCGAGAGAAACTCCTTCGCTCATGGTTTGCGAGGAATACGAAACCATTGGCCTTCCGCATTGAAACAAGAAGGACGATGGGAATTGTGCCGGGGCAGAAGGTGATTGCAACGAAGGAACAATTCTCAAAGTAGTGGCGAAGAAAGCACGGACGTGTAAAACTCGTCCCTCCGAGGTGTGTGTGAACGAGGGTTTCTTTCGGATGGCGAGGTCTGACGTGGTCGTGTAAAGAGGACGGCAGAAGAAAACGGCGTACGTCGAAGGTTTTGCAGAAACAGGAATGGCGATGAGATATTACGATACAGTTAGATGTTCCATTGGGATTGCTGTCGTCCTGTGCTCGGCCCTGGCGAGTGGTGGTCAGCAGACTGTCGTGGAGAAGCATGGTCGGCTTCGTGTTCATGGCAACCATATTCTGGATCAGCGGGGCAATCCGGTCATGCTCCGTGGCATGTCGCTGTTCTGGAGTCAGTGGATGGGGCAGTACTATAATCCCGAGGCGGTGAAATGGCTTCGGGATGACTGGCATTGCACCATCATCAGGGCGGCTATGGCCGTCGAGAATGACGGCTACTTGGCCCATCCCGGACGTGAGAAACAGAGGGTGGAGACAGTGATTCAGGCGGCTATCGATCAGGGCATCTACGTGATCATTGACTGGCATGATCATAATGCAAATAGGCACATCCCACAGGCCCAGGCCTTCTTTGCTGAGATGGCGCGGAAATACGGGAGAGTCCCAAATGTTCTTTATGAACTGTGGAACGAACCCCTGGATAGACATGATTGGAGCACCGTGATTAAACCATATCATGAAGCGATTATTCCAAAGATCCGCGAGCATGCGCCGGACAGTTTGATTATTTGTGGCACACAGACCTGGTCACAGGATGTTGATAAGGCGGCGCTTGACCCGTTGAAGTTCAAGAATATCGCCTATGCCCTGCACTTTTACGCGGCAAATCACAAGGAACCGTTGCGAGCCAAGGCTCTTGCCGCAATGAATAGTGGCGCTGCTCTCATGGTGACCGAGTGGGGCACTTGTCTTGCCAGTGGCGATGGAAAGCTCGACTACGCGGAAACCATCAAGTGGTTGGGATTCATGGATCAGCATCAATTGACCTGGTGCAACTGGTCCGTGGCGGATAAGGTTGAAACTTCGGCGGCGCTCCATCCCGGAGCTGCCGGCAAGGGCGGCTGGACCTCCGATCAGCTCACTGCCTCTGGGAGCCTGGTGCGGACTGAAATGAGGCGAATGGACGGTTCTAAGAGATAGATG
>Ga0247842_10006965_pt1 | contig 12473 bp, 12 predicted proteins | sample LaCruzMarch2015__3_FD_192411 | JGI IMG/M metagenome (GOLD analysis project Ga0247842, IMG submission 192411) | Freshwater microbial communities from meromictic Lake La Cruz, Castile-La Mancha, Spain - LaCruzMarch2015_19m | ecosystem: Environmental > Aquatic > Freshwater > Lake | place: Spain...
TGTTCATAGGCATAATCGCCGGAATTGCGAACGCCACGAAGAATATATTGGGCACCGACTTTTTGGGCGTATTTAACCAAATATAAATTGGTAAAAACATCGATTTTGACATTTTTGATATCGCCAAGAGAAAGCTTTAACATTTCCAAACGTTTCTCGACGGTATAAGCATATTTTTTGTCGGGATTGGTACCGATGGCAACAATTAATTCATCAAATAATTTGGCACCCTCACCAATCATCCAAAGATGACCATTGGTCGGCGGATCGAAACTACCGGCATAAACAGCGATTTTTTTCATAACCAGTTGATTATATACCCACCAATAACGCTGATGATAAGTAAATAGATAAGGATTCTAAAAGAGTCGATATAGTCATCATTGTCTTTGATTAAAACCAAAAGACCAAGACCGGCACTGCTACACAAACCGGCAAAAAGCGTGCCAAAAGAAATCGTATTTTTGAGAAATAATTCGGTTAAGGCGACCGAAGCAGCACAGTTGGGAATGAGTCCAATAATGGCGGAAACAAAAGGGCCAAAGAAATTGGCAGGGTGATAAAATTTTAATAATATGCCTAAAATTAGGTTAATTATTAAAATATAGCCGAAAAGTTTGAGAGTGTGAATTAAGGGATGAAAGGAAAAAGATTTGTGGTGACCACAACATTCGATATCGTGGCTAGTGATTTCGTGTTTTTGTTTGAAATAAGGAATTAAATAATCAATTGAAAGACCGATAATGGCGGCGTAAATAATTTTGAATAAAATCAGGGGAATGACAAATTTGGCTTTGTCGGGATGAGATAAAAGAAGAGGTAGGGCCTCGTCGGAAGTGGCAACATAGACAGATAAAAGTGTCCCTATTGAGACGTAACCAGTCAGATAAAAGGTGGTGGCAATAACGGAAAAACCACATTGAGGTAAAGCACCGAGAATGGCGCCAAAAATCGGAGCCCAATGACCGATTTGTTGTAATTTATGTTTAAATAAAGAGCCAAATTTTAACTCGACATATTCAATCAAAATATAAACGCCAAGAAGATACGGTAAGGCTCTGAGAGCATCAAATAAGGCATCTTTTAAGACATTTTCCATGCTTTATTATATAGTACAATAACTAATGGGAGATAGAGTGGTAAACAATGAATTGGCGCAAATGTGGGCGGGGATGAAACAGAATGAGAGAATGGAGAAGATTAAGAAGGCAGTCGAAACAGTCCATACGTATCATGAAAAACATGAAGAAGAGCAGAAAACATGGGAAGAATCGGGGCGGGATGAATTAAAAGAAATGTGGGTAAAAGAAAAAACCAGAGAAGAAAAAATAGCGAAAGAAGAGGCAGAAAAAAAGATGCGGGTGATTAAATATGCAGTTGAACATTGTGGTCAGGAAAAATATGACGAGATCTATAAAAAAAATAAAATAGAAGATTTCAAAAACAAGAAAGAAGTAAATGATTATCATCAGGCCGATGAACAAATGAAAAATACGCTTTTGATCAATAAGGCATATTCTCATAAATTGACGGCAATGAATAAATATATTTTGGAAATTGATGCTTATACGGGAACAAATACGGATCAGGATTTTGAAGAATATTTTGATAATTATGAAAAAATCGCCAAAGTAAAAAATAATGGAAAAAAGGCGGTAAATTTTTGGATAGATCGGATAAATAAACAAGCCGATGATATCGGAGTGAACGAAAAAGATATGAGAATGATGCCAACGCGAATGGCTTTGAATTATTTAAAAACCAGAATGAGATATATATATTGCGAAGAACAAATTAAAACACTGGAAAGATTTGGTTTTGATTATGAAAAATATACCGCCTATCATAACAACCATAAAGAAGTACTTAATATGGTGGCAAATGCCAAAAAAATAACGTGGTGGGATAGGCTGATGGGAAAATTTAACACACAAAAAGTTTATTTTAAGGTTGGCGATAAAAATTTTGGATCAAAGACGGAAAAATTTGATGATTTAAACGATGAAGGGCAAAGAGAATTTTTGGAACATCTGGCAAGTAAAGTAGGGTCTCGGCCGGAGTCATTATATGATACGATTGATTCGGATATGTTGGGGGCGGTGGAAAGGAAACCAAAAAAACCACAAACAGAAGAGGAAAAAATTAAGGCTTTTGTGGCAAATTTTAATAGACAGATGATAGGGACAGGGAAGAAATTGTGCCTGTAGCTTAATTGGATTGAGTACTCCCCTCCGAAGGGAGTGATTGTGGGTTCGAGTCCCACCAGGCACACGAAGAAAATTATGTTAATTTGAGGTAAAATAGTCGATGGTGGAAAAAATAGATAAAGATTTATATTATGATGAAAGGTCGGCGGGAGGGCTGGTATATAAACGCGATGGAAAGAAAATAATGTGGCTGGTGGTAAAGACGGCGGGTAAATTAAAAGGTGAAACTTTTTATAAATTCCCCAAGGGCCATATGATCGGCGATGAATATTTGAAACAAACGGCACTAAGGGAAGTGGAAGAAGAAGGAAGAATTAAGGCAAAAGTTGTCAGTAAACTGGGAAGCAATAATTATATAATTTGGGATCACCTGGCCAAAAGAAAAATTATAAAAAAAGTAACTTTCTTTTTGATGGAATACGCCGAAGAAAGCCGATTAAAGCATTTTGATACGGAAATGGTGATGGACAGAGAATGGTTGACGCTGGAAGAGGCAATAAAAGTTTTGGCCTATGACAGCGAAAAAGTATTACTCAAAAAAGCGATGGAAAAGGTTCAATAGATCGGTTTGTAAATTTTGAGATCGGAAGTTTGAAAAAGAGTAGAAACAATTTCTCTGATAGACGATTCGTTTTTGATTTCGCTACAAGTCAAAAGATCCAAGATCAAATAATTAAATTCCGGCCAGGTATGAATGGCGAGATGAGATTCCGAAAGAACTTCGACTAGCGTCAGTCCATGAGGACTAAAAGAATGAGAAAAAGAATTAACGACATGGAGATTCAGGCTGGTTGTAAATTTGTCGGTAATTTCCTTTAAAATTGTAGGATCTTTGGTGATAGAGACGGGACAATTAAGGCATTCGATAATAATATGGTTGATGAAGGGCTTATTCATGAGTGTAAATTTTGCTTAAATCAATAATTTGAGATTTGGTTTTTGGAGTCCAATCGAGGACATAGAGAGAAGAGGTGTTGCCGATGCTGTCGGCACCGACGTAAGTATTGAATTGAAAATATTTGTAATTGACCAAAAGGCCACGCTTTGTAATTTCGTCCTGAATGACCAATTCGCGTTCGCGAGCACGATCGGACATGCCACAGGATAGGTAAATTCTGGAGGTTAAGGATGGTTTTAGTAATTCAATACCACGATTGAGAAACAAGCCGATACCGGATTGGGTGTAGGGAGGATCGGTAATTATTAGATCAAATTTATTTTTATAAATTTCCGGAATTTTCTCTTTTAAATCAAGATTAATAATTTCTATGTTGGGGTTTTTGGATTTTATGTAATCGCAAATTCGGGGATCGATTTCGAAAACGGTGATTTTGGCGGCTTGATTAAGCGAGGCGATGGCGAGTGACAAAAGATCGTCGTCGCCCAAAATACAGACGGAGCGATTATAAAAATCACCGGCCCGAGAAATGAGTGAAACTTTGTCAAAAACAGTCTTTTCGGTAGCTAAAAACTGATCAAATTGACGATCTGATTTGGGGCGGGCTTCGGTAATAATTGATGGTTTTGTATTAATAATTTGTTCGTATTCAACAACATCTTGCCGGTATTGATTAAAATCACCCAGGGCGTTTAAAATTCGATTTAAATTTGTCTTGGGAATACCGGTGGTATGAATATTATTGAGAGAATTTTTGACGATTTCGATGACAGCGCCATAACGGACTTCATGATCAACGGCAATTTTGTTTATGATATCGGACATAGGGTATTTTACCCTATTTCTGCTCTTTTTGATGTTTTTCGAACCAGTATTTGCTGGCGCGATGGAGAGTGTCAAAAGTGCCGGCATCAGTCCAATAACCATCAAGCATCGACCAACCCAACTCCCCTTTCTTTAGGTACATATTGTTGACATCAGTAATTTCGAGTTCGCCACGATTGGATGGTTCGATACTGTCAATAAAATCAAAAACTTTATTGTCGTAAAGATAAAGTCCGGTAACGGCTAAATTACTGGGGGGATTTTTTGGTTTTTCGATAATATTTAATAATTTTGTCTTATCGTTGGGATCAATCTCGGCTACACCATAGCGGTGCGGATCGGGAACTTCGCGCAAAAAGACATGGCCACCAGATTTAAAATTCTTGACAGCTTGCGAAATATCGGCATCGGTAGTGTTGTCGCCCAGGACAACGGCGAGCGATTCATCATCAGCAAAATCGCGAGCGATAGAGAGAGCATCGGCAATTCCCCCATCGGGTTTTTCCTGGTAAGCGTATTCGAGATGTTTGAGACCGAATTCTTTACCATTTTTTAGCAATCCCAAGAAATGGCCGACATGTGGGCCGGAAGTGACAATCAAAACTTCGGTAATGCCGCCTTTAACCAAAGTTTCTATCGGGTAATAGATCATTGGTTTGTCGTAGACAGGTAGTAAATGTTTGTTGGTGACGAAGGTTAAGGGATTTAGACGAGTACCCAGACCTCCAGCTAAGATAACTCCTTTCATATAGTTTCTAGTGTATCACAACGAGGCTTTGACAGCGGAGACAAAGTCGCGAACTCGGATATCGGCGATGATAAAACAATTTACTTTATCTTTATATTTACCAACATCTTCGGGAGTGATATTGATGACAGCTAAGGGAAAATCGGAAGCGATTGATATTCGAATGTTACCAATGTCGGCGGGATTGCCGGCAGCGACAAGGACATCAACATATTTGCTGGCATTATAAGCAAAATAGTCAAGTTCCTTAACCATCGGTTCATTAGGGAAATTTATACCACCAAAATATAGACCTTGCCAACCACTTTTAACTTTTTCTGCTTCGATTTCTTCGGCTTCTCGGGTAATAATAAAATATTTTTTATTATTTCTGGAAATTGATTCACGAATTTCGGTACAATCGACCAATACTCCCGACGATTGCGGATGATGGCGGAAAATTTCGGCTGGTCGTAATTCAGGATGATAGATACCAATAAATTTATCAGAATTTTTCCGAAGTTTTGCAACCCAACCATTAACTTTAGCAAAATCGGCAGAGCCTTCTTTCCGAAGAAATATGCCGTCAGCGCCTGAATCTAGGGCGATTTGTGTTTTGTCTCTGGCAATCTTGAAAGAATCGGCAATAATAATCGGGAGAACTACTTTTTCGTTTTCTTTAAAAACTTCTTTAAATCCGGACATAGCGGGATTATATCAAAGATAATCATATTTTTGTGATAAGCTATTTTATGAAACGTGATTTGACTGGCTTGTTTTCTCCAAAATCGATTGCGATCGTCGGGGCGTCGCATCATGCCGAAAAGGTCGGCGGAATAGCCTTGAATAATGTGATTATTTCCGGTTTTAAGGGAAAAGTATATCCGATAAATCCGACTATTTCGGTAATCGGCGGATTAAAATGTTATCCGGATGTCGCAAGTTTGCCAGAAATACCAGATTTGGCTTTGGTAGCGATTCCGGTTCTTAAAGTTAACCAGGTAATGGAAGAAATCGGTCAAAAAGGAATTAAGAATGTGGTTATTTTTTCGGCGGGATTTAAAGAAGCGGGTAAAGAAGGAGAGGAATTAGAAAAAGAATTAATCGAAATTACCAATAAATATCAATTAAATGTGTTGGGTCCAAATTGTTTGGGTTTTGTTAACAACGATTTGCCGGTGAACGCGACTTTTGGTCAGGTAATTAAAAAAATAGGAAATCTAAGAATTATTTCCCAATCAGGAGCAATTGCCGCCAGTTTATTTGATTGGTGTGAATCAACAAATTTAGGTTTTAAAGAGTTTATAACGGTGGGAAATAAGGCAAGTTTAAATGAAAATGATATTTTGCAATTTTGGTCAGAGTTGCCATCACCGGAAAATTTGAACGAAGTGGGAATTTCGAAAGTATTTCCGATCGGTTTGTATTTGGAGTCGATTTCTCAGGGTGAGGAATTTTTGAAATTGGCGACAAAGGTTTCGCAGACCAATCCTTTATTCGTGTTAAAGCCGGGGAAATCGAAAGCGGCCATTAAGGCGATGCATTCTCATACCGGATCAATTGCTGGCGAAGATAGTATTTTGGAAATTGCTTTTAAACAGGCTGGAATAATCCGATGTCAGGAATTGGGTGATTTTTTTGATTTGGCAAGAGCGATGGCCTGGGAAAATGCACCACTGGGACCTAAAGTAGCCGTCATTTCTAACGCCGGCGGGCCAGCGGTTTTGAGTACCGATACAATCAGTAGTGTTGGATTAGAATTAGCTGAATTTAGCGAAAAAACAAAACAAAAATTATCGACATGTTTGCCAAGAATCGCTAGTTTTGTAAATCCGGTTGATGTCCTGGGAGACGCCCTAGCCGATCGATTTGGTCAGGCTTTGGAAATTGTGCTGCAGGAACATTCGGTCCAGGCAGTGATAATAATTTTGACACCACAATTAATGACGCAAATTGAAAAAACGGCTGAGTTAATCAGTAACTTGAGTAAAATCTATTCACAACCGATTTTTTGTTCGTTTATCGGCGGAGGCCTGACGGCACAGGGAGAAAAAGTATTAAATGATAACCAGATTCCGTCATTCCCCTTCCCAGAGAGAGCGATCAAAACTTTGGCACTGATGTGGCAATGGCAAAAATGGCGGTTAAATTATAACCAAAAAACAATAGAAGCGGGGTCTGATTTGAAAAATTTGGAAAAGATAAAAGATATTCTGGCGAAAGCAGAAAGCGAAGGAAGGGATACGTTAAATAATTTGGAAGCGAACGAGATTTTGATGGCGGCCGAAATTCCGACACCGGCAACTTTGGTGGTCAAAGATTGCCAGGAAGCCGAGGCATTCGCTGTAAAAAATGGCTGGCCGGTAGTGATAAAAATGTCAGCGCCGGGTTTGTTGCATAAATCCGATATCGGCGGCGTAATTACCGATATAGAAGATAGTGAACAATTGATGATGGCTTGGAAAAGCTTGACAAAAAAGATTGAGGTTTTGGATGCAGAAATCAAAAGTAAAGTTCAAATACAGGTACAAAAACAGATTAAAGAGGGCGTGGAAACGATTATCGGGATGAAACGGGATGCAAATTTTGGCGCGGTGCTTCTTTTTGGCTCAGGTGGACATTTGGTGGATTTATTGCCTGATCGAAACTTACACTTACTACCTTTGGATAAAATGAACGCTCAAAGAATGGTATCTGAATCTAAAATATTCCCGATTTTGAACGGCTATCGGGGCGAAGCGCCATATGACCTGGAAAGGCTTTATGATGTAATGGTAAAAATTGGACAATTAGCTTTAAATTGCCCGAATATTGCTGAAATTGAGATCAATCCGATGAGGATGACCCACGAAGGCAGCTGGGCCCTGGATGCCAAGGTAATACTGGGTAAAAGTTGACATTATATGTTATAATATTGGGCATGAAACTTGAATCGCTAGGTGGACCGTTGCAGGCCGAATACACTAAAATGTATGGGTCGTTGATTACGAGTGGAGAATTGCCAAAATTAACAGCAAAAGAGATGGTTAGTCTGGCCGTCAGAGAATATCAAGCAGCCTATGGAATCCTTGATTTGGTTAAAGTCCCGGAAATGATGCAAAAGTTGGTAGATGAAAAACTTGAGAATGGTATAGTCGAAAAAAGCTTTGATTTTTTGAGTGATGCCGATATCGTAAAAAGATGTTTAGCTCATAGGTATGCATATGTAATCAGAGGAGATTTGTTGATACAGAAAAAAAATGGTCCAGGAATTGAAGTGAGACCAAAAAGCTTGATCAAGGTAAACTTTGCCGTGATACCGACAGATAGTTACTTTTTGACAGCCGGTTTTGATATTTTGACTCTGGATCCATATTCAAAAAATAAATCGCAGGATAATCCATGGTTTTCTATCTCAAATATGATTTTGGATGACACACAAAAAATTGTGAATGATGGTCACCAAGAGGTGTTAAAAGATCCATCGGTTGCAGAATATGTGTTTGGGTTACTCAGAAATGATGAGGCTTGGCGTAATAATTTGACAGAAAAATTAAGAAGAAATTTAGGCGGTGCTTATGAGGCAATAGTGAAACATCAAGCTTTGGAATTGGGAGAGACTGAGGTAAAAATAGCGAAAAGCACCGGTTTTGATTATACAAGTTGGTTGACCGACAGGACGCCCAATTTGCACAGAGAATCGGTTATGGCAGTGATGAATCCAAGAGCAATAAAATCTAAGCCGAATCAGAAAGAAGTACCGGATTTGAGTCATGTCGGGACAGGAAAGTTATTCCAAGAATTATTCACAAGAGCGGTTCACGGGTTATAAATTGATGGTTTTGCCTTCAGTACCAGTAGCGACACCGATAGCTAAATATTTTGTGTCTTTGTCGGTTTCGTTGACCATTTGATGAATAGCCCTGATTGGAATGATGACAGCATCACCTTCTTTTAAAATAGCCGATTCGTCGTCGACAATAATTTTGGCCTCGCCGTCCATAATAATAAAAATTTCTTCCATGTCTTCGTGATAATGTTTTTTAAATGATTTTTTGGCCAGCAATAAGGACCAATTGATCATCTGAACCCAACCACTAACCAAATCGTCCTTGCGGCACAAAACTTTTTTGAGACAACCGGGATTGGCAGGATCCTCGTGGCTCGCCGGGACAAAATTTAAATCACTGCCTTTGATGATTTCCATAATGGATTATAGCAAGACTTTTCTTTTGCATAGTTCAACCCGTGACAAAATGTCACGACTCTTCGTGTTTAATAAAAAACACGAATAAAATACAAAGCCAAATAGTTGTTGCTACGACTTTGTCGGAAAAATTTTACATCTCACTATTTTTCCGTATATTATCGATGATTTCAGTTATATCTCCATTTGCTCTCCAAAAAGTTATCGAATTTTGCTCAAATGGATTGGAATGTATATGAAATTTTTGCGGCGGGATATCTATCGATTCTCCTTCATTCAAAATGACTTCTTTTATAGAACCGTCATTCTCAAATAATTTCATCGTACATTTTCCTTTAATTTGATACAAAGATTCCCAAACCGGTCGGTTGTGCTTTGCCAATTCTTGATTTGGTTCTATTTCCATCGTCCCAACACTTAAATTTTTATCCGAAAATGCAATCATTATATTGCCCTGCGCCAGTTTATATTTTTCAAATTTCATATTTAAATTATACTATTGTGTTACAAACAAAGGAAAGCCTATTTCACCTTCAGATTTGTAATTAATCTTTTATTCAATAACACCCTACCTGAACAAGTTTTTAGATATTTTTCAAAATTAAAAGCAAGATATTTATCTTCAAAACAACCGTACCAAATTAATTTAACCGGTCTCAATCCTTTTGTGGCTGGTACATAACCATTTTTATGTCTTTCTAGTCTCTCTTTTATATTGTCTGTACAACCAATATATGGATGGTTGTTTACGCACTTAAGAACATAAACGTATTGCATAAATTTATTTTACATTAAAGCGGACTTTGTCCGTGAGCCGTCGGCCTTGCCTATGGCTCATGAAGCCGAAGCAGGAATCTAGAAAAACTTTTATTTGGCTGAGAAGATCGAATATATCAGGCCTACGTTTCACTACGGCCTGCAAGGGCGGAGGGGGTGGGATTCGAACCCACGAGCTTTTTACGGCGCACGCTTTCCAAGCGTGTGGAATGAACCACTATCCGACCCCTCCAGGATTGAAATGACATAGTATTTTACCAACAATACCTCAATTTTACCAAAGCTATTAACTCTACCAGTTGTGAATTAAAAAATGTTTGATAATATACAGTCAAGACACAATTTATGGCAAAAGAAATAATAATTCCTGAAATTATAAAAGCTGATTTTCCAATTTTAGTCCGAAAAATAGTTCAAATACGGACACCAGAATTGTGGGATCCTACTTGGGATAAAGAACGAGTGAAGAATCAAGCAGAATTAAGTGATAATAAATTATTACAGCAGTATTGGTTTGATGGCACAAAAAATAATCCTAATGGTGACGAAACTTATATTGGTACACCAGAGGATTATATAAAAATAAAAGATAATTTTGATGAATTATATAAATTTTATAACGAAACTCTAGATAAAGGCATCGTTGGAGCCGGCCATGGTGGAATTTTTGATACATATCATCCAAGCAACCACGCTGAATATATAGGTTGGTTATACAATAACAGCGAAAATATTGCTTTTAGAAAAAATATTGAAACTATTACTCTTGAACTGTTAAAAGTAGAAATTGGCAAAGAATTTAATCCTCCAGATGTTGATTCCGCCCGAAAAAGTGTGGAGGAATATTTACTGAAAGATTATGGAGGTAGCAAAATAGAATGGTTTAATAATTTACGAAAAGATGGTGTTTTTCCGATCGTGGATCGTATTGATTTTGATCCTAATAATAAAAACGATATTGAACTGAAAAAAAAATTAGAAGAAGAAATAAAAAAAGTAACTAGACCAATTACCCTTGAAGAAGTATTAAGCAGATATTCCGGCAGTAAAGAGGAAAATGAAAAAAGTTTTTATGAAGGTCATTTTAAGGATGTAATCAGAATTGATTTTGAAAAGATGTCAGATGATTTTAAAGAAAAAATCTGGGATAGATATCTTGAAGCAGCTGCTAAAAGAGAGGCTAGCAATCAGCGTAATTATTCTCCTCAATTTGTCAGATTAACCGGCTTGCTTGATATTATTAAAAGCATTGGAAAACACGACAATAATTTTAGAGATATATACGATATATTGAGACCAAAAGCTTTTGAAAAATTCATGATTGATGCGCCGAATATTCAATATGAGGCCTCTTTCGGATATAATCTTTACGAAAATCTTTTAATAGCTTTAATCAAAGTCCAGCCTGAAAACGAACTTCAGATTTTTTGGGAAGATAATTTGCTAAACGATAAAAATGCTGATCGATTACTCCTACATGTAAATGGCTTGGCACGTATGTCTGATTTACCAAAAGACAGAAAGAAATTAACTCCAAGAATTTTAGAAATATTAGAATATAGAAATTTCCTAGAAGGCATGGAGCATAGTAATGGTCGAGAAGTAATGGAAATGATTACGGACCATTTGGGTTGGATCCTTTATCCCGAAAGAAGTCTTCGTGGTACTTTCCATAATTTTGACAAGACAAACGGTACTCTTGACTACCTTGACGATATGAAAGAAGAAAACGGACAATACAGCTTTAATTTCTCTAGATTTACTAGAAAAGAACATACCTATTTATCGGCTAAATATGATGTAATCAAAGATAGTTTTGAGGGTGATAATGAACTTGAAATAAGTGTAAAAAAATATTTTGAAAATGAAGGCTACAAATTACCTAATGAGATGATTGTAAATTCTATCCAGGGTCGAAAAATAGTTGATTCAAATACAAAAGTTGTGAAAAATGAAGATAATTTTTTGACTGGTAAATATGAAGGAATTTTAACTATTAGTTTTCAAAATTATCCATTTATTTATGATCTAGAAAGTAACTCAATATTAATTGCCCAAAAAACAGATATCCATCCACTTGATTATATTGGTGAAAACAAATTATATAAAATAAAATCACCGAAAGATTATTCGGAATTTATGCCATTATCAGAATTTGGTAAAAAATTATACGAGTATGTTGAAAATCAAAGAAAGTTAGGTTGGACTGGTGGTTATGGTACTGATTTATATTCAAAATTTTCAGAAGATAATTACCATCCATTATTGAAAATAATAAAAGCAGTATTGATCGATCAGAAAAAGGGATTGATAGAATAGTCTATGAAATATGTTTTTATAGGCGGGATACCAACAGCGGGGAAATCTTTCTTGGCGAAAAAGATTGCCGAGGAGACGGGGGCGATTCATGTGGAAATCGATTTGCTAAGAGAGGTAATGGTAAAAGATCCAAAATTAAAACCGTGGGTGGATTGGTACACCGATCAGAACGAAGAAGAATATTTTTTGAAAACCGATAATGATTCTGGCTGGACGCATCTAAAAAATCAATCGGAAGCGTATTGGGGTACGATTGAGAAAAAAGTGAAAGAAATTAAAAAAACGGGCAAAAATGCCGTATTTGAGGGATATAATCTACTCCCCCATTTGGTATCAAAATATTTTGATTTTCCCGGAATTTATCTGACGGCACCAAAACCGGAAGAAATTTTGAGACGAATTGAAATGAAAAAAAGATGGGGTGAGGGCGATAAATTGCACAAAATGGAAGTGAAATTTTTCATTGAGTGTTTTGATAAAAATTATAAAAAAGATGCTAGACAATATGGTTATAAATGTTTTGCTGATCCAATC
>Ga0247842_10006968_pt1 | contig 12461 bp, 9 predicted proteins | sample LaCruzMarch2015__3_FD_192411 | JGI IMG/M metagenome (GOLD analysis project Ga0247842, IMG submission 192411) | Freshwater microbial communities from meromictic Lake La Cruz, Castile-La Mancha, Spain - LaCruzMarch2015_19m | ecosystem: Environmental > Aquatic > Freshwater > Lake | place: Spain...
CCTTTTTTAACGTCGGATTCGAGTATCCCTCTGCAAGGCGGGCGTATTTGATCTGCCGCCCTACACTCTGGGAAAGCGTGGTAAGTACGCTGTTCAGGCACAGCTTGTCCGCATGGCCGGCGTATTTCGCAAAGTCCATGCGATAGGTCTCGATCAGCTCCTTGTGAACTTCAAACGATTCACGCAGAGAACCGGTATCGACATACGCCTGCACACTTTCCGGCATACCGCCGATGAAGAAATATTTCCGTAGTTCGCCGATGAGGTACTCATGCACCGTTTGCGAGACAGGGGCGGGAGGTGCGAGAACGACCGCTGCGGCCTCGCTGTTGCCGATGGCTTCCAGGTACTCAGCAAAGCAGAGTGGATATATCTGAAGGAACTGAATCCTGCCTACCGGAACGGAGATGTCCTTAAGGGCAAACTCCAGGAGTGAGCCGGCAGCAATGACATGGAGATCGGGCATCTCCTCGTAAAAGTAGCGCAGGGAGGCGATGGCGCGAGGGGATGATTGTATTTCGTCTATAAAGAGCAGCGTCTTGCCCGGTTGTATCTTCTGACTGGTCAAAATTTCCAGATCGGCACAAATACGGCGTGCATTCAGGTCACCTTCAAAGACAGTGCGCCACGCCGGGTTTCGTTCAAGGTCAATGACGGCGATCTGATCAAAACATTTCTTTCCGAATTCCTTGACCGACCAGGTCTTGCCAACCTGCCGCAAACCACGAAGTATCAGTGGCTTGCGGCGGGGACTTTCTTTCCATTGCTCAAGCTGTCTGTCGATAAATCGTTTCATCCGATGCCTTGCGGTTAAGCTGTCATTTAATATTACAAGGCTATTTTACAGTAATGGCTTTAAAAAGGAAAGGAATATTCCGGATCAATTTACTAAACTTTACTAAATGGCGTTGTTCGTCAATTGTCCATCAATTACGCAATAATTGACGATCAATTGACGGATGGTCAAAGTTTAGGAACTTTTCCTTGCCAGGATTCCCCTGGGATCACCCAGTTTCAGGGACAGATTCTGCTCAAATTCCGCACGGGACACCCTATGCCCTTCCTGATCCATGTAATGCAGAAAACATTGTATGGCCAGCTCCGGCCGGATGGTTACGGTGTCAAATGCCGCCCAAAGGTCAAATAGATCCCGTCCCTTTTTGCGCTGGTACAGAGCACGAACCTTTGTACCCAGCAGCTCGTCAAGGTGATAGGTCAGGATGGACGTGCTTCCGGAAAACCAGCGTGAATCGACAGCAAAAACGTGTTTTTCAAATCCCAGAACCGTGAAATGTTCACGGGAATTGACTCCACCTTTAGCTTCAACTGCACGCCTTCTTCGGAAGCCACCCGATAGGTTAGCGTCACCCGTCCTTCGGAGCGTTTCCGCTTCGGGTTCCCCAACCAAGGATTGAGTTGCTCCTGTAGGGCATCCAGGAGCGGCCCGATTGGTCCCGGATGGACCTGAACCAAGTCAATGTCCTCGGAATAACGAACCGGTGGCAGATGGAGTTTGAAAAGGGCCGTGCCTCCCCGGAAGGCCAGGTTTTCCGCCAGGACAGGGTGGCTAAAGATCCCCACAAGGGCACGGCAGATGATCAGGTCCTGTTCCACCTGATCATTTTGGGTCCAGGGGATAGCACTCTTCCATTCGGATATAAAGTCCTGGGGGATCAAATATCCGACTCCACAGTGGTATTCACCAGGATATTCCAGGGTTTCAACCGGCCGATCCCCTCAAAAGGTCGCGATGGCGCAAGAGGGGTCGGAGTCGGTTTCTTCTCGGTGATATATATTGCCAATTCCCCGGTTTTCTTCTGCGCTCCCACCAGATTGAGCAGATAACCAAGCCTCTGCGCCCAGGCGATGGGCGAAAACTCCGCCATGCGGACCAATTCCTTCCCATCAAGATTTTCGGCAAGTTCAGCGAGGATGGTGGCCACATTGTCCAGCCCCGCCATATGGTTCGGACATCCGACCAAGTCAAAGGCGGTTGCAGCCGGGGTGGAAATCTTTAGGTAACCTCGCGGGGTCTTGAAATCTGACGTGGGAATCTTCTCCATATTTCTTCTGGCGACAAATTCCACCCGGACTTTTCCACAAATGATGCCCGGTTTGTTCCTGGCCACCACGACCTGAAAGATTTGAGGGCGCTGGTGCGCCGCGCCGTGATATTCGGCGGCGCTGAGCAGACCTGCATAGTACTTTTCTCCCAGATGCTCCATCAGGGACGGGATAAAATGGCCGGCCGGCAGGCACCCCGCATTCCGGTACTCAGGTGGGACGACGACATAGAAACCCTTGTAGGGCATGGCGAGTTCACCCTTGTGCCGTAAGCGGCGGAGCGCTGCCCTGGTGGCCACCGCAGAGGCCTCCAAAGCGCCGACAGCCTCCGCGGCGCTGAAGCAGAAGCAGTATTGCCCCCTTGCGAGCAGATCCGATATGAATTGCGTTGCGGTCACGAGCTTCCCTTTCAAATGAATTGCTTAGGAAAAGTAACACATTTCGTTACTTTCGTCGAGTGATACATGCATCCGTGGCGCTGTAAAAGCTTCTTGACAAAGGGTAATACTCTGGTTCATAAGAAATGGCCAACTCATCTACCAATGGCGGTAGAAGGAGTTCGGGGACCGCCCCAACAGGCGGTCGCTGTTTTTTAGAGCCTTTTTTCACAACGCCTTGACAAATCTTGTCGTCCCCCCCTCGGAATCCACGTAATAGTCAGTAACACAGAATAGATCTTTTTTTGGGCTTTCCATCGTCGGCTGCGCCCAAGGTAAACGTGATGAAACTTTCCCAATAGGGTTTATTGTTAGTCGAATTGTTTAATCGAACTTCCTGGTATCGCAGTTAACAAAAGAAACTCTCTTGAATGATTAGATTTATTCCGCATCAACGGTAAAGTTTATTGATAAACCTGATTCATTTTATTGTTTATCATTCTCAACCAACACCCACTGCGAATCTCGGCTAGGGTCGATGCTGCGGAAGCTCTGGAGTGCCGGGATAATAACCTGAATCGTAAGTATTATTTATTATTAAATTATCCACCATCTGTGCGTTTATTATCCACGAACTCGGATAATGAAATCATGGTTTGCTGTACCAAGTCGCCGCCAACTCTCATATACCTCGTTCCCCGCTTTCCCTTACTCGTGTCGGGTAGCAGCATGTCGGCACGGACCCATTTTTTCAGCATCTTGGAAGCCTTCAGTGTGTCGATGCCCGCAATCCGGCACAACTCAATGTTGCCGATGGAACCGTTGCGATCAAGCCAGTCGCTGACCTGCACCCACAGGGCAGGGCGCTCTTCGTTCGAGAGGATGACCATTACGGCATCATACTCCATATAGGGGGAAGAGCGATAGACTGGTGGATAGAGGCCGACGGCCAGCGGGGTGCCCTCTAATGCCTATAGGTCACTTAGATCGTTTCAATTCGTATTTCTGAAACGACGGCGTTGATGCGGAGGATTTTCTTTTCCGCTGTCAAGAGTACCAGGTTTCTTTCTTTTGCCTGTGCGCATAACCAAAGATCATTTTCATCAATCTGCAATTTTTGGCCGGTGGCCTTGTCAACCCATTCCTCAATCCAGCGAGGCCGACCATCTTTTCTCAAGGCTTTATCTAAATATTTATTGGCAAGCTCGGCTTTAATGAAACCATATTCTTCCGCAGTATGCTTTGTTACATTGAGAGGGGGGTGTGTTTTCGCAGCATGAACAATTTTATCAAGTCTTTCCGTGTTATTATCGCCGCGTAGGGCCGCCAGTCTAATGCCGAAACGCAGCTCGGCAAACGTAATTACAGAAACATATTTCGGTGCGTCCTCCTGCAGGTTGTCAATGGCACTACAAACAGCAGGATGGTTGACCTTTGTCGGATCAAGAAGTGCCGACAGCAAACATGTGTCGAGTAAATAGCCGTCTAATAAGGTATTATTCATCCAGATAGTCCTGCAGTAATTTGGCTTCAGACGAAGTCAGCGGCTGAAAAACATCTTGAACCCAGCGTCCAGTAATTTTCTTATACTCTGCGCCAATATATTCATGCAGCGGAATAAAAGGCGAATAGCTTTCCGGGAACCATTCATCAAAGTGATGGAGCACGGGCCGTTTGTATCCTCGAAAATAATTCAACAACTTTCTTTCAAGACGTGGCGGTAAGTCATACGCGCTCAGTACAGTTGCATCAATTTCGAGAAGTAATTTATTTAGTTTTAAATCTCTTTCAGCCTCTTGGAGCGGTAGCTTTGAAAGAGTGTCACAATACTTTTCAATTAGATCAGAAATCAGGTACTTATCGATTACGCTTGGGATAGGTAGTTTCTTTAGTGTCCCGACACGGAATCCTTTTGTTGGAGCATGAACAGATAAGAAAGCGTTAGCAACTGGGCTGTTCAGAAGGGCTGATATTGTATTTATATCAACATGAGATTTCTTAAAAGGCCATATTCCAAAGAATTGCTGGGAACAAATCAAGCCTGTCAGATCAGGACAAGCCGCAATTCGCCAAGGGCCCCGAGACAATCGGAAAGCATTTGCAATAACTTTTGGCTCGTGCCATGGATATTGAAGCGCATTACCTCGTTTTGAGCTTTCGTTGCAGTCTAAATAAGTTGTATTAGAAATTTGATATTGAGATATCGTTCCTGTGCTGGTTAGCAGTCCTTCTCTGTAGCATGATTTCCTCTCGTGACTGCCGGCTTGTGACTGCGGATAGTTCCACTCAAGACCGCGGTGAATCTCCGCGGTGCCCCCAAGTGTTGGATAGGTTGACAAATAATCCCACAAATCTTTAAGCTCAACCAGCCATAATTGACCAAGTGTTTCGGCAATGACCGCTCTTTCGTCGCAGCTACGCGAAGAAATTTTACCGACAGAAAGAAATCCGGTTCTGTCAGCATCGTTTACTGTTGTAGAAATAAGTTTGGTCCTTCCTGTCGCCTTGAACTGCCTTCTGTCTCTGGCAATCAGGAGGGAGGATTCAACACCGGAAGCTTGAAAAATATGATCCGGAAGGGAGACGATTTCAATCGTTTCATATTTCTTTTCTATTTCTTGACGGATACCGGCATATTGACGATCCAGGATGAATCCCCGCGGCAGCACAAAGCCGATGGCCTCTGGTGAAGAGTCAAGCACTGCGGTTAAAATAGCGATGGGCTTGTGGATTGATCGAGATGCAAACGCTTGATAAGTAGTTCGTTCCTCCTGAGTGAAATCTTCAAATGGCGGATTGCATAGGACGATATTGCTCTGTGCTATTTTTTCAGAGAGAGTTCTGCCCATGAAGAGATCTTCTTCTTTTATATGCCAGCCATTGGCATTGGGATAGTCTGCCAGTATTAAAGACAGTATGGCAACTTCGCGGGCGAATGGATCTATCTCGCTTCCTTGAATCCGTTCAGTGAGAAATTCGTGGCGTTGCCGATCACTCCAACCGCTGGGCAAGAGCCCGCGAATATGCCGAATTGCCGAAACCAGGAAGACACCGGCACCAGAAAATGGTTCATAGACTCGCAATGACTCAAGGTTGATCCGGTTGAGACCGATCGTTCTCACTATATAATCTGCTACTTGGCGCGGTGTGCTGTGGGTGCCGAAAATTTTTCTCGTTTCAGGTGTAACTAAGGTATTTTCGTAAACAAATGCAAGATCATCTGCGGAAATATTACGAAAACTGATTGCTCCCGTCAGTTGTTGCCATGCACTGGCAAAGGCTGTCATTATGGCCACATCATCCAATAAGTGCAAAGTGTCCAGTTGATAATAGTCCGCAATGCCTGTCAGAATTGAACCAATGTCTGAAGAATCCCACCCTTGCGCTTTTTGATGTTTGCAATCCAGAATAATTTTAGCGGCAAGCAGCCTGAATGTGCCTTGAAACAACATATGGTAGTCAATGGTTTGCTTTTTTTGTTTTTTCAACGAACCTTGAAGTCCCGAGATAATCTCCTGTAGCAATATATCCAACTTGACATGAATTTCCCCTTCAATTACTGGTAATAAGCCGATGTCGACAAAATCCAATTGATAACTTAGATCGAATGCCCCGATTGATTTGGCCCGATGAATTACGTCGGGCGTCCACTGCCCGGATTGTTTTGCAAACAATGCGGGTATTTGATCCAGGCGATATTCATCAATGCGGCGTGGCTTTCCCGTTGAAAGAATCTGCCAGACAGTTACTCGCTTGTCGGAGATGGACAGCATGACCGGCGCGCCTAAAGATCGATAACCCATTAGCGCCTGGGAAATATCAGATTCATCCTCCCTAATCACGCCAAAAGCGGCCGTACGGTAGGAGGCGGGCGTTTGTGTGAAAGCCGCAAGATCCACACGGCGTTGCTGTCCTGACGGTGTCAGAACATCGGAAAAAGTATAATCCCGGATCATTCCACTACGGGAATAGCCGATTTGCGCGAATTCGTTTTCAATGATTTGCAAGGCGTTCATGATCCCCACCTTTTTATAACTACTTGTTTACGTGTGCCAAATGAATCACAACATGCACAAGGCTAATTATGCGATTGACGTTTTTTTAAGCCCCACTGGTGGAAACGGCATTTCAAACTGGTACTGGTCGTCGCTCTCCGTTAAGCGACTACGTAGCTCCTCAATATGCGGCCTTAATGCAACCACGACCATCGCACCGGCCTCCGTATCTTGTAACATTGCGGAACCCTGGCAAGCTTCTATGCTCTGATCAGCTAATCGAATCACCAAGTATTGCTGTTCTAAACGCGGCCAGTTTATCCCGCAACAAATGTTGAAAAGTTCACCAGCCATAGGTTGAAGAGTCTGAACTCGCACTTGTAGTGTTTCCACAATTTCCTTAACAATTTTAAGCGCCAAAGCATCGCCGGCCGTAAAACAAGGCGCATAGCCATTTCGCTCCTTTAACGGCGGCAAAACCCGCCGCCAGTGACGCAGAGTTTCTTGGGAGATATCTACTATCTCCCTGATTTGAAGAGGCGTGTATTTCATATCTTATCCTTGATTGAAATACATATACAACAAATCAAATTGTTGTCAACAACAATTTGATTTGTTGTATATTGATCTATGTTTTCTGCTCTTTAATATCGGTTGTCGCGAAGCCCGCAGCCTGCTTTCTGAGCCATGCCAGTTCCTGCCCCAGCATCTGCGGATCTTTGCAGACATGGAAGATCCAGCGCCCCAGTTGGCCCCAGTTGTTCACCGCCGAGCACCATCGTTTCGCCGCCTGATGCTTGGCGAGGTCCTGGTCGTCCAGATAGCCCTTCATCTCCAGAAGCAGCGTCACGCCGGCTTCCATGCGGACAAGGAAATCCGGAACGTAGGCATGGCTGATTCCAAAGTATTCGTAAGTATCCGTACAAATCGTAATCGTTCATTCCTCCGGCGCAAGGAAATACACCGCCCGGAGGGGCAGTCTTGCCTTATCCTCATCGGTCAGCTTTGGGTAGAACTCCTGCCAGAGGCTTATGAATCGTTCGAAGTCAATTAGCTCCACGTGGACGTGGGAGCTTCTTGCCGTCGTCTTGGCGTCGGAGGTAAAACCGTTTGTCGAGACAAAGATTCCCACATCACCGTCCTTTTGGAGGAGCCCCATGAGTTCCCGAATCTCTTTAACGGATGCTGATGAATCACGGTGCTTGATCTGGATTTTGATGCGGGGGGTCGTAGTGCCGAGGGGATCCTGGTAGGCTACAACGTCGATGCCGCCGTCTTTTCCGCGGGGCGCAACAAAAGGGGTATGGTACCCCATCCCGCGAAGCAGCCAGCCACAAGGTCCTGGAATTCGCAGGGTGTCTTTGCCTCGATGTATTTTCGCAGTCCGTCCAAAGCCAGTTGTTCCACTTCTTCAAGGGTGATTTCTCGTGCCCTGGCGCCTTCCTCGATAATTGGTTCTTCCAGACTTTTTTCGTCGCCAACGGATTCGCCGACTTTTTTCCTCCAGTCGCGATAGGCTTTGGTCGCTTCGTCGAGCAGGCCGCGTTCACCAAGGGCAAGGGCGGCCTCTCCTTCCTTCGTCAAGAACCAGATCCCCTTCTGCTTGACTAGAAAGCCGGCCTTGATACAGTCAATCGTGAAGAAATGGAGAATGGAGGTCCATCGGACATAACCGGATTTCTCGTATGTTTCCCGGTCCCAGGGATCAAGTTGTACATTTTGGCCAACCCGAGCGATAACCTCTTTGCCCGGCAATTCACCTCCGGCGTCTTTTAAAGTTTTCAAGGCGGCAAAGATGACTTTAGCAGCTAATGCCCGTGACCTGGATAAATCCTTATTTTTCGCCATGATCGGTCTCCATTCTCCTCGTTATTCAAACTCTGAATATTTTTATGGTTCTTTCTGTCATCGGTAAAAATACCAATGACGTATCGGGTCATATTCGACATCTTGTAGCGCAGCTGACGGCCTCTTTGCTCATTTTCCCTCCACAATGTAAATCTCTTCCTCCGTCAGGTCGTACAGTTCATAGACAAGCCGGTCGATTTGGCGGTCCGTGGTCTCGATCTGGCGCTTCAGGATGGTCTGTTCGTGGGGCGTCTGGGCGACGGCGAGTTGCTTGTTTAGGGTCAGCATGGCGTCCACCAATGTCACTATCCGGTCGTGGTGGGCAACGTCGGCGGGGGCGGCAAAGTCGATAAGACGAATGGGGAGTTGCGAAACGAATTGACGGTTTGCTGAAAGCCAGCCGCCACGAAAGGGGGCGCTGACATGCGGGAAATACCAACGGAGAACTCTCGAATTCAGGAGACCGAGAAGATAGGTAAGTCCTTGATTATCATAAATATCCTTCCAGACAATACCCCCCACATCTACGTTATCGAGAAAGTGCGTACCTTCGTGATCATAAGCGGCATACAGATGGTCGACGAGGCGCGGGATGCAAAGTTTCCTCACGGACTGCCGTTTAAGATTTTTTAAATAGATATATCCATACCATCCAACATCTTTCATCCTGCCCTTTTCTCGCGATTCCAATGTTTTTTTATTGGCTTTCAAGTAGGCAACCGTCAAGGGTAAGTGATCAGATATCCATGAGAAATCGATTAATGTCGAGCTTTCATTTGTTACTTGATAGGGGAAAAGAATATACTGCCTTTCTGGAAGGTCCGTATATCTTCGGATATCCGTACCGCTAACCAGTGGAAAGAAGAGATCTCTTTCAAAAGTCCAATCATTGCCGAGAGCTTTCGATCTCAAAGTTAATAAGTTGTCTTTTTCTGACACGTAATTCATAATGAATACATCATCCGCACTGGTTTGCAGCCCAACAAATATATCAGCCACATCCCCCAACTTCACCGGCATCCGACTCAGCTTTCCGAAGAGATCCGAACCCTTGCCGACGGTGAAATTCCATTCGTTGGCAGTGACGGTGGCAGCGGGGATATCGCCGGCTGTTCCCGCCCCCGTTCGCTGCCAGGCCTCCAGGTTGTCCACTTTGGTGACGCGACAAGCAGGGGTGGCCTGTTTATCCAGAAAAAGTAGGCAGGTGTAGGTCGTCGCCCCGGCGAAGACCTGCCGGTCCCCGAAATGGATAACTTCACTTAAATGTTTGCCTTTTGCCAAGAGCGCCCGAAGAGGTTCTCCGTACTGGGCGTTGAAGAATTTATGGGGGAGGATGAAGCCGAGTCTGCCGTTGGCGTTCAGGAGGGAAAGGCCTTTTTCGACGAAGACCACGTAGATGTCGTAATTGCCTTTCCCCGCGGCGGCGTAAGCCAACTTGTAATGTTCTACCTCGACGGGCGCCCACTCCTTCAGGGTCTGGATGCGGATATAGGGGGGGTTGCCGATGATGACGTCAAAGCCGGCGGTGACACCATCACCACCCGAACCCTCTTGAAGGGGAGGGGTTTTGAGGGGTTGTCCTTTTTCCGATGCTGCTGGGCTGAAAACCTGGGGGAACTCCCTTCGCCAGTCGAAGGCGTTGATCCGGTATTCCTCGTTGCTGTCGAGGAGGCTGCCCTGTCGGCCTTCGTAAAAATCAGACCCGATGAGGGAATTGCCGCACTTGATGTTGGCCGAAAGATCAGGCAGGGCGCGCTCATGGAGAAGAACGAGCTGGTTGCTGATGGTCTCCTCGTTCTCCCCTTCGAGGACTTTAAGGAGGAGCGAAAGTTTTGTCACCTCAACGGCCTGGGGATCGATATCGACTCCGAAGATATGGTTGAGGAGAAGCCCCTTTTTTTGCGATGTTGTCAGCCGCCATTCTCCGCCGGCGGTTTGATAGATGGCGGGATTCTTTCCTTTTGCCAATTTTATGGGATCGTTTTCGGTGTACCAGCGCAAATGCCAATCCAGGAGATACTGATAAGCCTGGATGAGGAAAGATCCGGAACCGCAGGCCGGATCGAGAATATGCAGATCGCTGATATGACGGGGCATGAGTGTCCGGGCTTTCTGCGTCCGGCCGCCGATGGATGCTGCGCGGGTGTCCATCCAGCCGCCGATCGTCTTTTCCACGATGGCATCGACGATGTACTTTGGCGTGTAGAAGACGCCGCCTGCCTTTTTCACCTCCGGTTTGTCTTCGACCTTGGCCTGATGGCCCTGCGTCAGGCGGATCACCTTGCCGAGAAATTGTTCGTAAACCGATCCGAGAATATCAGCCGGAAGGACGGAAAATTCATAAGGCGAATCAGGAAAGTACATATCCTTAAGGAGATCTTTCAAGGGCTTGTCGTCTATTGACAGATTGAGGGTCAGGTTATCTGGTGGTTCGACGCGCCCTTTTTCCGGTCGAAAATGAAAAAGACCGGAGTTGTATTTATCGTCAGCGGTATAAAATATTTGGATGAGCCGCCGGTAGGTGTTAGGACCGTTTATAAGGCCGTGCAACTGGCCGTAGTGCTCGATCCCCCGGTCCTCGCAGATGCGGAGAAAGATGATTCGATTTATGGTCATCGTCACGGCGGTGTTGAGTTCCCGCTGGCTCAAGGCGGTATTGCGCAAGGCTATGTTGCGTGCCAGGATGTCCCGCCAGGATTCGATCTCCTGGAGGAATGCCGCATCCACTTCGGCGGTGCCTTTTTTCCCCTTTGACGATTCGGCGTATTTGTCGAAGGAACCTTTAAGGACGGAGTCTTTGGAAAAGACGGCGGCAATCTCCTCCCAGCAGGCGGCATAGTCCCGCCAGTTCAGGTGCATGATTCGAGCGGTGGAAGACTTATCGGCGCTGTCCGGCTTGATCCGGCAGTCGTAAACGGCAAACGATTCAAAATTGGTGAGAATAGACAGCGGCAGTTTCGCAGACCAGGCATAGCGTCGGAGCTGATACGCGGAACCTGTGTCTTCCATGATATTGACGGCGGGCTTTTTGGCCTCCAGAAAGAATTTCCGGGCGCCGCCGATGCGAAAACAGTAGTCCGGGGCCTTGGTCGCCCCGCCGATTCGGATGGCGTCCTCGTGGATCACATCTTTATACGCCTCAGCATAACCGAGGGAATTATCCGTGTCCCATCCCAGCTCCTTGAAGAAGGGATCGATAAACTCCCGTCGGAGTTGCGTTTCATTATAAGGGGCGGAGGTGTAGGTTTCCCGGTTCCGTTCGAAACGGGCGATCAGATCAAGAATTAATGACGGAACCGGCATATCGCCCTCCTATGATGTGTCATGACTTAATTGCCGCTTTATTTACTCTGCCATTTACCATGTCATTTACACTGCCATAGTAGGCCATTTACTCTGCCACTTGGGGTCCTCAAGGGGAGTAAAAAGAAATTATTGACAGTCAATAAGGCTTAAGCTATCGATATAATTAAGCGAAAACCTTAGTATCGAATATAATAGAGAAATTAGCGATAAACGGTAAATATTCATATATATCAACAACTAACCCACATGCCCGGTGTGGGCATAACAAAGCATGAAAATCCCCCTTTAACCTTCCTTGACAAAGGGGGGATGGGGGGATTTTCATATAAACATGAGAGGCGGCAATCAATGGGTGCGGCCACTTTTTATGCTAAATTAGGGCGGTTTGTGGTTGTGGGTGTCTCCCCCTCGTCACCTGTTCCGCCCAGCGCCTGGAGAAGGTCATCCGTCCCCCGGCGGAGGTCGCGCATACAGTTGGACAGGTCCGCCTTTTCATCCTCGCTCCAATCCTGCCAGGCAAGATTCACTATTTCTTCGTGGAAGTTGTTCGTCCGTCCGATGAAAGCCGCCGCCTTGGATAGCTGGGGAGGGCGATCTGTCACGGCCGGCTTGTTTTCTTTGTCCATATATTTTTTGAACTTATTGCGCATCGCCTGTTCGGACTTTAATTGGGCGATGTTCATGAGGACCCTCTTGGAGACGTTGGGATTGCTGCGACACTGATCACGGATCTCCAAGGGCAGATTGTTGATGGAGAGGGTCTGGGAGATGATGGGCTGGGATTTGCCGATCTTCTCGCTGAGCTGTTGCTGATTGTATCCTTTCTCTTCCATAACCGCCGCCAGGGCTTCCGCCTCCTCCACGGGGGTGA
>Ga0247842_10006969_pt1 | contig 12460 bp, 12 predicted proteins | sample LaCruzMarch2015__3_FD_192411 | JGI IMG/M metagenome (GOLD analysis project Ga0247842, IMG submission 192411) | Freshwater microbial communities from meromictic Lake La Cruz, Castile-La Mancha, Spain - LaCruzMarch2015_19m | ecosystem: Environmental > Aquatic > Freshwater > Lake | place: Spain...
GGTCGAAAACATCATATTTGGTCCCCGCGATTATCGCCTGAGGCTCAAAATACCATTTGGCATCCCCGTCGGCGCCGTAAGAGGTGATCTCGGTCCGGACCGCACTGCCGCTTACCCCCGCCACCGGATAGGACGCTACCACGGTCATACCGGCACTGCTCCATGAACCAAAGCTCCAGCTTGACGGTTTGCTTGGATCGGCAGGATCAACAGTTTCCAACAACGGATTGGGAACAAGATTATTTGCATCACCTCCACCGTCATCATCCTGCTGTGCGACATTTATGGAAATTGTTGGCGACATGCCGGTATTGCCGGCATTATCGACCGCCCGCGCGCCAATGGTATGTGATCCGGAAGTTAATTTTCCGATACTGTAAGTGATTTTGTAAGGCGCCGCCCCGGTTGCCGTTCCCGCCAGCGATCCATCGATCATGAAATCAACTTGTTTAACGCCGGACGTAACTGCCCCAACCACAACCGGATCGGTTGCCGAAGCTTGCAAAATAACATCCCCGGTCAGTGTTGAGCCTGCCGCTGGACTCGCTATCGCCACTGCCGGCGCGGTTGTGTCCGGTTTTGACCCCGATACCGTAAAATAGATCGGGGTTGAATTTGCCGTGTTCCCGGAGGTGTCTTTTGTCGTCGCCCTGACGTAATGCGATCCGATTCTGGCACCCGTTGAATTCCAATCGATTTCATATGGCGCAACCGTGTCCTCGGCTCCATATCTAACCCCGTCCAGAATAAATTGCACTCCCGCCACCGCCACATTATCGCTGGCTGTGGCGGCAAATTTAACGGTTCCGCTCACCGGCTGGTTCGCGAGCGGCGATGTAATCCTGACCACCGGTCTTTGTGTGTCCGTGGCAACAAGGTTCGCGTCATCAACAAACAAGTTTCCGGCACCCCGAAGTCCGTGCATGATCGTAACCGCCTGCGCCATTAACGGCACAATGAAATTATAGTTTAACCTCGTCCAATTTGCCGCCGCCGCCGGACTGCCCAATGTTATGTATTGATAAACTCCGCCCGGCATCTTATAACGCGCCCTTACCGAAGTTAACCCCCCGGATTTATACATCTCGCTATAGCTATAGCGTTGACCGGCCACAACCGGTACTTCATTGAAATACCATTCCGCCAGTCCGCTGGTAAACTTGGATATCGCGGTATTGATACCGCTTCCGGCAAATCCCGCCGCGGGATAAACAAAAACCGCGTCATTGGTACCGGTTTTTAATTTGTTCCAGTCCGCCGGAAGCCCCGCCGCGCCCGGCATTTCAAACGAAGCATTGGGCACAAGGTTGTCCGCCGCCAAAGCGTCTCCAAAACCGCAAACCGCAACCAAAGCCCCGATAAAAACAACCGACAAAACAAATTTGATTTGTTTCATTTTTTTATACACGTATATTAAAAAATACGCATCACAAACAATTAAATTCCCAATGAATTCTTAATTGTATACATCCATTCATTAATTTTTTATTAAAATCGTCATAAAACAAAAACCCCGCTTGAGGCGGGGTTTTTGTTGATAAAATTTCTTAGCTGGAAATCTTATAGCTCGGCGTAGATATTAACGGTTAACGAGCCATTATTGTCCCCATACCAACCGGGATTCGGCGTATTAGTGGCAACATCACCATCAAACACGCGGAAATTAACAGTTGATCCGTTTCCGGCAAATGCTCTTGAATATTTATGAGCCGCTGAATATGTTCCCCAATCCACAAATCCATTGTTGATTTGCAGATCAAGTAACTCGTTCGGGAATCCGCCGGCGGGCGCGTCAACATAGCTACCCCAATTGTTCATGGTAGTATATTTTGCATCAACGGTTTCACCCGCGCGATTAGTCCAAGTACCAGTCACGTCAAACCGGTAATTCATATCCGAAACAAGATTTACTACAGAGTTAACACCGCCAATTAATTTTGAATTAACCGTTACAGTGTCTATCAAGTAAGAGCCATCCAAAACACCATCGCTCAAATCCAAATGAAAGTCACTAAGAATACTCGAACTGCATCCGTATTTATAATGACCACCAAATTGGCCTAAGCCCGCAGATTTAAGTTTTTCAAGTATGTCGTAACAGCTGCAGCCATAAGTATCCTGTATATTAAATGTTTGGCCACTCAATTTACCTTTTGGATTGGGCTGTTGAATCCAATTTAAACCATCATAATGCCACCGATGAACTCCCCATTGAGCAGTAAATTGTAGCGAGCTATCTAATGTCGGCAGAGATGTTGAACCACAAAAATCAATCTCATTTTCAACACCATCGTTATCGTTATCGCGATCACAGACATCACCTATGCCATCCTTATCAATGTCCGCTTGATCGATGTTGGACACATTGACACAATTGTCGCAAACATCACCTACCTCATCAAGATCGCTGTCGGCTTGATCGGTGTTGGCTTTGGCAACACAATTGTCGCAAACATCGCCCACGCCATCACCATCGCCATCAGCCTGGTTTGAATTCGGGCTTGAAATGCAATTATCGGTTCCATCGCAAACACCATCGCCATCCCGATCGGACAAGCTGTAGGTGGCTTCCACCCGGTAGATCAATCCTGTCGGATTGGCATGAGGATCATCGGTCGCGGAAGCATAGTTCCTGACAATCGTTTTTAATGAATTGGAACCCACAGTTAAACCATTGAGAGGATAACTTAAAACAGTACTCCACTCTTGATTATCAACCGGAGTGGTTTGCACCTCCCCGTCGCTTCCTATCAAAGCCCCGTTCAAATAAACTTCTTCGGCATTATCCGATGTAACTTTAATTAAATTTCCGGTAATATTTGCCGCACACTCGGGTAAATTCAAAGTATCACTAAAAAGTCTCCAAGTATTATTGCGAGGAGTTTCGGTTTCAACTGCGCTTGAAATCCAGGTCGCTCCGGTTATCGATGGCCAGCTGGGATGAACCCACGTCGCTACTGCCGGTACGGAAGAACCCCAATTTGCGGAATCGATCCCTTCATATTGATTCAAAGGCCCAAAAACATTAACGCTTGTATCGCTGGCTTTCTCAAAAGTATCCGCCAATACCGGCGAAACAAACATAAAAGCCGACAAGAGAACTGTAAAAACAGAAAGTAATTTTTTCATTTTTTTATTTAATTATTATAATAACAACCTCGGCCTTTAATATGTTTCCTATGTACCTATATTTTATATTTGTCCGTAGATATGTCAAATCAAACACAATGTCCATACCTAGGTATGGACATTGTAAAATTAAAACAAGATTAATCGCTAAAATTTAACCTATATTTCCACTTTTGCCGCCGACGCATCGGGCAAAACCAGTTCCGGCAGCGATTCGCGTTGGGCTTCAACCGGTTTTACGGCTTCACCCGGCACATCTGTCGGCTTTTCTTGGACAGGTTCCTCTGCTGTTGCCTTTGGTGACTCGACACTTTCCCCTACCGCCTTGCCATCGGCCGGAGTAACGTTGCTTATTTGCACAATGCCAGCATTGATCTCTTCGCTTGTTGATGGCTCAATAATTGTGCCTTCATCCAATGAAGACAAATTATTGCCGTCATTCACATTCTGCCCATTATTACCGGTTGGTTTTTTAATTTCCAAATCCTGGCCCATTATTTCGTCATAAGATATGGACCGTACCGAAAAATCCGCATCGCTTTGATCCCAGTTCCATTGCAGGTCATCTTTTTTGTCGGTAGCAATCACTTTTATCCGTGCCATGTCGGAAACAAAGCTGTTGTCATAAGGGATTTTCCACACAAACCGTCCGGTATTTGTGGTTTTACTGGCGATTTTTGGTAGCCAAGTATTGCCACTATCAGTCGAGTACAATACATCGATCAATAACGCGCTGTTGGAATGCTCATTATCGCTTTTCGCGTCCCACGTGATTTCGTATTCGCATTTGTTGTTCATTCCGTGCAAAACGCACCAATCGCGGCAGTGATTATTTTTAGTACATTTGTCATCAACGGCATACCAAAACTCTGCTCCATTGGGGGCATTAACTTTAATTTTCGGCAGGTCTCCCGAAAATGTTATCGAAAGCGGCATATTTTTTGAAAATTGGAAACCTTCATCCTTGTTGCCAATATTTTCTTGCCAAGCTTTAAAACCAAGGTTAAACCGGCATTGCGACCAACTGGCAATATTATCAACACCATCCAACGAATTTACATTAAGCACAAAATGCCAACCATCGCTTGAAACCAAACCATCGCCATTCACCGCCAAAGTTAATTCCGAAATATAAAATCCGGCGAGGCCACCCGAATAAACCAACTGCCCATTCCGCCAGGCATTGATATCAAAATATCGGCAAACGTCATCAACTGCATTCTGTATCGCTACCTCATATTTTGGCAATATCGACCCATTGTCGGCAACAACAACGTCAAATGACGACGTGGCGCCAACCACAATGCTCCCGGGAATAAAATCCACCGTTGTCGCACTTATCTTTAAATCCAGCGTTCCAGTCTGGAAAGTGCTTGCATTTATAATTACTTGATCGGAAAACATCGCGTATGTACCTAAAACCAGAGCTGATCCACCCCAAATCATTCCTGCAATCAGCAATATTGAGATAGTTTTGTTAATACCGTTCGGCATATCTTACAATAAATCACGCTTTACTTTTTTACTTTTCCTTAGTTCAATGTAAATCTTTTTTGCCTCCCCCCACACAATCAGTAATGCAGGGATAATGATCAGCAATGCGAACCCAATCGGTCTCCTAATGAAATCGAATACGTAACCCAAATACGGAATCGAAAACAAAACCTTACCCCTGATGCCACTCGCCACAACTTCCCTGCTGTCGGTAGCATTATTGGCATCGCCCTTGGTAATAAAAAGTACGTTACCATCGGTATTTTTAATCTCTTTAATGCGGTGGGTTGTGGGAATTCCATTTTTGCCCACAGCTTCAAAAGTAATTATATCGCCAATTTTATAATCTTTAGCTGGTGTCACTATTACAACACTACCCGTATGTATCGCCGGCTCCATTGATCCCGAAAGAACGGAAAGCATTTTATAATTGCCCGGAATTGGCAATATGGCTCCAACCAGTAATATTGCCAAAATAACAAATATTACAACACCGACAACAGATCCCAGAATTTCAATTGTTTTAAAGATTTTCATTCCTTCTTTAATATTTTAAATTCTTTGCGAGCTGCCTTATTTAAGAAAATAAGGCAGCATAAAAAAATTCAACTATTGGATTTGGTTTAGACCAAATTCCGTGTCAATTGAAACACTTTTTCCCTGTATGTCATCTCCGGCTGAAAATGGAACTTCCCATACGATTTTAACACTTGCATTTTGACCCTCAAACTGAGTCGATCCATCCGTGGTAACGGGGCTTGTTATCGGCCCTAGCGTAAAAACCTTCCCGTGGAATTCAGCTAAGGTGCCGCTCAAAGGTGTGGCATTGTCATCGAAGACTCCATCACGATTTCCGTCAAAAGTTACTGTAAAACGCAAATTATCGCGTAGCACATTCCAAGGAGAGGTTGCGTCAGACAGTTTAATTGTGAGCGCACCAGGAACGCCACCAACATTTTTAAGATCTAATATTTGTTCATCGGTACTACCGGGATACAATCCCTTCACAAAGGGATTAGGAGCGGCAAAACCATCCTTTGTCCAATCATAAATAGCATCACTATCATTAGAATCTATCATGAGATCCATCGACGAGGTTTCATAGCTAGCGCCTGTAATTTTTACTTCGCTATGCCACGCGGCATAAGTTGCGCCTGCCGCCACAACCACTACTGCCGCGATAATCGCCAAACTTGCTATAATTTTTGTATTCATTTTTTGTAACCGTTTTTTTGATCAAACGGTTAGTATTAATTTTTTACTTCATTTAATATCTCGACCTTTTTGCGATATTGCACGAAAAAACCCAACCGCTGTTCTCAGAAGGAACAATGGTTGGGTTTCAATTTAAAGCCTGGCTCTTAAATTTTTTAAAATAGTTTCCGTCATGAACCTTTTGGTCAGAAGCAAAACTTTCGTGCATTTATTTTATATTCGTCCGTAGATATGTCAAATTTAAACACAATGTCCGTACCGTGAGGTACGGACATCTAAAATATATCAACTTAAAAACTTTTAACGGATAAACATGCCAAATAAAACTAAAACCACCAAAAGCATCATAAAATACGCTAAATCAAAAAGCAGTAGAATACTTAGTGCGGACAAACCGATTGTCTTGATTTTTTTTGCCATTTTCGATTCGATGGCGCAATAAATAATCCCGGAAACACTCGCGGTTTGGATAGCCGCCACCAAACAAGATAAGCCGATATTTGAACCTTGCTTAGCCAGCAAAAAACCAACAGACTCCTGGCTAAAATTAAAATAAGACATCAATAGCCAAGCCAATCCAACACCAACGACGCCCCACTTAAATTCAATAAAACAAAAAACCAACAAACAAACAATGAATAATATTCCAAGTTTTGTCATGTTCAATTTGCTAATTCACCGCCATAAAATTGTCCATCACATTTGGTAAACGATTAGGAGCTTAAATGTTTCCAGCGCCCGCCCACTTCATCCTATCGACCAATGAGCAAGAAGGAAAGATACATACAAAAAAAATAAATCAACTGCAAATAGCGAAGCAAGAACTGGTATCGCGGCTAACTTAAAAACGCGTGCAATTTTTTGCTTTATGACACAAAAAAACATACCGCCAATGCTGATTATCTGAATCGACAGCAATACTTTTAAAATTCCAGGCTCATTAATTTCCAGTATATAGCTCATCAATGGCCTGAATAACCTTTCATGATGGCCCGATAGCTCCAACAACGCATTGCTCGTAAGCCCTGCCACTAATTCGACGAAGGAAAAAACAACAACAAAAACAATAAACAATAAGTTATATTTATCCATACTTTTATGAACAAACCGGCCACCTTATCCAATTTCATCCAATGAAATAAGGAAAGATAAATACAAAAAAAGCACAGTAACCGCAACCAGCGAACCAAGAACAGAGATCGCGATTAATTTAAGCACCCTGGCCATTTTTTGCTTTATGACACAAAAGATCATACCGCCAATGCTGATTATCTGAATAAATAACAAAGCCCTTGATATGTTAATTTCCGGAAGATAGCGCATCAATGGCATAAATGGTATTTCGTCACGACCAAATAACTCCATCAACGCAATGCTTGTAAGCCCGGCCAATAATTCAACAAAAGAAAAAACGGCCAAAAAAACAAAAAACAAAAATTTATATTTTCCCATACTTTTATGAATAAACCGTCCACATCATCCTATTCCGTCCAATGAAAAGAAAAAGGAAAAAATCAAAAAAAATAAATTAACCGCAAGCAGCGAGCCAAGAACAGGGATTAAAATTAATTTAAGTAACCGCGCCATTTTTTGCTTTATAATGCAAAAAATCATACCGCCGATGCCGATTATTTGAATAGACAGTAATACTTTTAAAATTCCTGGCTCATTAATTTCCAGTATATAGCTCATCAATGGTCTAAAGATCCTTTCATGATTACCTAACAGCTCCAGTAACGCATTACTCGTAAGCCCTGCCACTAATTCAACAAAGAAAAAAACTGCCAAAAAAACAAAAAACAATAATTTATATTTCGTCATATTTTACCTAGCCAAATTCACAGACTTGGGATTGCTCACACCATTTGTTTTACAACTAACAGCTTGAATATCGCCGCCCCCAACTGTAAACAACCAGTATCGCCCAGGAGCTAAATCCAGTTTTCCATACTCATTTTCTAAAAAATTAACCTTTGCCATAGCATTCGATATACTACCTGTTTGTTGATCTTGAACAGGAAGCGCAGAAAGCGAACCAACAAAAAGATCAGTGCTATAGTTTGGTGGATTTAAAAATCCACCCCTATTGTAACTACGTGCCTTAAAATAAATTGCACCGCCTTCTGTTGTAAACTCTACAAGGTTTTCAATACTTTGCGTTGAACCCATTTCAATCACGCTAACAGGATTGCCATTGCACGGTGATTTTTTTTCATTCATCATCATCTCCCCCGCTTTATTTAATTCATTAAATTTAGCATATGCGAATACAAAAAAAACACAGACTGAAGTAAGCGAAGCGAAAACCAGTAAAAAATTTCTAATTTTAGTTTTCATTACAACGGACTTCCTTATTGAACACTATTTATAACCGGCCCGGTTAAAGAGTCTGGCGTACAACTATAAACAGAAATATCAGCACCTATAGCAGGCGATATCCAATAATTACCAGCCCCAAGGGTAACTTTCTTATATTTGTTTTTAAATATCTCAAATTTGACCTCAGTTATCGGTTCAATACCGGATTGCACAGTCCATTCGGATAATTTTTCAATTGGCCCTATCCAAACACTAGTACTGTACCCAGGGCTTAACACACTCGCTTTACCAACATTGTTAGCAATAAAAAATAACTCACCTCCTGCGGTATTAAATTGAACGTATGGCTTATTTTCCGCATAAATTGTCCCAAAATCAATTTGGCTCGCTGGATTGTCATTGCACAGAAGAGCCAACTTTGGCGATTCCTCAAATGTTATCTCTTTCATTGATTGCGAATAAAGAAACATATACCTTGCTGCCCAAACAACTATCAAGGCAACAATAAGTCCAGCAATTAAATAAATTTTTTTATTTATCATTTTTGCAAGGCTGCCCATCCTTAAGCAACCAAACTAGCTAAAACTACCCTATTCTGTCCAATGGATGAGGAAAATTAAAATCAAAAAAATCACACTAACCGCAAGCAACGAACCAAGAACAGGGATCAAAATCAATTTAAGCACCCGTGCCATTTTTTGCTTTATGACACAAAAGATCATACCACTGATGCTGATTATTTGAATAAACAATAAAACCCGTCGAACGTTAATTTCAGGAAAATAACTCACTAATGACATGAATAGCATTTCGTGATGACCAAATAACTCCATCAACGCATTACTTGTAAGTCCTGCCACTAATTCAACAAAAGAGAAAATGGCCAAAAAAACCACAAACAATAATTTATATTTATCCATATTTTACTTAGCCAAATTCACAGATTTGGGATCGGATACACCATTCGGCGAGCAGCTGGCAACTTGTATCGCACCACTAATACTGGAAGACCATAGCCAATACCGCCCCGCGGGTAGCGTTATTTCAACATACTCACCTTCATTCAAGCTGGTCCCGCTAATCGAGCTCGTAACAATACTTCGCTTCGCATCATATGTGGGTAGGCTTGTGATGTTACCGACATCAACTTTTGCGGAGCCGCCAAATTCACCAAAAATTCCGGTATGGCTAAAAGTTCTAGCAGAAAGATATATCGGATCACCGTTTGTTGTAAACTCTGCAACCGGCCCTCCAACAATCGGGCTTCCCAGCAAAGCGTTGGCTACTGGACTACTGCATGGCAATTTTTTAAATTTCGCAATTGGCTCGCTAATTGCAGACGTTTTTGCCAAAATGAAATAAACAATCAAAATTACCAAAAAAACAAAAAATAATAATTTATATTTATCCATACTTTTATGAATAAACCGTCCACGTCATCCTATCGACCAATGAGCAAGAAGGAAAGATACATACAAAAAAAATAAATCAACTGCAAATAGCGAAGCAAGAACTGGTATCGCGGCTAACTTAAAAACGCGTGCAATTTTTTGCTTTATGACACAAAAAAACATACCGCCAATGCTGATTATCTGAATCGACAGCAATACTTTTAAAATTCCAGGCTCATTAATTTCCAGTATATAGCTCATCAATGGTCTAAATAACCTTTCGTGATGCCCGAATAACTCATACAACGCATTACTCGTAAGCCCCGCTACTAATTCAACAAAGATAAAAACAGCCAGAAAAACAAAAAACAATAATTTATATTTATCCATATTTAATTAAATTTAACTTGTTTTTATCATACCAAATGCGCAACATAAAATTAATGGCTATGTAACGATTTTTATTAAGTTCAATAGCTCCATTTAAATTCGCCATGGCTGGTGCTAAAATTAACAACTTTCAAACCGTTAAAATATTTTTGGATTGGCGACAAGCTATTAATCTCTGTAATTATCGTTTTTTTACTATCAAAAATAGCCATCATCGATTTGTAAGCCGGTAAACTTATACGCGCTTCTTGCGATAAAAAGACCAAATTGGGCGAAACATACCCCCCGAATGGTAGAGCAGGGCTGTAGTACCAAGAAAAATTCACCAAAACATTTCTCAGATTCGCCGCAACGCCATTGTAAAATAAACCAATAACTCGCGCATGCCTAAGTTTTACGCGATCAGCTTCATAGAAAACCAGCTTAGTCTGATTGCCGGCCAAATCGGTAGCAATTACGCTACCGTTATAATCAACAATAACTACGTCGGCAGAACTAGAAATGTTATCCGTAGCGATAAATACCAAATCCTTTTTAATCCGGTCAAAGCTAAAATTTATCTCCGGGCTTGTTTTGTCGATCACTAAAGATATTGTTTCTTGTTCTTCCTTGTTACCCAATTTATCAACCGCGAAAAATTTTACTTCGTGCGGCCCTTCAGTAACAATATTGATCGTTGTCGACGCATTTCTAACCACAATAAAATCACCGCCATCCAGGCTATAATTTATTGAACCAATACCGCTAGCCTCCGCCTCTGTTTGGGTATAGTCGGCAGCCGATAAATTTACGGCTACATTACTTCTATAATAATTAGTTTGCCCTGCCACCCCTTGAATCGAAGCTGAAGTAACCGGCGAGACAATATCGAGCGATTGTTTTGCGCTTAATTCAGAAGTTAAAGGAATTGTTTCGATGATGCCATCATCGTTTGTGTCGAATTTCAAAATTGGCTTACCGGCAGAAATATCCAGATTACCGGTAGCGCCTATATTAACCGGAATATCGTTAAACACATTTGAAGAAACGACCACATTATCCTGAATTTTTTCCTGAATCAATGTAAAACTTCCCTTTCCGGTTCCTTTTAAATTAATACTATATGATTCTCCATTTCCCGTCGGTAAATAAACATACTTATGATCGCTAACGACTTCAAAACTGGATCCCGGAATGTCGCTTATTGGGTTCCGATTTTCGTCATAGCCAACTTTGTTGCCAAATTGATCCGTAATAGTGATATCTACAGGACTATAAATCTTAACAGATAAGCCATTCAGATAGCACCAATTCGGATTATTAAGAAGTTGCGACTTGCTATAAATATTGTCACCGGTCGGCAAAGATGTTTGCGCCAAAATATTTGGAATCAATTGCCTGATGCCGTCCTGTCCGAGCATCGGTCCATGCGCCGACCTATTTGCATAAAAAGCTTTTTCGTTTGCAGTTGGAACGCTATCGGCGCTTGCGAACGGAACCGTGTCGTCGCTCGACACATATGCCAAAGGCGAATAAGTAAAAGAACCATTTGAATTTTGCTCGGCTTTTATTTCCATCAACATCGAAGACGCGCAACCGACAATTTTATAAGCATCCACTCCCCTAGTGCGGACATCAAATTCATCTAATCCGGAAACAGTGTGCGCCTTGTAGGAATTTTCAAGCGCGTCACTATTCAAGCCCCTTTCCGCAAGAAACGATTTACTCTCGCTAAAATTAAGATTATGAACCTGCGGCACGCCGTTTACATTCGTGATTGTTTTCAAATATAAATTACCGTCCGTGCGATACTTCTGGCTTGGTAAAAGATCATAAGCACCAGGCATATTTTGAGAAATCTCTCTAATCTCCTCTTGGGATAAACCAAATATATTAAAATCATGACCCATCAATAATGCCTTTACGGCAATTGGTGAGCCTAAATTTGGAACCCCGACAAAAATTACCTTGCCAACCATAGGCTCTTCGTAATCGCTAATATATTTTTTAACAATCAACCCGCCTAAACTATGTGCGACGATATCCACTTTTCGAGCACCTGTTTGAGCCAAAATTTGATCAATTTTTTGTTTAAGCTGCATAACATTTGTTTTTTTGTCAGGATATTGGCCGCTAACTCCATATCTCCAATCATAAGGAAATGTAAAAAGAGTTTCGTCACGCTTATAACCGACAGCCAAAGATGTTAATTGCTCAATGATCATTTGGCTGTAATCAGTATTACCTCTACTAGCAATCACAGTCCCAGTAGAAATATTGTTAATAGAAAAAAAATTATTATCCAACGAAAGAACGTCCATGAAATTATTCTCGCTATCAGCTGCCAATTTAAAAATATCAAGCCATATTTCTTCTTCATTATGGAATAATTCTGTTCCCAATAAACCAGGCACAATCAAAACCGGGTTTCTGGTCTCTGAGCACACATTCTTGCACACTCCGCCGCAGTCTGTGCCTTCTTCGCCTTCGTCTTTTTGGTAGTTGCTACAGGTATCGATGCACTGGCCGGAGTCGCAATTGTT
>Ga0247842_10006970_pt1 | contig 12459 bp, 7 predicted proteins | sample LaCruzMarch2015__3_FD_192411 | JGI IMG/M metagenome (GOLD analysis project Ga0247842, IMG submission 192411) | Freshwater microbial communities from meromictic Lake La Cruz, Castile-La Mancha, Spain - LaCruzMarch2015_19m | ecosystem: Environmental > Aquatic > Freshwater > Lake | place: Spain...
CCCATCCCCGGAGGCGTCAACGTCACCGCATTTTTCACATGGCGGTTATCCCGATCCGCAACATACAAGGCCATGCCCGCCACCGTCCCGGCTTCCAGTTTCATGGGCGCCAGATACTGCTTGGGAATGGCTATCTCATACAGATATCCCCCTTCATATAACCGGAAGGCTGTTTTAATATTCGGCTCCAACTCATTGGGCTTCGGAGCCGCCAATCCTCCCGCCGCCTGCTGTTCCGGCGCAAAACGCCGGAAGACGACAGCTGTCCCTTCCTTGACATCCGGAAAGAAATCATAACTGTAATCGTTGCCGTCAAATCCTTTTGTTACCTTGGATCGGGCATCGCACATCGTGTCAATATACATTTGAAGACAATCGTTGTCCCAACCAGCCTTTTTTTCATGCACAAATTTATCATCCACGACCTTCACCGCCAGATACAGCATCTCGTCATCCCAGGCCGCCTGAAATGTCGCGCCCAAGTCCCCGGGATAGCCGACCGGTTCCTCGTCCTTGGCGAATTGAGGCTTGGAAAGACAGCAATTTGTGATCGGAATCTCCGGAATCCCTTTCCAATCGCTCAAGTCACCGTCAATGATAATTGGCGCTCCCGTCCACTTCTTCACCGAAAACCCTTCAAAAGACACGTCCAGCTTGACTTCCGGACTATTTTTTTCCCGGATCGTCACCGGCACTTGGACTTTGGTGACGCGATCAAAGCCCAACGCCTGCGGCATTGGCACTTTCATCGTCGCCGTTCCTTTCTCGGGCAGCGACAACGGTTTTTCCCATTGCTTCCCCTGCACCGAAAGGATGATATCGGCCTGCATCGGACGGCTCACCAGATTCCGGAACTTGATGTCCAGGTCGGAGCGGCCAACCGGTTTCACCGATACATCAATGAGCGATTCGTTGCGATCCGCCAGCCGGGCCGACCGCAACGCCTGGCACAGGGATGCCAGTGTCCCCGGTTTGCCCCGAATGAACAGGGGGAATGACGACACCTCCACCCGGCATTTCCCTTCCCGGTCCGCAACCGCCGGGATTGGCGCCTCCATCAGGTCAAAAAATTCCGGAACACTCCCGAAAAAGGTAATCTCGGCCGTCGGGCACTGCTCCTCCCCGCGATCCACCTTGGCGATATGGCTCCACACCGCCGCCACCGGCCGTTTCTTCTCGTCCTCAAACACATAACAGCGCACCTTGGGCGCAAACCGGATGTCCTCCTTGAAATAAGCGTTGCCCAGCAGGTGGCCCAGTGTATTCGGGATTTTCTGCGCAGCGAAGGGTGTCATGTCCGTATCCATGCTCATCGTTATGCTGCCCCAGCCATTAAACACCTTGACCCAATCCTGATATTTCAGCCCGACGAGCCAGCTCCGGGCATGGTAGGCCGCCGCGATCCGTTCCCCCCACCCCATATGATAGGAAGGACACCCGGTAAGATAATGATCCGTGGAGCATCCCTTATGGGAATCCAAACCCCAGGCCGGAATGATGTAAGGCGTATAATAGATGCCCTCGTTCCAATAGACGGGGCAATGATCATAACCATGTTTTTTCAGCACCTCAAAAAAGACGGCCGCGTCGTCATCCAAGTCCGGATCTTCGGGTACCGTCCGATAGGGATGAATCGCCACCCCGTCAAACTTCACCTGTCCGCCCACCGCCTCCAGGTACTGGTCCACCAGGCGAGTTCCACCCTGGGGCATCATGTTGCACGGACCGCCTTCCAGCAGCACCATGGCGTTCGGATTAAACCGTTTCACGCCCCGGTAAGCCGCGATGAGGAGTTTCGCAAAATCCTTGAAGTTATTTTGCTTGAGCAAATCAAACCGCCATTCGCTTTCGCCGGAAAACCACCAGAGATTAATCCAAGGCAGGCTTTTGGCTTTCTCATAACAGGCATCTTCAACTTTCTTTTCCATTTCCGGCGTCACTTCCGCCAGAGTCACGAGATTTTCCACCAGGCAATTGGTGCCGACGTTAATGCTGCCTTTCTTATGATCATCCATGATACAAAACCCGGAATAGCCAAAATTGTATTGTTTCAGCCTCGCCAAGTCTTCCTGCGTTACCATCCCGTAGCTGGTGGCGCCGATCCCAATGGCCTGAAACCGCGCCAGAACCGCTGCCGTCCGGGGCAGGCCATGGGCTATAATGTCCTTGTTGCGATGTTCGTTCTTGAGGGGATCCATAATGGCGATCCGGAAATAATCCGTGTCCTTGAATGGCGCCCCAGGCGCCATGGGGTTGTCCTCCAGGGTGAAATCGGTGCGCACCACAAATATCCCCCGCGGCAATTTGCCGTCCAGCGGCAAGGGCAGTTCGGCCACCCCCTTGGCATTCGTCCGGAACGGAAGCCGGCCTTGCCATAACACGTGATAGTAAAAATCCTGGACCTCCAGCGCCACCCGCCCCGCGCTGTTCGGATGACTGGTGATCCGCAAGCGGGCATTGAGCTTGTCCTTCGGCGTCAGGAAATTTTCCGGATTGGAAGTCAGCAACTGGGCCGACACCGGCTTCTCCACATAGTCGGTCATCCCGCCTTCTTCAAGCTGGAGTCCGTCCACCCAGATGCGTCCCTCCCCGGACGGGTCAGCGCCATAATATTCGCCCCGGATATTGATTGAAATCGCGTTGTTGGGAGCGGTAAAGGAAAAGTGTTGCCGGGTCCATTCCGGCGTGACATTGCAGGACCCGATCCTGGGAAACACCAGCCACCGGGCGCTTACGCTTTCCAGGTCAAGTCTCAAGCCTTTGGGTTTATCCCCCTTGACATAACAGCTGAACGTATAGGTCTTCCCCTCAATGAGGGGGATCGCGAACGTGGCTAATGCGGATGGCCGGGCCATCCCCTTGACAGCATGAATCAGCAGGCTGCGGTTTCCAAAGCGCGCCTGACCCTCATCCGTGATATAAAACCTGAGCGCGCCCGCATAATAATGAAGTCCCGCTTCAAAGGACGGGTTTTGAATGAGATTCCGGCAGAGCCGGTAATCCGGCACATGGAGCCGGCCGCTCTTCCAGAAATCAATCCCCATCTGGCAATCGGGCGATGGATCCTGGGAAGCCGAAGACGCCGGTTCATCGACAAGGAACGGCGCGGGGAACTTCGTCGGCTGGGGAGTTTTTTGACAACCCACGGCGATGATCATTAACCCGGCCATTATGGCGGATGCCTTACGCATGTTGAATCCCTTTCTTTATTTGTTCAAACAAGATTTTTTAAACAGGGACATTTGTTCTTCAAAATCAGAGAGCGTCTTTTTTAGTCCATCCCTCCATTCGGCGGGAGTCCCCCCGGGAACAAAGCAAAAGCTTGGATCCGGCGCCCAGGTTTTAATCCATTGTTCATAGGCCACGAGTATATCCCTGGTATCCCGTTCAATAGCGGCAAACAGCACCGCTGCTTTCTCCGAATTTGATTTCTGCCTTGGGTTTGCACCACAGAGTAAATAACAATGATTGAGCAAAGAAATCCAGCGGTACACGAAATTTGCCTCACACAGGAACCTGGGGTTCTGAATTTTCCAGGCAATCTCTCCCGCCTGTGAACAGAGATTGAGCTGATTGCTATAATCAACTTCGTTTGAAAACCCCTTAAGTGCATTCCCCATTCCATATTCGCCATGAAAGGCTTTCATGACACCTTTAAACATATTACGCAGGCTCCAGTTGTCCTCACATATGGAGAAACTGCGCTCTGGTTCCTCCAGAAGCGTGCATACTAAAGCAATGTTTTCCGCATCGGCCGGCGAATATCCTTTCCGGGTAGCCCAAGCCACGGCAAATTCACGTGGAGTTCTCCCGGCGGCGTTCCACCCATATTCACCCATCGCTTCCATATTAAATTCCAGTATGGAAATATGGGGCGGCATCCATCCGGTAAATCCTTTTAACTTTTTGGTCACCAGTTCATTCATCCGCTCTTTTACAAAACCAGCCGTAGTAAAAGGATACTGCGTGTTATCTGACCACGACCCTCCAAAGAGCGGCACGGCAATTACAGGTCTTCCTTCCTCCACCAGCGCAGATATTTCGGGAGGGATCATGGGACTTCGTTTCGTACTGTATGTTAGACCAGAGTTATAGAACTCTATTTGAACATCCTTTGGAATGCGTTCGGCAATTTTTGAATTGTATGGGTAAGTACCCTGGGAAAAACATAAAGAAAGATTCAGGGACGGCTTAATCTTCTTTGCTTTTTCAAAAGCTTTTATAATGCAATCTATTTCGCCAATATATGGCGTTACCCTGCACTTTTCACATTTGCAAACCGCCTCCTCGGCCATCGCAACCTGAATCGTGTCGGATGGAAGTTGCGTTATGCTGATTAGGATTTCATCCATAACCTGCTGGGTCTTGGGATTAGCGAAGCACATGGGCCAAAATCCTCCATTTTGGCCGGGCTTAATCCATTCGCCGGCCGCAAGAATCTCCGGAAAGTGCTTCTGAAATGCACGAAAAATAATGTCAGTATGAAATAGCATGGGGACGACTTCAATATTGAGCCGCTTGCCAATTTGCACGGTTTCTACAAATCGGGGGTTCATGCAAGCAGATATTTGTTTTGAATCTGAAACATTGAGTCCTACGGCGGGCATATAGGCGAGATTCATTTTTACCTTTGCCAAAGGTTCTATACCCGTCGTATGAAGGCCACAACCCCACAGTCCACGCTTTGCCAGGTCTGGCCAGTCCAAAATGGCGACCAATGGTATTTTCCCGGCGCCGGCCTGGCTCTGCAAAAGTTGCTGCAAGGTATTGGCAGCGTAATAACAACCGCCATTCCCGCCGCCGACTAAATAAATTTTTTGCGCGTCATCTTTTTTGGCGGGAGTTACCGATTGAATCAAATAGGCCTGTTCCCGGTTCGGGCACTTTCTCAATTCCTCGATCCTGATCTCCCCGCTTTTGACGGCCTTATCTATTAAACTGTTTTTCCCTTCCTGACCGAAAATAATCTTTAAAGACACTTCGTTCGTGCCGCCTTCGTCATCCGTACGCACCTTAAGCGGCTTGCCATAAGTGGTTTGCCAATATGCCTCCAATTCCTTGACCGCGCCTTCTTCTGAAGGAGACAAACTACTGTTCACCACCAGAACACTCTTTTCAGGGGAAAAGTCATAAAGACCGATGATTTTAATATCCCTGGGTAATGGAATTAACCAGTTTTTTATTATCTCTACAGTCGCAGCCGCCATGCCCCCTCCTTCCTTCTTATCCTCGCCAAAACCTGGTTGACCAACTGCCGCCAGAACCAAAGCGACCAACATATAAACCAGCCATCTTCTTTTTATAATACTAGTGGTTTTCAGCTTTCTTCCTCCATATTAAACTAGACTCCTCAGGTACTTTCTTATGACAACGCCAAGATCATTCCATTTTTTTGGTTTCCCCTATAGTACCCAATAAACTCAGGGCAACAATGGTGTTTTCTGCGCTGTTACTTGCAAAATCTGCGGTAAGTTTCCGGCGCAAAACTGGCGAACTGCTTGAATACACGATAAAAAGCGGTTGCCTCATTAAAGCCGGCTCTTTTGGCGACCGCCTGCGCCGTCAAGCCTGGTTCGGATTGTAAAATGCGCTTTGCTTCCATGAGACGCCGTTGCAACAGGTAGTGTTTCAATCCCACCCCTGAAGTTTCCTTGAACAATCTGGGAAGATAATGGACCGAATATCCAAATATCCGGCAAAGGGATGCCACCGTAAGCGGCTCGGCATAATGTTCTTCAATATAGGTGGAAATCTGTGAAACCAACGGATGCGACTGCGATACATGCCGTCCCTCATGCTGGACTCGCTCCAGCAGACAGACCATCAAGCGCGAATGATAGCCGACCATCCGTTCCCAGCCGTATTTTTTTTGTTTGAGTTCATTATTTATGTGCCCCAGAATAAGTTCCAGGTCATTTGCTTCGGATTCATCCATCAACAACTGGCGCGGCCACGCGGAAGGGATGCGGATTTTTAACCGGGCCGGATTAACCTGGATGAGCGCTTTCAGTACTATGCAATTTGACGTCTCCGGAACGAACGCATGACTCTCGCCGGGAAGAATTATTAACAAGGAATGTTTGCCGAAACGATGGAATTGACCCGCCACGAAATAATATCCTTCCCCCCGTTTAATATAATGCCATTCCATCGCCTGATGATACGCCAACCTGAACGGCCAGGTTCGCGTATTGACCGACTGCCATAATACCTTGATCGGATCGCGGGGAACGCTTTGGAATGGATATTCCGGCAGAGCGACCGTGATCCGCGCCCTATGCCTTATTTTAGAAGATAGTTCCGGAACGTTGGTTGACATGTTAAATCTAAAACCAAAGTTAAAAGGGAAGCTCTGTTTTGAAACGATTATGTAAAATATAAGATAATAAAGCAACAACCTATCTGCCGCAGATTTTGCAAGGGGTGCAGGACAGATTCTTTGATCCGTGCCGGTGGTCACCCACCCCGGCCTTCCGCCTACGCCAATGCTACGGCGGACAAGTCGGCCACCCCTCCGCGGGAGGGGAGCTTTCTGCCAAAGGCAGATCCGCCTGTGGTGGAAAGAAGTTCGAGGATAAAAGCTTATGATCCCCTCCTTGGAGGGGTGCCCAACGGGCAGGGTGGGCTGGATTTGTATCTGTGACCGTTCAATATCAAAAAATTGTCTTACACCCTTTTGCAACTAACAACGCAAAAAACACCGTTGCTTCCCTGAGTTTATAGAGTACTATGAGAATAAACGTGCTTTTTACAATACCACCTTATATGTTCTCTTGCTTAGTTCATAATTACAGAGGATAAAAATGAAAAACAAACGAATGTCAGTAAAATCCGTCGGATTATTGTTTGCCATCCTGGCGGCCTGTGTCTATACCGTGCACGGCCAATCCAGCAATTATCCTTCCAAGGCGGAAGCCCAGAACGACAAGGATACCCGCGCCAGCGAAGCTTCCACTAACCTGCTCTGGAACAGTTCCTTTAATAAATGCACGAGTCCGAACCTTCCCGATGCGTGGTACATGGAGCCGGGTGACGCTACCAAAATATTTAAGAACTGGTCGTTGGATAATTTCGGGATTGACGAGCGCCGGCCGGGACCGCTGGCGGGAATAAAAGTCATGAAATTATTCAATCCCCCGGATACCCTGAAGGAATACCAACCCGATCATATATTACGATTTCTAACTTTAAAGAGCCGATCAATCAGCCATCTTCCCCCGGGAGACTATACCTTCTCCGTATATCTCAAGGCCGGGAAACCCAATACACGGGTTGGCATTTCCGACGGGATATCTTCAAAGACAGTTTCCGCGTCGGAAGAATGGCAGCGCCATAGCCTTACGACCGGATTAAAACCAGGCCAGACAACATTGGCCACGTCTGTCCAATTACCTGACCCGGACACCACGGTATGGATTTCCGCCCCCCAATTGGCGCAAGGGACCAACGTTACCGCGTATCATCAGGAGCAAGGCGAACAGCCGTTGCCGCCCGGGGCGCCGACCATGGCGGACATCCCCTCGGTCGTGGTGCCCAGGGTATCCGCACCCCCGAAAATTGACGGCGTTCTGGACGATGCCGCCTGGCAAAACCAACAGAAACTTATGCTTGATTCTTCCGCTTCCGGCGTTTCCGGCAAGCGTCCGTCGCAACCAACGGAAGCCTTTATTGTGCGCGATGATTCCCATCTATACATTGCTTTCCGCTGTTCTGAACCCGAGGTTGACAAGTTACGGACGCTGGAAAAGAACCGCGACGGTCATGTCTGGATTGATGATTCCGTGGAAGTGTTTCTCAGCCCCGCTACTGCCGCCAAAAAGTATTATCATTTCATGACAAATCCGCTGGGCACGCAGTATGACGGGATTGGATACATGGCAACCGAATGGAACCCCGCCTGGGAGAGCAAGACCAAAACAGGCAAGGGCGAATGGACCGTGGAGATCGCCATTCCGTTCTCCATATTGGAGCTGGGCGACATGGATGAGGTCTGGCGGATTAATCTGTGCCGGAACCGGTTTGCGGGGAACCAAAGCCCCGAATATAGTTCCTGGGCCCCCGTATTTTACAACTTTCACGATCCCCTGCACTTCGGTTTTCTGAAGGGCATTACCAGGAAGGACATGCAGCGCTTCATGTATGAATTCACGAATGTGGAATTAAAAAAGGAAACGGACAACACGTTCAGCCTTTCCGGGATGATCAAAGCCAAGGATCCCTCGCCGAACAAGGTGCTGGTTAAGGCGGAGTTCCTCAATATAACCGCGGAAGGCACGAACCAAATCGTCCTTCCCTTGTCCCCGGAGATCACGCCATTTAAAATAGAGAAAATATCCATTCCCCGGGAAATGAACGTGTACAACATCGCCCTGGAGCTTATTGACCCGGACAACAACCAGACATTACACATATGTTCGTCGGTCCTCTCCCCGACCTACACGAGCATGCCGGCCACCGGCAAACCCCTGAGCGCGTATGTGGAGTATGATTATTATACGGATGATAAAACCGCTTCGGCCAGGGTGACATGGGAGTCCCGCGATCCCGTGACCGTGGAAGCCAAACTTATCGCCGGCGCCACGGGCAAGGTAATCAATAAATCGCTCGCCCAATTCTCATTATCCGGCCCGGCCACGCGCACTTTTTCCTTCCCCATTGCGGACTTATCCTGCGGCGACTATGATGTCGTTGTCACCGCCTCTTCCAAGGGCAAAGAGGTCCAGTCCGCCTCCGACCGGCTGAAAAAACTTCCGCCCAATCCCGTTGACATGCGCCTCAGCAGATTCACGCGGGGATTGGCCATTAACCGGGCCGGATTTTTCCCCGTAGTTATCACCGGAAATCCGGAGCGGGATCCAGATGCTCATATAAAGATGTTCAAAGAGCAGGGATTTAACACGTTTTGCTGGTGTGTTCCTGTCAAATGGGACCCGGCTACCCTTGAACTTTCCGAAAAAAGAGTTGAAGAAATCAAGCGCGCCCTTGACCGCGCCCTGAAGCAAGATATCAAGATCATTTTCCCCCTTACTTTTGATACTTTCTGGTACTGGAACAGTGCAAAGGCCAAGGAGGTCTTTTCCGGCAATCCCCAAAAATTAATTGGAATGTACACAAAGGCCGTGGAAAAATTCAAAGACCATCCGGCCATTATCGCCTGGTATCTGGAAGACGAACCCCCAAAATGGGGAAAGCCGAGCAGCTGGAATGGATTTGATGAAAACACGATGATGGATATTTACAAGGCCGTCAAGGCCCGTGATCCATACCGTCCCGCCATAGTCAACTGGAACGGCGCATGGAAAACAACTCCTTATGGCGGATATGAATGCACCGATGTCGTTTCGCATGATGATTATCCTTTTTCGGGGGATCAATTTGACCTGGAAGAACTGGTCCCAAGGGTCCGGATGCTCAATACTCCCAATGTCGGCCGAAAACCGGCCTTTATCTGGTTACAGGCTTATTACGAAGATACGCGCTGGTCCACCCCGGATGAGGTGCGGACGCACGCTTACCTGCAAATTATTTATGGCACCCGGGGTATTGGTTACTGGGGCCAGAAACCGGTCTATCCGCCGCTCTGGAAAGAGATGGGACAAATTAACAGCGAGACCCGGACATTGTGGAACGAGGTCTTTGCCAAGCCCGATAGCCGCCAATTGACATTGGCAAAGAATAACCAGCGAATTCATTACACGCTTTGGGAAAGCAACAACAAATACTATCTCATCAGCATTAACACGGATTCCAATCCGGTAAAGGTCTACCTTGATATGGCCGCCCTGGCCGGCCGCAAGGTAACGGGCAGCAGCCTGTTATTTGAAACGGGCGTTCCCGTGCTCAAGGATGGAATCCTGACCGACACCCTCGCGCCATTCCAAAGACGCGTGTATGTCTTCTGCCCCGAATGAAAAAGCCATTATCGCCTGTGAAGGTCATCCCGAGCGAGGTCGCGGGATCTCAAAAATGACCCAAATCTGCGATTTGGAGATTCTTCGCTCCGCTCTGAATGACCGGAAAATCGGTTTTCAACAGCCACTATAGACCGGACCGTTACCAAATTGATTGTCCGTTACACGTTCAGACTTCCTGATCCCGACGGAAAACAATATGGCACATTTGCCACGATTCCATGGAGGGCGACGGGTTTACCAAGCGTTTCGCATGGCCTCCGTCGCCGCGATCCCTGGGCATCACCACCGAACCACCTGCAAAACACCTCTGTGCGGCCATTCCTCCCAATGGCGCGCCAATCCTCTTCTGACCGGATTCTGTCGCATATAGGAAAGCTTCTCCGTGTAATGATCCGCATCCCGCATCTGGGTGTCCCACACATCCATCTGCCACTGGCCATTCAATGCAGGAAGATACTGACTCGCCAAGCGCTTCCAATAACGGCACCACCGTTTCACGCTCTCCGGATGCGGCACCACCGGGCACGCAGAAAAAATGAAGGTGATCCGGCATGAACAGAAACTCGCCCACCCGCCATTGGCTCGCCTCCTGCCACGCCATCTGAACGGCCTGCACGGATGCGGCGTTGTTGAGGAGTGCGCCCCGATTCAGAATGCATACCGTACAGAACAGAACGACCGGATCGTTGAAGCGTTCAACAGCCGCATGATGTGCAGGATATTGCCGATTGGGTAACGGATGTATGGTTTTACCGTTCTTTATCATAAAATTCTATCAACCACCGGCGGTCGTGGCCCTTCGACTACGCTCAGGACAGGCCGACCCGCCCTCCATATTAACCCACATGTTTCACAAGCAGATTTCCGCTTATGAAACATGTGCTTTGACTGCAATAAGTTGCAGTCAAAGTTTCGGCGCGGCGTAAAATACGCCTTGCTCAAGATTACCCCTTCGACGCGCCGAAAGAGTAATCCTGAGCAAGCCCTGTTCTACGGGGCGCGCCGAAGCCCGAAGGGCGGATATTTCATGAATCCTGATGAAATATCCGGGTTAATCGTGTCCTTGGGAATCCTGCTCATTAAAGCATGGCTGATATAATAGTGCCTCAACCCATGGCTGGTCAACCTGTTCAATCCTGTTTTTCCCTTACTTCCCTGACATTTGACCCCGATAACGAGGAGATACCGCCGGATGGCGTTGAGATGCTTACAGAATATGATAATTCGGTAATTAAACTTGAGATTCAATTCAATTGACTCAACCTATCACAATATGTAGTGTATTTCCTCTTAAGTGCACAATTACGCATAGGAATTAGTGGACATGACCGCCATTTTTAATAATAACCGACATTTTCCGGCAAGAATGATGATAAAAAAATCATTAACCTCGGGATTATTAATCTTAACGATCGGGCTGACTTTACATCTTACCTGTCCGGCTCAAGAAATAACAGTGCCCCATGATAATCACCGGGTGGTTCTTAATTCAGACAAAACCAGGCATTATATCAGCAATGAAATTTCGGGAACTACAGAATCTATGGTTGAAAGCAACACAGATAACCAGAGCGCCGGTAAAGACACATTTGAATCGGATGCTTTTATACAGGTGCTGCAGGCGGCGGAGCGGGGCGATGCTAAAGCGCAATATAATCTGGGGGTTGCCTATTTTAAGGGCAAAGGCGTGCATAAGGATTATACGGAAGCAGTAAAATGGTCACTCAAGGCGGCCGAGCAAGGCAATACCAAAGCGCAATATAATCTGGGGGTTGCCTATTTCCACGGTGATGGGGTAAAGAAGAGTTATAATGAAGGTGTTAAGTGGTTTCGCAAGGCGGCTGGAAATAATAATGTCAAAGCACAATATTATCTTGGCATTGCTTACAGTCATGGCAGTGGAGTGGAAAAAAGTGAAACGGAAGCGGTAAAATGGTTTCAAAAGGCGGCCGAACAGGGCGATGCCAAGGCACAGTTTAAGCTGGGCAATGCGTATTGTAACGGCCAAGGCGTGGAACAGAACTATACGGAAGCGGTTAAATGGTATCATCAGGCGGCCGAACAGGGCGATGCCCAAGCGCAATACAATCTGGGAGTTGCTTACAGCGATGGCAGGGGGGTGAAAAAAAGCGGGACGGAAGCGGTAAAATGGTTTCAAAAAGCGGCGGAGCAGGATGATGTGGATGCGCAGTCTAATCTAGGCAGTGCCTATTACACCGGCCAGGGAGTAGAACAGAATTATATGGAAGCGGTAAAATGGTTTCAAAAAGCGGCGGAACAGGGTAACGCGAAAGCACAATACAATCTCGGCATTGTTTATGATGCCGGCCAGGGGGTGGAGAATAATATTTCTGAGGCCGTGAAGTGGTATCGGCAAGCGGCGGAGCAGGGACTTGCTGATGCTCAATTTAGCCTTGGTTCATGTTATATCAACGGGGAAGGTGTGGAAAAGAATGAAAAAGAAGCAAAGAATTGGTTCCGCCGGGCGGCTGATCAAGGCCACAAGAATGCCATAGAGGCTTTGCGGAAGATTCAGAAGTAATGC
>Ga0247842_10006972_pt1 | contig 12454 bp, 11 predicted proteins | sample LaCruzMarch2015__3_FD_192411 | JGI IMG/M metagenome (GOLD analysis project Ga0247842, IMG submission 192411) | Freshwater microbial communities from meromictic Lake La Cruz, Castile-La Mancha, Spain - LaCruzMarch2015_19m | ecosystem: Environmental > Aquatic > Freshwater > Lake | place: Spain...
CGTGCCCCGCCTTGATTACTTTCGCTCCACGGCATAGCTCTATATATTCCCAGATCTATATTGACTCGTCTGGTTTGCAGCCAGCAGTTGAAAAGACTCAAGCAGCGCGCACAAAACCACTCAAAATAATTGGGAATGGGATCACATTCCCTCGGTTGAAAGACCGTAGATGCCTGCGAATTTATTCGTGGGAGTGGTCACATGTTTAGTGCGGGGGACGGGAGTCGAACCCGCGAACACCTTCGTGACAGGGTCCTAAGCCCTGCGCCTTTAACCACTTGGCAACCCCCGCGTTTGTGCCTTCCTCTGTAAGGCTTGGCCACATAAAAGAACTGTGCTCTACTAGAACTTTGCGATCCCCTCAACATCTGCGGGAGGCCCTCAGCCTCCTCGACGCCTGGATGAGGGCCATCATCTCCTCACGGCTCACCTTTTGCCTGTGCTTTTGGAATTATCTTCCGCCCATCAGCCAGGCCATGACCGCCTTGCTGGTGTGCATCCGGTTCTCAGCCTCGTCGAATACTGCACTCTGCGGTCCGTCCATCACCCCGTCCGTGATCTCCTGGCCCCGGTGGGCAGGCAGACAGTGCAGGGCAATGGCCTCTGGGGCCGCCAGGCCCATGATCTCAGAATTCAACTGATACTTTCCGAAGACCCGCAGCCTTTCCGCCTCTTCGCCCTCATCTCCCATGGAGACCCAGGTGTCCGTGACCAATACGTCCGCGCCCTCTGCCGCAGCAGATGGCTCTTCCACTACCTTTGGCCGACCGCCCAGGCTCCTGGCCTGTTCTAATATTTGGGCCGTTGGCTGGTAGCCCTGGGGCGAAGCCACTGTGATCTCCATTCCCAAAATGGCCGAGGCCAGGATGAGGGAGTTGCAGACATTGTTTCCGTCGCCCACCCAAGCCAGACGTAGCCCCTCCAGTTTTCCGAAGCGTTGATGCATGGTCTGCAAGTCGGCCAGAATCTGCAGGGGATGCTCCCAGTCGGAGAGAGCGTTGACCACAGGCACGCGGGCGTGCTTGGCGAGCTGGACCACTGTGTTATGAGAGTAGACGCGAGCGGTGATGCCCTGCACATAGCGAGAGAGCACGCGCGCCGTGTCGGCAATGGTTTCACCCCGCCCGAGCTGAAGCTCCCCAGCCGACAGGTAAATGGGATGGGCGCCCAGCTCCGCCGCCGCCACCTCCAGGGAGACGCGCGTGCGTGTGGACGGCTTCTCAAAGATCATGGCCAGGCTTTTTCCCAGGAGCGGATGGCCATGCCAGCCCCGCCTGGCCCGGAAGGCCTCGGCGCTCTCCAGCAGACCCATGATGCCTTCTTTGGAGAGATCGGAGATAGAGATGAGATCCTTTTTCATGTTCGTTCCTCAGCTTTGCATCCTTGCCTGGATCTCGGATATCCGGGTTATGTCCTCCTCGGTCGTGGAGAGCGTGGCCTTGATGCTTTTGAAGCCGGGAATGCTGCCCTCGCAGACGGCATCGGAGACGAGCTGATTGGACCAGGGACTGTTGTACATGATGGCCAATCCCGGGTGCGCATCGTCTTCCGAGGTCCTGGCGGCTACAACCACGCTTCCCACATCATTTTTCACCAGCAGCTTCTGCCCGTCTTTGCCTCCCAGCCGGATCAAGTCCTGCTTGTCCAGAATGATCAGAGCACTCAGGTTTTTGTACTCATCGGAAAACCGGCTCTTCCTTCCCGCCTCGTCCTGGAAGATGTCGCGCACGGTAACTATGGTGACCTCTACAACCTCGGCCATTTAAATCGCCTCCATAATTCGGGTTATAATCTGTTCATCCGAGAGCAGATTCGTATCGATGATGGGCTCGAATTTGATCTTCACCCCATCCATGCGCACCGCCGTGCCTCCCGCCTCCAGCCCGGAAAGAGCCGAAGGAATGACAACCTTCGCGGCATCTGTGGTTAAAGACCGTCGTGGATCTATGGCGATTATGGGCATCCGCGCCAGGGCATGGGCCGTGCCAAAGGGCAGCGCCGAGAGTGGATCGGAGCCGATGACCAGAGCCGCGTCGCAGGTCCTGGCCGCGGCCACCACGCTGTGCTCAGGCCCGTGCACCGGCAGGCCGCCCTTAAAGGAGACGCGATTGATAAAGCCCGTCTTTTCCAGCATTAGCTCGTTAAAGCCGCGCATGTTGTAGTGACCCACCATGGGGATGACCTTGAAGGTGGTGATCTCATTTAGCCTGGCCAGCAGCCTCTCGAAGAGCTCCATCTTATCCTGCAGGGAATAGATCATGCCCAGTCCCGGAAAGATCACTCCCCACTTCGTCTTCTTCAGAATACCACCCAGCTCAATCATCTTCTTCTTGTCACCCACTTTTGGAATCTTTCCCTCCAGAACAGCCAGAATCGCCTCCATGAATTCGGCGTCCCCGCCCGGAGCCACCCGGAAGTAGTAGTTGCTGCACAGTCGCGCCGTAGCGGACTTCCTCACATCCACCACAATGCAGGTCCTCTCCTCCTCGTAGCTCTTCTGCCTCTTCTCCCCTCGCGGATAGTAGGAGAAACGGGAGAGATGGCGGGGATGGCTGCTGGAGGGGTCTGAACCCCAGAAGATGCTGGTGTCGGCATAGTTTCTCACGTCGTCCAAAGTGCAGGAAGGAATCTTTCCCGATAAAATGCGCTCCATCAGGATTCCCTGACAGAAAGAGGAGGTATCGTCTATGGTCGCGCCCACTTTCTCCGCCAGTTTTATGCCAGCCGCCTGCGCTTCCCGGGTGGAGTTGGACCAGCCGTACAAAAGCGGGCTCTTGGCGTTCCTCAAAATTTCCGCCGCCTTCGCGATTGCCCTATCCAGGTCAACTTGCTCTTTGTCAATCATGGGCACTGTCCTCTCTGTAAAGGCCGCCTGGAAGTGGCCGTGCCCCTTGCGGCAGAGGTTCTTCACATGGGAGAATGCGCCGTTTTCTAAGGCCGCCACAATATCCTCGCAGAGAAGCGAGCATCCCGTGCATATTGCCATTTGCTTTTCACCTTCCTCTTTCACTTAAACGAACTCTATGGCCTTGCTGGGACAGGTCGCGGTGCAGGCATTGCAGAGGGTCTTGTTCGGCCCGAAGCGCCGGCATTCTTTGAGGTTGTTGGCCACCACCACACCGTCTTCCACCCGCAAGATGACCTTTTCGCTCTCTGGGCCCAGACCCACCGCAGAGCGTGTGGGCTCCGCGGCCACATTGACGGGACAGGCGACAACGCAGTTGCCGCAGCCAAAGCACTTCTCCGGATGAATGATCAGACCGGTCTCTGAGGCATTCTCAATAGGTGCCATCACCTCTCGCAGCTTCTTCAGCTTGGCCTCGTACTTCTTCTCTTCAATTAAAGGGGTACACTCATCGACCTTCTTCTCCCGGCCCAAAAGGCCAACGGCAAAGGCCATGCAGGTGGGAACCCCGCACTTCTTGCAGTTGGTCTTGGGCAAAAGCATATAGATCTCCATGGCGCCGACCATAACCAGAACCTCAATTTGGGAAAGATACGAATCGATTATATTTATTGTCTGCGCAAACCTTTTCATAGTTCTTGATTCAAAAGGCTCTTCTAATGCCATTTCGGAATCCCATGGCCCTTCTGGGGCTCCTCTCTATAATTCCCCTGATAATAATATACCTTATCCGTCCCCGGCCCAAGGAGATCCGCTTCTCCGCCACCCAGTTCCTGCGAGAGGGCGAGGCGGAGCGCTCCGCCGTACTAAGCCGCTTGATCAATGATCCCCTATTCTGGGTGCAGCTTATGGTGCTTCTCTCTCTATCCGTCGCGGCCGCCGGGCCTTTCACCACAGAAGCTGGGCCGGCCAGCAGCCATCTGGTGGTGGTGTTGGACGGCTCGGCCAGCATGCAGGCCAGCTCCCGCGCTTTGCAGTTGATAGATCCCTACCTGGACAAATACCAGAGGATCAGCATCGTGCTGGCGGGAGCCATGCCCCTGACCGTTCTTTCGGAGGGCAGCCCCGCCGAGGCCAGGGACGCATTGCTTCGCCTTAAGCCCAAAGCCGTCTCTACCGACCTATCCAGCGCCATGACGCTGGCCGGCAGCTTGATGGCGGGCGAAGGCGGAAATATGCTTGTGGTCTCGGATTTTATAAGCTGGATTGGCGACGAGCCAGAGGCCACCCGCAAGATCCTGCAAGCAGACGGGCGGGTGAGCATAGTCTTTGCCGACTCTTACCAGGGAGGCGACAACCTGGCCCTGGTGGAGAGCTGGGATGTGCCCGGACCGGGATATGTCAACCACACTGCTCTCGTGCATAACTATGGCCCGGCAAGAGCGGTCCCCATAACCATTCACGGCCCAGGGGGTGCCGCCGGCCGCACGGTGCAGATAGCGGGAGGGTCCGACTACTATCTCTCTTTTACGGCTTACCCAGGAGTCAATGAGATCTCTTTGGACCTGGAGGATGCCGTCGCCTGGGACAATCATGCCTACGTTTATGTTCCCGACCTGGCCAATAAGAGGGTTCTCTACCTGGGGGAAGAGGGTCCGGCCCTGGCAGCTCTTCAGTCCCTGCCCAATGTAGAGGTGGAGACCTCCGGCGAATTCAATGGCTTCGACCTGATAGTGGTGGCCGGGAATGCCTCTCTGGACGGCAAGCTCAATCGCTACATCGACGGCGGACGGGTGATATTCATCGCCTCTGACCAGGAGAGCCCCGAGTACCTGCCCGTGCGGGTCACCGGCGAGCAGGCAGGTCCTGCCAGCCTCTGGGTTAGAAGCGAGGGCTTTGCCAAAGGCGTGCACTTCGATGAGATCGGCCTTTTCCGTTTTCCAGAGGTCGTCTCCAGGAAGGGCTCCACCACAATGGTCGAGGCCAATGGCCAACCCATCCTCTCCTACTGGCGCCTGGGAAAAGGCATGGTGATTTACAGCGGCCTGGAGATGGATTCCGATTTCTATCTGCGTCCTGAATATCCCATCTTCTGGTATCAGATGGTGAGCTGGATCACGGGTGCACCGGACATATTGCAGTCCAATAAGAAGACGGGCGAGATAATCCATCTGGGCGAAACGGTTCAGGTAGAGACGCCCTCTACAAGCCTTGCCGCCAGCACTCTCCTGCTGGACGAAGTGGGTGTCTATCGCTTCCAGGGAAAGGCAGTGGCTGCCAATATGTATGACCCCCAAGAGTCCTCCCTGCAAAGGAAAAACGACGTTGATGCGGGCCAGTTCGTGGGCGGCAGCCGGGAAACCATAGTGGAAAAAGACCTCTCCAACTGGATCATTGCTCTCGCGGCTCTGGCCATCCTGCTGGAGCTGGCCATTATGCAGAGGAGGAGAGAGACATGATCCTCGATCTTTATTTTGCCACGCCAGAGTTGCTCTGGGCCATCCCATTTATCTTGCTCTTGGGTGCATTCATCATTCGCACAAGAGCTAAGAACCGGCTCTTTGCCGCCTCTAGGCTTCTCGCCTTTTGCCTGATCATAGCTGCCGCCGCCAATCCCTATTTTGTCGAGGTGCATACCGTCCCGTCGCCAAAGCCCAGCATCACCATCTTGGACGATCGGACTGGATCTATGGGCATATTTGACCCAGATGTCGCGGCGCGGGTGAAAAGCTTGGTAGACGCATCGATGCGCACCTTCTCCGGGGATGCTACGCCACTGGGTGACAGGATAGTGCAATACGCCCTGCCGGGCAGCACTCTTCTCTTGGTAACGGACGGCTACAGCAATAGCGGCCGCCCTCTGGCCGATGCTCTGGCACTGGCGCGCTCCTCCAATGCCACCACCTTTGCCCTCTCTCTCGCTCCCCAGAGGGATGACGCGGGCGTGGAGATCTCTGGGACGAACACTGCCGTTCTGGCCGGGGACTATCCCTTCAGGGTGTTGGTGCGATCATCGAGAAGCTACCAGGGGCCGCTTTCCGTCTTTGCCGACGACAAAAGGATTTACAGCGACACAATAGTTGCCAACACCAGCGCCTCCATCAAGATATCCCATTCCTTCCTGGAGACGGGAAATCATATTCTGCGAGCGACTATTGCCCCGGACGGGCAGCCCATAAACGACAATTACCAAAAGGCGGTCTATGTCGTCCCCAAGCCACAGGTTCTGCTCATCTCCAGCGGCAACTCACCACTGGCCGCCAATCTCAATGATCTTTACAAGCTGACACTCGTTTCCGAGCTTCCGGACCAGCTAAAGGGCTATAAGGCAGTAGTACTCGATGACATCCGATACAATTCCTTTCTGGATCCACTGCAGGGTTATGTGCGCGAAGGCGGAGGGCTGGTAGTGGTAGGGGGCGAGGACGCCTATGACCTGGGCGATTACCGCAATTCCAGCCTGGAGGAATTTTTGCCGGTGCGCTCTACGCCCAGCATATTTGAGGGCGGCAAGACGCTCATCTTGGTGCTGGACATCTCCTTCTCCCTGCTCTCCACGCGCACCGGGGATGGCACGTCGCTACTCGACTATGAGAAGGCTCTGGCGGTGGAGCTGCTCAAATCGCCCCATTTCCAGGACTATAAGGTGGGCCTGATTGTATTCGGCACAAAGGCCTACGATGTGCAGGACCCCGTTCCCCTGTCCCGAGCAGAGAGCGTTCTTTTGGAGAGAATAACGAGCCTGGCGCCCACGGGCACGGAGAACAGCTATCTGGATAACGGTCTGCAGCTGGCCTGGGATATGCTCAATGTCAGCGGCGGCCAGGGCGAACTGGTTATCCTCTCGGATGGTAGCCTCTACAACTACCCGGAAGTGGTGCAGCGCTCCACCGACCTGCTCCGGGCGATGAACGTCACCGCTCGTCTCATACAGGTGCAGGCCTTCCCAGGAAAGACAGGATCGCTCTACGATACAGAGGGCCGGATGGTATCGTTCTATGGTCTGGCGGACCAGACGGGATCGGACTATTCCGCCTTTGTCTATCCGGACTCGCTCACCACTACTATGCAAGCGGCCCCCTCGGACATACCCGCAGGGGAAAATAGCCTCTCCGGATATGCGGTAAATGTGGTCAATAAGAATCACTACATCACTGCCGACCTGGATTTAAACGCCACAGTTACCGGCTTCAATGATGTCACGCCCAGGTCCGGCGCCCAGCGTCTGGTGGCTCTGCCCGACGGCAAGAGCGTCTTGACCGTATGGCGCTATGGTCTGGGCAGGGTGGCGTCGCTAACTGTCGATGATGGCAGCGCCTGGGCCGGTTCGCTCTATGCCAGTCCCAGCTCGCAGATGATTTCGTCCACGGTCAATTGGGCGGTAGGCGATCCGCGGCCCCAGGACGATCGCGTCGAGGCGGATGATGGATGGCAGGGTACACCCTTATCCGTCACCATCAGCAGCAATGCGCGGCCCAGCCTTTCCGATGCAGATTTGGAAAAGGTGGGCGACAATCGATATGTAGCTACATTTACGCCCAACAGCTCCGGCATCTACTACATCGGCAGCTATGGCCTGGCGGTCAACTACCCCCAGGAGTATCGAGATATAGGCTTTAATCCTGAGCTTTCCCGGCTGATCATGGCCAACGGCGGAAAGGTCTTCAGCGAAGATGAGGCCCGCCGTAGCCTGGTGGTCGAAGCCGGTCGTGTCAGCCAGAGAACCGTGCAGGAGAGACTCTCTCGAAGAGACATTCTGCTGCTTATTGTCCTGCTGATATTCCTGGCAGAAATACTGTACCGAAAAATGGACGAGATGCGTAGAAGAGGCCGATTTCGAGCTTGAAGCCACACCATCAGATTTTAATAGCATAATCAGCTTAATTGGTGGTATATTTCGGAGGTAACTGCCACCAAATGAGTTCTCAAATGTGTACCGTCTGCGGCCTTCCCAATGAGCTCTGCATCTGCGAGGAGGTTGCCAAGGAGCAGCAGAGGATAGCCGTGAAAGTACAGAAACGCAGGTATGGAAAAGAGGTGACAGTCATCCAAGGCATTGATCCTCATGAGATTGATCTTCAAGAGCTTTGTACGCATCTCAAATCCAAGCTGGCCTGCGGCGGCACTGTGAAAGAAAGCCTGATCGAGCTGCAGGGCAACCATATTCAAAGGATTAAGGAGATCTTGGTGAAGAAGGGATTTGGCGCAGATCAAATAAGCACCTGAATTCCCTGAAAAATTCTCAAGATCTTTTTCTTTTAGTAGATCTCTTCCAAATCCTCGATATGAGCGAAGGCATCATCGAGTTGTTTTCGGGCCCTGCACCTCTTCTCCTTCTCGTCCTGCATGCCTCGAGCTGCCTGGGCATAGATGGATTCCAGCTCCGGGGCGCTGGCTACGGTGAAGACCGAGAGCACCTTGGGACGCCCTTTCTTGACCACAATTCCCTTGAAGACGTGGCCTGCGCTGGCAGAGAGCCTCTCCACCTCTTTGGTGATCTCATCCACGTCCAGAAGCTCCCGTGAGCCTTGAATGATGATCATGGCTCTGGCGGCGTCGTCCGCAACATTGGCAGGATAAAGCAAATTGACAGGCTTGAGGCTGTTCTCAATGGCGTCCTTGATGGACAAATTATTGCTATCTGCCTGATAAAATCCCATAGTTCCGATGCGTAGCCCCCCATTCATCACCGTCTTGAAGTCGCCAAGATCGGTAACAGAGAGCATCTCGGAATCCAGAGATTCGATCAAGAATAATAAACGTTTGGCGATCATGCTGTTGATCTTATCGTAGGCAGAGGCAATATCGCCGCTAAACCTCTTCATGTACTGATTGTCGGCCAGGATGATGCCCTCTGCGTCCACCTCCATCAACTCCCTCATGCTAAAGGCAGCATTTTGCAGGTAGAGGGACCCCTCCTCCCGGAAGGGCAGAACGGCAACCGTGATGACGGTGATATCTCGGTACTGCCTTTTCAATTCATTTATGAGCAGAGGTGAGAAAGATGAACCGGTCCCTCCAGAGGTAGATGTGATCACAAAGGCAATATCGAAGTCACCCCTCTTCTCGATCTCGCCCATGATCATGTCGCGATTGTCCATAAAGGCCTGCTTGCCCACATTTCTATTGGCACCCACTCCGTGTAGATTGGCGACATGCATTCTATCTTTGGCCGTGGTGAAGCGCAGCTCCTTGAGATCATTTATGGCCGTATTTATGGCCAAAGTCTCCACTCGACTGGGAAACTTGGGCCGCAAATAATACTTGGCCAGCTTGGCGGCCCCGCCGCCCCCAAACGCTTCCTTATTTATTGCGTCCAGTATTCGATTACCGCACTGGCCTACGCCGAGCATGAGTACGTTAAGCATGATATCAAATCTCGCTGTATCTGTATATGTCACTTCATCAATATTTATACTCTTTGTATCGCCTATACATCCAGGCAATGATGATTGCAATTGGGATAATAAGTAGTAGATATTGATATTTATACTCTCGTTCCAGGACAACTACATTTAGAGTGCCCTCCTGGATCACAGATCCATCTCCGCCGTCATAGCCGACTTTGAGGCGAATAGTATAGTTGCCCGGCTTTAGGCCCGATAGCCTGGCCGAGTAATTCACTTCTCCTCCCGGCAAAATCTCAAAGAAGCTCTTCCCCAGGCCTGTCGCCTGCAGGCCATCGGCGGGCGTGACGGTCCCATCCGCTTCTATTCTGGTGGCGGAAGCTGTTCCTAAATTGGAGATGCTGATGTTCAGCATGCCTTCCCCATCCAGAGCGATTGGTGCCGGGCCGGCGAGCTTGATGGCCAGATCCGCCTTGCTCTTGGGCCTTATCAGAATGTTAAAAGGCTCCGAGCTATTTGATTTGGCTTTCTTCTTTGCGTCGGTATAGCTGACCATTATGGCAGGAACCCGAATAGAGCCTTCTTTTACGGCGTTCATTACATAAACCGTCGAATCCGACTGCCCAAAGTCCAAAGTCTCCTTGATCTTGGGAGGATAGCCGGCGACATAAGAGAATTCAGGAAGGGGCGGTATATCTTCTGCTTTTATGCCCAGAGCCTGTCCCGTGCCTACGTTCTTGACGGTGATGGTGACCTTAACCTCGTCGCCTACACTCATTTGATTCCGCTCGAAGCTCTTTTGCACAGAAAGTTCAGGCTTGTCTAATGCCGGAGCAGGCCTTTCTGAGGCATGCTTCCTGGGCGTTCCCAGGCTCTGCTGATACTCGATCCGAACTTTTGCAGACTGCTCATCGAAAATATCGGCAACGGTGATGGTAATGCCCCCGTTTTCCGCGCCACCATCGAAATTATTGGGGCTGTCCAGCAAGAGGGCTCTTTGCTCATCAAGGGACCCGCCAATCTTTGCTACCCTCATCACCACCAGTCCATCCCTTACCGACTGTATCTCAATGAGCTCCATCTGATAGTCGCCCAGATCAATGCGATCTCCAATATTGAGGTTAAAATCCTTGAAGGTCACCTCATCATTGTTATCGCTGGCTTCTTTGGCATGGGCTGCTTGAATCAAGAGAATGGAGAATAGCAGATATGCTAAACATTGCAGATAGATCAGACGCCGCATCTCTGGAACACCTTTCTCTATGCATTATATTCTTTTTTGATTTGAATTTTGCTCTATCTCCGCTTCGATCTCCAGGCTTAAATCAATCCATCTCGCGTTTCTGGTAAGCGCCCCCAGAGATATCACATCCACTCCGCTGGCGGCATATTCCTGGATATTATCAAGCGTTATGCCTCCTGACGCCTCCAGAAGCACGCGACTGCGCAGGCCCTTTTCCATAAGTAGCTCGACTCCCCGGGCAATCTTTGCAGGAGCCATATTATCGAACATGATGATATCTGCGCCGCCTTCTGCGGCTTTAATCATTTCACCCTGGCTTTCTACCTCCACCTCGATCTTCTTGGTGAAACTGGCGCGCTCCCTGGCGCGGCGCAGGCATTCCTCCAGGCCCAGAATTTTTATGTGGTTGTCTTTGATGAGCACGGCATCGGAGAGATTGAACCGGTGCGTATCGCCACCACCTAAAAAGACGGCCTTCTTCTCGAATACTCGAAAGCCGGGGGTGGTCTTGCGAGTCGCAGCAATGCGCACCCGCCCGCCAGCGGTTAGGACGCACTCCCGGGTTAATGTGGAGATGCCGCTCATGCGTGCCATGAAGTTCAATACCACTCTCTCTGCTTGCAGGATGGCTCTGGCACTTCCGCAGACAGAAATTACCTGGGCTTTGGCGGGCACATACTCGCCGTCATCGTAAAGGGGCGTGGCGAAAAGACCAAAATATGCAAATATTTCCTCTGCCTCGGCCAGACCGGAGATGATGCACTCTTCCTTGGCGATGATGACGGCCCTGGCCCCAATATCTGGAACGAGACTGCTGGAGTCGTCCCACTCGCCCAGGTCCTCGCCCACAAATCTCTCCAGCTCTGAGGTTAGCATACCGCAAAGATTTTGATGTCCAATTGATTTATAGCCTCCGATGCCTATCAAGATCGGGCTTGTTGGGTGCGGCGCTATTGGGGCCGAGATTGCAAAAGCAGTTGACTCCGGTGCGTTAGACGCAAATTTAGTTGCGGTATGCGATCATAATCCGGAAACAGCGGTGGAGCTGATCGACAGCTTGCAGCATAAGCCGGCTAGGGTCAAATTGGAGGAGCTGGTGGCCCTCTCGGACGTGGTAGTGGAGGCGGCCAGCCAGAAGGCCGTTCCTGCCATTGCCAGGGCCACATTGGAAAAAGGAAAGAAGCTGATGATCATGAGCGTGGGGGCTTTCGCGAACGAAGAACTCTTTGCCGAGGTGAAGGCCCTGGCCAAAGAGCACGGCTCGCGGGTTTATCTGCCATCGGGAGCGATATCGGGCCTGGACGGCCTTAAGTCCGCCAGCATTGGCACCATTCGCAGCGTGACTCTCACCACCACCAAAAATCCCGCGGGGCTCCAGGGCGCGCCCTACATCGTGGAAAATAAGATCGACCTGGATCTGCTCGCGGGGCCGACCTTGATCTTTGAGGGAAGCGCGCTGCAGGCCGTGAGGGCTTTTCCGGCCAATGTCAATGTGGCCGCCACCCTTTTCCTGGCCTCCGGGGAGGGCGAGGTGCGCGTTTTGGTGGTCGCGGACCCGGGCATCCATGTAAACCGGCACGAGATTGTGATAGAGGGCGACTTCGGGCGGATCTCGACCCTGGTAGAGAACATTCCTTCACCTCGAAATCCCAAGACCAGCTATCTGGCGGCGCTTTCGGCCATTGCCACGTTGCGATCCATTGTGGAGCCGGTGAAGATAGGGACTTAATCTCTTTGCTTTTTAATTCACTATAATATTTATTATCTTTTTTAGAACTTCCTCGATTTTATCTGAATTAATATGGCCTGCTTTATATAGGATTAATCTGAGAATGGAAATGGCACGACAACCACATCTCCTTTCACAAATTTTTCCAAGCTTCATCCTCCTCTGGGCACAATCGAGAAATCCAGTGATAAAATGAAGGCAGGATACATCCAACCGAAAATATTTTAATCTTCAAGCGAGATGTACCCTGTGAGGTCCTTCAATGACACAAATACAACTTACCATGAATA
>Ga0247842_10006973_pt1 | contig 12452 bp, 12 predicted proteins | sample LaCruzMarch2015__3_FD_192411 | JGI IMG/M metagenome (GOLD analysis project Ga0247842, IMG submission 192411) | Freshwater microbial communities from meromictic Lake La Cruz, Castile-La Mancha, Spain - LaCruzMarch2015_19m | ecosystem: Environmental > Aquatic > Freshwater > Lake | place: Spain...
GCTATCCTCATCAGTATATTTTAATACCATTACAATAGATGTATGTTGAAAACAATGACAAGCAAAAGCATGTTGGTGCAGGTCAGGATGCCCCCCCGGCTTGTGCAGGCACTCGACCAGCTCAGTAAAGACGGGATCTACTCAAACCGGTCGGAGGCAATTCTCGATGGTGTACGGCGGCTTGTTCTCGCGTTTGAGACAAAGGATCCGTTCCGTGAAGCACTGGCAAAGAGCTGTCTTGGCAGGACGGGGACGGGATCGATAGAGGAGATCCGCAATCTCATCAGTCCGGAGGATATTGCGAAGAGTATATTGGAGACGTTCGGCACGGACCAGGTTGACCGTATCACAAGAGAGGTGCGCCGGTGATTGTCATTGATACCGATGTCCTTGCCATCTATCACCTCTTCACACACGACCAGCGGTACGAGGTGACGGAAACTTTCATGAAATCCACGTGCCATCAGCCCCGCAGTACAACACTGTATAACCTGATGGAACTGGCTGGAATCATCTCATCATCAGGAAAAACAGCTGCAGCCAAAACGATCATTGAATCCTATGCCCGTGCTCGCGATATGAAAATTCTCTATCCTTCACTCTCGCTTAAGACACCCGAACACTTCTGGATTGAATACTGTGCACAGCTCATGGAGGTAATGGAGCGGGGACTACGGTATGGTGACGCAAAGATCCTCTGGGTAGCAGAGTCAAACGAATGCAGTGTTCTCGTATCCTGGAATACCGGTCATTACTGTAAGAAAACCTGTATGGAGGTTATGACGCCCGAAGAATTCTGCCGTGCATAAGAAGTCCCGGTCATACGAAAGCCAACGGGTCAACAACCGCTATATTACAGGTTTCGCACGTGAAATCCATTTGGCATTATAGGCTTCCCGAATCTCAAAAACCCCCGGTAATGTGTCACTATTCAGGACAATTTCGTCCCACACTGATGAAGGAATTATCCCATCCCCGCCATACCGTCTCCGATCACTCCTCCTTCTCCTGTCCCAGGTATAATTGATAATATTCATCTTTTCTATCCATCAATGCATCATGCGTACCACTTTCAACTATCGCCCCGTCTCTCATCACATGAATAACATCCGCGCCCTGAATCGTTGACAACCTGTGTGCTATTGTGATAACTGTCATATTTTCTGATAACTGCTGAACAGAATCAATAATTTTCTTTTCTGAAATATTATCTAAAGAACTGGTCGCCTCATCCAGCAGTAAAATATCCGGATTCCGAAGAATTATCCGTGCAATGGCAACTCTTTGTCTCTGTCCTCCCGACAGTTTAAGTCCCTGATCCCCAATAATTGTATCATAGTCCTGGTCAGTATTCATGATAAAGTCATGGGCATCAGCACGTTTTGCCGCCACAATTATTTCTTCATCACTGCGTTCCAGCCCAAACCTGATATTTTCCTTAATGGTATCATGATAAATAAACGTCTCCTGACCAATATATCCAAGAGAGCTCAGATAATCTGAATGGTCAAATTCATCTATATTGACCCCATCAACAAAAATACCGCCCGTCTCCGGTTTGTAGAGCAATGCCAGAAGATTTGCCGTAGTCGTCTTGCCGGAACCTGAATTCCCGACAATAGCAACTTTTTTGTTTTTGCCGATCTCAAAAGAGAGATTATGAATGGTGTCCTTGTAAGCCCCGGGATACCCGAACGATACCTCCTTAAATTCAATCTTGTCTTTAAATGAATATTTCTGTTTTTTATCGCTGGTTTTTTCAGTACCCTCCTTACCATTATCCGCGATCAATTCATCATATACAAGCGTAAGTGCCGGAAGATACTGGACAATAGCAGACAAATTACTCTGGGCTGAACTTGCAGTGGGAACTAACCGGTACAGAGCGAGCATAATGGTCCCGAATATACCAATATATGCAATGAAATTCCCCCCGGTAAAAAAGTACAATAGGATGGCACCTAATGAAATCATTGAAAACATTATAAAATCATTGATAATCGAGGGCAGTTTATTAAGGGCATTCACATTTGTATTTGTCTTTAAAAGTTTCTTTACCGCAGAATCATATTTCTTCTTGAATAACCCGAGAGAATCGGTTATAAAGATAGTTTTAATACCTGATATGAACTCCTGGTATACAACAGATTTTTCCATAGATGCTTTTGTTAACTCTAAGCTATTTCTATAAATTCTTGAAAATAAAAATTTCTTGACAACCAGTGCGTATATCACTCCTACGATTATCAACCCGACCGTAAGCCAGAATGAGAGATAAAATATAAACAATAAATAAAAAAGAGCAGTCAGTGAATTTTTTATAAGGTCAATAACTGAACCTATAGCATAATTAGCTTCATTCACCGCTCCCTGACCAATATATAATAAATCACCCTGTTTCTTTCCTGCAAAATAGCTGTATGGATTATTCGTGATCTTATCAAAAACACGCCTGTCCAGTGAATCCCGGACTGCTGCAAAGACATATGCCCCGTGGTATGACACAATCCCGTAAAACCCGGCAATAACTATCGTGACCAGGATCAGAAGTATTGCTGATGCGATAAAGGGATTAAGCGACGATGGCAGTAAATGATCATAAAATACGTCCAGTAGTTTCGGCTGGTTTTGCACCCCGAGACCATAGTTAATGATCGGGTATACCAGTGAGACCCTGAACACCTCAAGCCCGCTGAGTACGATAACTGCAAGCAGATATAATGCCAGTGTCTTTTTAAAAGGGCTGAAAAGATAACGCAAAATCTTCAAAGAGTCTCTAATAACTGACAATCTGGAACCTCCTTACTATCACTTGTAGGTACGTTGCATTCCCGTCGTATAATCACATGCATATTATGGCAGTGAACTGTTTCTGAGACTATATAACCCTCTACTTCTTAGGCAGGTAGTCTTTGTGGATTGAAAATCTCTTTATGGTTTGACTTTTTTCCAATCATTTGAATATTCTGTTTTTGTTTTAGCAATTAAACTGGGGTTGGTGGTTACACCGTCAATAATAAAACTGTATCTCCTTATCTGATCAATATCTGCAGTATCCAGAAATATTTTCATAATCCCTCTCTCTTCACCAATCTATGATTCTGATTACTTCTATCTTTTCGTTCGCAGGATAAAATTTTGAACAGCATCGAGTAAATCTGCTGCTACATAATCAACAGGGCATTGTTTATTCTCGTATTCCAAAAGACCATGACCCGTTTCGACTAATATTGTTTTGCAGCCTACAGCTCGCCCGGCTTCAATATCGCTCCATTTGTCACCAACTATAAAAGAAGATTTAAAATCGATATTATACTTTTTTCCACCTTCTATAAGCATCCCGGGTTTCGGTTTCCGGCAATCGCAATCGATACGATATTTTTTCACCTCCGCTTCAGGATGGTGAGGACAATAATAGATTGCATCGATATGGGCATTGACTTGTGTGAGTAGTTCGATCATTGCCTGGTTAAATATTTCAATATCGTTTTCAGTGTACAATCCTTTTGCTACGCCAGATTGGTTTGAAATAATTATTACTCTGAAATTTTCTTCATTCAATATTCTTATCGCGGATCCGCTACCTTCTATTAATGCGAGCTGGTCAATGCGATGGGCGTAATGTGGGGGATCCTGGGTTATAACACCATCGCGATCAAGGAAAACTGCTTTATTCGTATCCATAATCTATTCCACGTTATCCAGGCAATGCCTGATATTTTCTGATGAATGCAGCGCCGATTCGCGAACATATTTTCCCGTGTAATTCATTCGGCGATAGATCCAAAATTTATTCTGGGGGAATCTCAAATCTAATCATTTTGCAATATTTTTTTAATTTTAATTTTCATGTTAAAAGGTAGATGATCAGATAAATCATAAATCCAGTGAGAAACATGATATAGGGTTCTAAATCCGAACAAATGAATTGCGAATAATTTTAGTCTTAATTTTTTACCGGGCATTATAAATCGAGATCTACATTTCCTGCAACAGATACCCTTTCTGGCAAAATCCGGTGAAATATGATAATTTTTATATACCGTTATCTCCTTACAGAAAGGACACCTGACATGTATCTCATGAATGTCTTTTGTCTGAATATTTACCAATGGAATTGCATAATATTTTGGTACATTAGCTTCCCATATATCCTCGGTCATTTGTTGATATTCTTCATCTGTCATACCATCAGTGAAATTAATTGGAAAATTTAGATAATCATGTTTTGCACGTTCTTCAATAAATTGTATTTCATCTTTAATAATTCCTTTTTTAACAGCATGTTTATAAATATGAGATCCCTGATAAAGGAAAACATGGCCCAAACTAATACTACCTCCTATTAAATCCTGGTTATCTTTCCAATAACGAAGTGTTTCCCGATACGTTTCTTTGGTTTCAGCGATATCTCCAAAAATGAAATTGCCTAGAACACTTATCCCAACACGTTTACATATATGCAGGGCATTATCGATTTGATTTGGGGTTATATTTTTCTTCATGCTCTTAAGAACCGTGGCACTATAACTTTCCAAACCCATACCAAAAAAATAACAACCGGCATCCTTCATTTCTCTCACTACATTCTCATCTAAAAAATCAACTCTACTTTGACATACCCATTTTAATTCCCATGGAATTGTAGATGAGAACTCCTTGATATCTTTACATAAATCAGATAACCGATCTTTATTTTGAGCAAATAATTCATCATAAAAGTGTATTATATTTATTTTATATTTTATTACAACATATTTAATTTCTTCAATTATGTTACTTACTGATCTTTGCCTATATTTGTTTCCCAAAGGGTGGTAACAAAAAGTACATGCAAAGGGACAGGATCTGCTCGATATCATCGGATATATTCTAGGATTATCAAACACATCAAGGAGTTCATCATCGCTTGGAAGCATATGATCTAAATATTCATCAAATCCCAAACCCTCATAATCTGGCCAAGGTAATAAATCAAGGTTATTAATAGAGTCACGAGGTTTTGTCAATATTATCTGGCCATCTGTGTTGCGGAATATCAATCCATTTACAGTATTAATATCTTCTTTATTTTCCAGACATTCAAAAAGTTCTTTTATAGTCAGCTCTCCTTCACCAATTACCCCATAATCCGGCTGTAATAAGTTGAACATGATCTCTGGCTGACTTGAAATCAGCCCCCCTCCCAAAATAATCCGGGTACTTGGTGAACATCTTCTGACTGAGTCAACACAATTCTTGACATCCGGATAGAATGGTGAAATGCCCCCGGTAATGACAAAATCATAACTTTCCTTTGAAAATCTGTCTTTGATTAATTCCTCTACAATTCCATCGCAATGATTGAGATTTAGAAATTGTACTTCATGTCCGTTTTGCTTGAGAAATGCAGAGATATAGGCAAGTCCAATTGGGATATTGTAATTAAAATTTGCTTTACCTGCTTTTGGATCATCATCCAATAATTGTTGAAACCTGATCACTATAATAAGACACTTCATATCATGAACACCTTGTAATAATTGCAATAAACTAATTCAAAAACTCATCGCTATTGGGGTGGAACCAGATCGCCCCACTTCTGGACTTAGGATGAATCCGGCTATGGATTTTATAAAAGTAGGGGTGTGTTTTGAGAATTTCCCAGAAGCGGTGATGGCGCTTGAGGTCATCTTCGGTATCGATCCAAGTCCCTTGCAGAACTTGCCCCGTCTTGCACAGCCACCAAAATCGTCAATCCATTGCGATTAAAATCCTTCCTGAAGTCCCACTTTTCATCAATTGAATAGCGCCGTTGATTTCATCCAGTCTGAATTCGTGAGTGATAAGTCCATCAAGTTTCAGGATCCCTGCATTAACAAGGCGAACATACCTTGGAATATCGATATGCGGGATGCAGCTTCCCCCATGACTTCCTTTCAAGACTTTATTGAAGTGGATCGGAAGTGTATAGATTGATACATTATCTCCCTTTCGTGGAACACCGACAAGGATTGTCCTGCCATCCGGATGCGTCAGATTATATGCCTGTTCAATTACCCGTGCATTTCCGGTTGTATCTATAACCACATCAGGTCCGGAAGATCCGGTAATTTTTTTAATCTGATCAATAAGATCTGGCGTTTTAGTTGAATTAAAACAATAGTCAGCTCCCATTTTTTGTGCCATCTCAAGTTTGTTATCATGGAGATCAATACCAATAATTGGATGAGCTGATACCATTTTTGCCGCTTGCACAATATTGAGACCCACTCCTCCAACACCATACACCACGACGGATTGCCCCATCTTCACCTGGGCATCGTTATTGATAACCCCAAGGGCTGTCGTTACAGCACAACCAAAAAGAGGTGCAAGTTTCATATCAAAATCCCTAGGGATTGGAGTTAAACGATTTTCCGAGATGATTGCGTATTCATTAAAGGTAGTGACCCATCCTGCATTCAGAGGTTTTCCGTTCCAGCTATATTTTGGAGTCTCTGACTCTATCCCGCTACTCTTCCTCCAATGGAGGACCACATGATCTTCGGGTTTTACTGTTGTTACACCGGGACCTGTTTTAAGCACAACTCCCGAACCTTCATGCCCCAGGAGATGGGGAAGAAATTTATCCTGGCCTTTTGCGGCCATTATCTCATTTATCTGAGCCCCGCAGATGCCACTATAGAATATTTTTACCAAGACCTGTCCGCAGGTGAGCGTATCCGGAAGCTGCACCTCATCAATAACCAGAGGTTTATTTGTCTCTGTCAGTATTGCTGCTTTCATCCGTGAAATTTGCATAATCCACCCGTCTTTAAATTTTTGTTTCTTATTTCCTTTGAGGAATTCTCAAGGGCCGACTTTTGTATAATTTTGATCTGTTATGCTATAAACCAGTAATAATCTCCAGTATAACCCACTTCATTAAAAAGAGATTTCCAAGAATCGATGTGCATATATGTCCGGGCGGTCAAGATCCACTTTTCCAGACGTTCTTTTTCTTCTTCAGTTCTCCATGCGTCGACACTGATGAATGAATGAGATCTGGATACCCGCTCAATCTCCATTAAAGCTTTTTTACACCGGTCTAATGGCAAATTGTGAATGGTGTTTATAGAAATGACCAAATCAAATGATTTATCCGGATACGGCAGATCGGATGCATCACCAATTCGGATGAAGGGTCGCATGTCTTCAATTGCATTATCTATTGCATATTGGGAAATATCGATCCCTGCTACGGTCAAATCAGGCATCAATTCTTTAAAATCATGAAGCATGAAACCTTTTGCGCAACCAACATCAAGGACCCGGGCATCTTCATCTAAATGGTAATATTCTTTAAACCTTTTTACGGTTTCCTGCCAAAAACGAGGATGATAAGAATATCCGCCATATCCCGAAAGCCGGTCCCCATCAAAAAATTCCTTGCCAAATTTCCGTGCAATTTTCTTCTGTTCATCATCAATCTGGTTTCCCCGGTCTTCAATAGGACGTTTTGAACTGGGATAGCGATCTAATAAATTAATTTCTGTCATGGCTTTATCACGTTTACATTACATCTGCTGTAATAGTGTTGCTCGAAAACCTCATCAATATAAAGACACATCCAACGGTTGGATAATCATGTTTTCCATGAATTTCTGTCGATCAAGGAGGGGTTCGGAATCTTCTATTGGTCTGCCGAACTTGACCTGTGGTACTACCCTCGCATCAGATGGGATTTCAACATTAATAAAAACCGGGCCCTCTGTGTTTAATGATTTTTTAATTAATGTTGGCATTTTCTTATTTTCAGCAATGTTTACAACGTTAAAACCATAGGCCTTAGCAACCTTGACGAAGTCGGGGAATCCTAAACCCCCGTCCATTGTTGTGGCTTCATATCGCGAATCCAGCCATTGTTCCTGAGTTTGTTGAACCATACAATATCCCTTATTATTTAGCAGGAAAATTTTTATTGGGAGATTGTGTCGTATAACTGTTATTAATTCCTGGATGTTCATTTGCAGACCCCCATCACCAGTCACACAAATAATGGATCCTGTTCCAAGGGCAAAACTGGCCCCGATACTTGCTGGCAAGGCATATCCCATAGGTGTATTATTAAAAGCGCTGAATACTCTTTGATCTTTTTTACATTTGAACGCCTGCATCATCCAAGCTACTGCACATCCGCTATCGATAAAAAAGATATCTCCATCTTTTGAATCACGTGCAAGTGTCTCTACAAAAAGATATGGATCGACACCTAGTTGAACTAGTTTCTGCGGATCTTTTATTGAAAAATCGGTTCGACATTTTGACAACCATGTAGTCCATGATGAAATGTTTTGAAGTTTTATTTTTTTCCGTTGAGAAATCATTTCCTGAAGGAATTTTTTCACATCAGAGTTAATAGCAAGATCTATCTTGACGTTGAAATAAGAAAATTTATTTAGTTCATTAATATCAATATCCACAATTATTTTTTTGGCATCCCTTGCAAATGTTGAAAATGGTGTTCCCGTAAGGTGCGTATCCAGCCGGCTCCCTACCACCAGAATCAAATCGGAGTTTTGAACTGCGAAATTGCCATATCTTGTCCCATGAGTCCCGAAAGAGCTCACCAATCGTGGATAATCGCCAGGCAATAAATCCATCAGCCCCCATGTCATCGTCACAGGAATTTTCAGGATGTCAGCTAATTGTTTTGCTTCATTTCTGGCATGGCTTAAATGAACTCCCCATCCAAAGACTAATAGTGGCCGTTTTGATTCATTGAGTAATTTTATGCATGCATCAATAGAATCAAAAAGTTGTTCGTCATTTGTTGCTGCCGATTCTGGTATAAATTTCCTGAGATCATACGGCTCGATATCACAACGCTGAATGTCATCACATATATCAACGAGAACCGGTCCGGGTCTTCCATTTTTTGCGATAAATACTGCTTTTTCCAATTCATATCTGATATTTGCGGCATCTGAAACCTGAACTGCATATTTTGTTATCGGTTTGACCATGTCGACGATATCCGTCTCTTGGAATCCATTTTGTCTGATCCCCATATCACATTTTAACCGAAACGAAGCAACCTGACCCGTAATATAAAGTGTTGGAACCGAATCGTAATATGAACAACATATTCCTGTGATCATGTTCGTCGCACCAGGGCCACTTGTAGAAATTGCCACACCTAAGTTTTCAGTAACTCTTGCATAGGCATCTGCCGCCATTGCTCCTGCCTGTTCATGTTGTGGGCAGATGTAGGAAATACCCGGCGTTTTTGCAATTGAATCAATGAGGTGAACTGCTGCACCACCTGTAATCGCAAAAACATATTTTACACCTTGTTGAGCTAAAAATTTAGCAACATAGTCCGATAATTTCATAACCTGCTCCATTCAATGCGATTTAATGCCATTTTTATTCTACTCCCACATTACTGAAAACATCTTTTTTTTTCAATAACTTTCTTTGCTAAACGATATACATTTTCAGCAGTCAGGTGGTGCTTTTTAAGAAGGTTTTTATAATCCCCGGATTCACCGAATTTGTCATTTACACCGATGTTAATATGAAAAACAGGATGTTCTGAACTTAAGACGTCAGATATTGCACTTCCCAACCCCCCGATTATACTGTGTTCTTCAATTGAAATTACAGCGCCACAATTCTTTGCTACACGAATTACCCCTTTTGTATCCAAGGGTTTGATCGTATGAACATTGATAATTGAGCTGTCGATATTATCCGCTTTCAGCAGATCGTACGCTTCTAAAGCCACATGAACCATAGTACCAGTAGCGAAAATTGCGATATCGGGTCCCTCACGCAGGGTTATAATTTGGTCATTTATGCAATAACTGTCATCAAAAATTATTGGTGTTTTTTCGCGGTTTAAACGTATGTATGATGGACCTTTTTGAGTTGATTCATGAAATACCGCTAACTTTGTTTCGATTGAGTCGGCTGGTATTATAACTCTCATATTAGGAATAACGCGCATTATCGCGATGTCTTCTAGTGATTGATGTGATGCACCATCGGCAGCATTGGTAAACCCCGAATGCGATACTGCCATTTTAACATTTAAGGAATCATAGGCAATGGTGTTCCGAATTTGCTCCCAGGCTCGGCTTAAAAATATTGCATAGGTACTGATATACGGAATCTTCCCGGAAATCGCGAGTCCTGCGGCAACACCGATCAAATTTTGCTCCGCACAACCTACATTGACAAATCGTTCAGGAAATTTTTTAAAAAATTTATACGTCTGAGTTGATACGGATAGATCTGCATCCATTGCTACGATTTTATTATTTTCCTCTCCTAAACAGACCAATGCATCCCCATATGCATCTCTCGTTGATTGCATCTCCATACGTTCAACTCAGCTCTTTACATGCACGTATGCATTCTTCCTTTGTCAGGCATTTGCCGTGATACACATTACATCCTTCCATGAATTTTATCCCTTTTCCTTTAAGTGTGTGAGCAATGATTACTTTTGGTTTTCCTGTTAATGGTTTGATTTGCCTAAAGCCGCCTAATAATTCGTTAATATTATTTCCATCTACTTCGCATACAAACCAGCCAAAAGATTCCCATTTTTTTGAGAATGGCTCTAATGCAACCACATTTTCTGTCAAATCATCAATTTGAAATTTATTTCTGTCAACTATTGCAATCAGATTATCCAATTTGTTATGAGATGCGAACATTGCGGCTTCCCAGATCTGCCCCTCATCACATTCTCCATCGCCAAGAAGCACATACGTATAATAATTTTTACAATCCATCTTTGCCGACAGGGCGACTCCCGCGGCAATAGAAAGTCCCTGACCAAGAGATCCGGTTGATACTTCTACCCCGGAAAGTTCCCGATTAGGATGCCCCTGCAGGATTGAGCCAAAATTTCGAAAACTTTGGATCTCACTGTGGGAAATATATCCACATTTTGCAAGGATAGAATATAAAGCAGGAGCTGCATGTCCTTTGGACAGAATGAATCTATCACGATCTTCCCATTCAGGATAATCCGGTTTATGATTTAAAATTTTGAAGTATAATGCAATAAGGATATCAACACACGATAAGGATCCGGCGGGATGACCTGAGCCGGCTTTACTGGTCATCTCAAGGATATCTATTCTTACTTTTTTTGCTAGGTCTTCCAGTTTGTCTGAATCTGACATATCTTGCACCCCATGGCAAACCCCAATAAATTATTGCGAATTATAAAAAATTCCATTTTCGAGTTATATACCAATATTGATTTTTCACTTTTTCTTATCTGAATAGAATTCCTTTTTTACTCCAATTCCAATAGACCAAATATAGTGGCACATAGGTCCATATCCCGTATGAAGGACTTCATCGTTCATTCCAAACATAAACACATTTTCAAAGTATCTTTCCATCAACTCTTTAAGAGAAGTCATACTTTTCAAATTGATGTGCTGTACCTGGCTCCGCGGTGTGGCATATTGAGCACCACTAATATTCGGGGTTCCTGTTATCAGGACTCCATGTGGTTTGAGACATTTTATGATATTTCTTAAAAAATTATCTTCGTTTTTTGGTTCGAGATGTTCAAGAACATCAATTGAGAAAGCCGCATCAACGATTATATCCGGTGATGATTCATTCAAATCATTTTTAATATACGTTACATTTTTTAAATGACTTAATCGTCGGGCATTACCCTCTAGCAATCGTTCATCCCAATCAACCGCATACACTTTTTCAGTTATCTGGGCAATAATCGGAAGTCCAAATCCATCCCCAGAACCCACTTCCATTATGGTCTTTTTCCCTTCAAGCATTTTTGCACAGAATTTGTACCGGGAAAAAACGAAACACATATGCTTTGGATCATGAATAAGGCTATACGAAGTCCATGGACCTAATGTCAACTCTTTTGTGTCAAATTGATAATCAGTTCCTTCATGATAGGCATCAAGTGCCGATTTATCTTTGGTTTTGTCTCCCATAAAATCATCCTAGTTATACATTTGGCATAGTAAATTGAACATTAGATTTTAATGTATTGATAAATGAAAGTTTGCGCTCAACTATCAGTTTGGTGTTGTTTATTCTTTTTTTCAAAATACCAACGAATCACGGGTTTGCTTTCGAATATTTTGTAGTTCTTCAATAGTTAAACCCCATAATTCTGCAGTCTTTGATATACGGTCTCTAGAAAAGTTTATTCTATCCCATTCATACGCCCGGAGAATGCTTACATCTTTACTTGTCCACTCATCTGATTTTATAACCCCATATCGCCAGTTTATCGTGTCATCAATTATATCATCGGCTAAACATTTTCTCTCTAGTGCAATTTTATATAATTTTGGTATCCTCTCGAAAAAAGGGGGGAAACGTATAAATCCGGGCACAAATATATTATGAACTGTGTCTGTGACCCCGCAGGATTTAGTTTTTCTCCAATCAATAACACTTGAAAACCTAAACAAATCTTT
>Ga0247842_10006977_pt1 | contig 12445 bp, 3 predicted proteins | sample LaCruzMarch2015__3_FD_192411 | JGI IMG/M metagenome (GOLD analysis project Ga0247842, IMG submission 192411) | Freshwater microbial communities from meromictic Lake La Cruz, Castile-La Mancha, Spain - LaCruzMarch2015_19m | ecosystem: Environmental > Aquatic > Freshwater > Lake | place: Spain...
GTGGCAACAGTGTTCACTGTTGCGCCGTTAAGATAGATATTGGAAGCGGTTACGTCCAGGGAGCCAAGCTCACCCCCAGTAGCATCACCCACCGCGCCGCCGAATGTTGTAGCGGTAGAGCCGGAGTTGGTTGTAAGGGTGTGCCCATCGGATGTGGATGAGGAGCCATTTTTGGAGGAATCCACCGTGCTGTTGAAGCTGATTGTGCCGCCGGAGGCCAATGTAGTGTTAGCGCCCAATGTAACAGCGTCAACAGAAGCATCATCGCCATAGTTCTGAGAACCCGTGGTGTTTACCGATATATCAGCGGCATTGCCCAATGTGGTGTTCCCAGTGATGGTAAGCACATTAAGTCTATTAGCAGAATCGCTGGCTGTTCCCACAATACCGTCAAATTCGGCGTTACCTGTGACCGTAAGGGTCACATAGCCATCAGAATTATCGTTTAGCGTGTTCTTAAAGGATGCATTGCCGGTCAGCGCTGTATTGACGCCCAGTTCAGTCGCGTTGTTGTAAGTCTGCGTTAAGGCTTTAACCGCGCCGCCGTTGATATGCGTGTGGCCGCCATCAAGCGCGGTGCCGATTGTTAAAGAGGTTAATACTCCGCTCTCGCCGGCTCCAACTGCGCCGCCCAAAGTCACAGGGCCGTTGCCGGCCTGGATATTCAGCGTATGCGCGCCATTGATTGTTGCCGATGTGCCTGTGAAGGTCACCGCACTATCAGTGGTGTTCAACAGCGTGTCTTTTCCAAGCGTCACCGCGCCGTCGTAGTACTGCGTGCTGGTAGTTGTAACCGCGCCGCCATTTAAGAAAGATGTTCCGGTGATCTGGAGGGTGGATAACGCCGTGTTGCCGACCACATCGTCAAATTCAGCGTTACCAGCGACTCGGAGCGATTTATTACCGGTCAGAGAATCCAGCGTGCTCTTAAATATCACATTGGTTCCCGTCAGAGTGGTAAGGCCTTCCGACTTTGCAAGTTTCACCGCGTCGCCATAGGTCTGCGCGCCCGTGGTGGTCACATTGCCATAAAGCTCAGTGGTGCCGCCGGTATGCGCGTTTTCAGCCACATCTGTGGTCACATTCGCAGCAACTACCGCGCCGCTAAACTTCGTTACGCCCGCTGTATTAACCACCAGATTCTTGGTACCACCAGCTATTGCCGCGTCAAAAGTAACATTCCCGGTATCACTGGTCTCAAGCGTGGCATTATTGCCCAGCGTGACCACACCATTATACAACTGACTGCCGGTTGTATTTACTGTTATGGGAGAGAGTGTGACCAAGCCCAAAGTGGTAGTTCCGGTGATCCAAAGAGTGGACAGGCTCTTAGGGGACAAACCACCGGTTCCCACTGTGCCGTCAAATTCAGCGTTACCATTGACTTTGAGTGATTGATATCCGCCCGTGAGAGCGTCAAGCGTGCTGCCAAAGAGCACGCCAGTGCCACCCGCAGTCAGTATGGTGTCAGCACCCAATACTACCGCGTCATTGTAAGTCTGCACGCCCGTGGTATTGACTGAAACCGAAGTAACATCATCAACAACAACCGTACCGCCGTTGATAGCAGTACTGCCGCCGACATTTGTGGTCACGCTGGCCAATGCCGCCGTGTTACCCACTAAACCGCCGAAGGTTGTTATAGCGCTGGTGTTAACTATCAGGTTCTGTGTCGCGCCATTCACTGTGGAGTAAAAAGTAATATTCCCCGTCTCTCCGCTCGTGAGTGTGGTGGTGGGGGTCCCGCCCGAAGCTCCCAATTCCACCGCTTGGTGGTAGTCCTGGTAGAGCGTGGTCGTGACCGCGCCGCCGTCAATATGTATTGTACCAGGAGCTGCACCCACATCCAGTGATTTCAATGCCGTGGTGCCCACCGCGCCGGTGAAAGTAACCTCGCCGGTTAACGCCGTAACATCTAATGAATGCGAGCCGGAGGCATCAGCATCCACCAAATAATTAAAAGTTATATCCCCGCCGGAATTCCCATCCGTAGCCACAGTATCCACAGCCGTAAGTGTGGTGTCGTAACCCACTACAACATTGCCGTTGTATAATTGGTTGCCGGTTGCGCCGGAATCGAGTAAGCCTGTTTTAACCGCGCTTCCGTTGATATTAATTGTGGTGGCCGTGGCCTCCAGAAAGCCGAGCTCGCTGTTTCCCGCATAGCCCACCGCGCCGTTGAATGTGGTAACTCCAGTAGACCCGGTTGTAAGCGTGTGCACATCGGAAACAATGGTGCCGGAACCACTTTTTGAAGAATCCACCGTGCTGTTGAACACAATGGCGCCGCCGGAGGACAGTGTTGTGTTGGCACCTAATGTAACCGAGCCGGAAGCAGGGACCTCAGGGGTATCCCCATCCGCAGGGACAGCAGCAGTGCCATAGGTCTGAGTACCCGTGGTGTTTACAGAGATATCCGCATTATTACCTAATATGGTGTCCCCGGTTACCTCAAGCGTAGAGAGCCTGGTGTTAATAGACGTATTACCGATACCCACTACGCCGTCAAATTCAGCATCACCGATAACTTTGAGTGATTTATATTGGGTATTAAGCTCAGAGTTCACTGTGTTCTTGAAAACTACCCCGGTATCACCTGCGGTTAATATGGAATCAGCATTTAATGTTACCGCGTTATTATAAGTCTGCGCTCCCGTGGTATTGACTGAAACTTTAAGCGTATCACCGCTGCCCGTTGTGCCGCCATTGATGGCCGTGATGCCATTTGCATTTGTGGTGAGGCTATCCAATGCCGCCGTGTTGCCCACTAAACCACCGAAGGTTATTACGCGATAGGCGTCTACTATTAGCTTCTGCTCGCCAGCCACTGAACCGTTTACTGTGCGGTCAAATGTAATATTTTCGCCGCCGTCGCTGCTGTAAGTGCTTGTGAGCGTGGTAGTATGACTCAACCCCTCCAAAGCGCCCAGTTCCACCGCTTTATGATAATGCTGATACAATCTAGTCGTAATCGCTCCGCCGTCAATATGTACGGTGCCACCGTCATCTGAGTCAGTGTTCTGCACATCCAGTACAGACAATACATGACCAGTCGTGCCCACCGCGTCGCCGAAAGTAACATCGCCGTTGTGCGTCAAGATATAAAACTCCTGCGAGTTGTTTGTAGCGCCGTTCACTGTGCTATCAAAACTGATGTTCCCTCCACCTGAAGAATAACCACCCTCATCCGCTGTCACCGTGGTGTGAACCCCAAGCAACACAGGGCTATTATAGTCCTGATTACCGGTCGCGGATGTGGTGCCCAAAGTTTTAACCGCGCCGCCGTTGATATTAATCGTGGTGGCTGTGGCCTCCAGAGAGCCGAGCTCGCTGTTTCCCGCAGTGCCCACCGCGCCGTTGAATGTGGTAGCGCCGGTAGACCCGGTTGTAAGGGTGTGCCCATCGGAACTAGTGGAACCATTTCTGGAGGAATCAACCGTACTGTTGAATAAAATAGCGCCGCCGGAGGCCAATGTAGTATCCGCGCCTAGTGTAACCGGGCCGGAAGCAGGGACCTCAGGGGTCTCAGGGTCAAGGATCGCAGGGACAGCAGCGGTGCCATAAGTCTGCGCGCCCGTGGTGTTTACTGAAACACTCGTTTCGCTAGCCCTATTACCTATTGTGGTGGCTCCGGTTACCTCAAGCGTGGAGAGCTTGGTGTTAATAGATGTATTACCGATACCCACTACGCCGTCAAATTCAGCGGCGCCGATAACTTTGAGTGATTTATTTGCGTCTGCGGTTAAGGAGTTCAGCGTCTTCTTAAAGACCACTCCGGAGCCCACCAGTATAGTGTCATTACTTAATGTCACATCGTCATTGTAAGTCTGCGCGCCCGTGGTCGTTATCGTGTTAATAGCATCTGTCTTACCGCCGTTGATGGCTGTGCTGCCCGCCGTGCCCTCATCCGTGGTTAAGCTCGCCAAGGCATAACTATTGCCCACATAACCGCCGAAAGTTGTTATTCCCGACGTGTTAACTGTCAGAGCCTGCGCGGAAGATCCTGAGCTGTCAACTGTTGAATCAAATGTGATAGCCCCCGAATCATCACTCGTCAGCGTGGTGCTATAACCACTAGCCCCCAGTGTCACCGCATCTTTATAATGCTGCTCGCCCGTAGTTGTAACCGCGCCGCCGTTGATTTGTATAGTGCCCAGCAGTGCGTCTACATCCAGCGACGCCAGGTGCGTAGTCGCGCCCACCGCGCCGCCAAATATTTTTATACCACCGGAAATAACTATCAGGTTTTTATCACCATCCACTGTTGAGAAAAAATTGATCTCACCATCGCTCGTGCTGGTCAGGGTTGTCTTATTATCCGTGGTGGTCCCGCCCAATTCCACCGCCTGGCGATAGTACTGGAAGCCCGTAGTCGTAACCGCTCCACCGTCAATATGTATAGTGTCGGGAGCTGCGCCCACTTCCAGTGAGGCCAATGGCGCCGTGTTGCCCACCGCGCCGCTAAAAGTAACATCGCCGGTAGTCGCCTGGATATGCAAAATTTGTGCGCCGTTCAATGTTTCGTAAAAACGGATATTCCCGCCGCCCTCATAACTACCCGTATTCGCCGTCAAATGGGTGGCACCACCAATCAATACAGGACTATGATAATACTGGCTGCCGTTCGTACTCGCACTGCCTAATGTTTCAACTGAGAGACCGTTAATATTAATAATCGAGGCCGTGGCATTCAGAGAGCCAAGTTCGCCATTCACGGCGCCGCCCACCGCGCCGCCGAATGTGGTAAATCCATCAGACCAGGTGACTAGCGTACGGTTACCGCCCGACGAGGAATCAGAGGAATCAACTGTGCTGCTAAAAGTAATAGTTCCACTATTACCCCGCGCATCAATGCCGGCATTGTTGCCAAGCACTACCGCTCCGGTATAAGTCTGATTGCCGGAAGTGTATACCGCGCCGCCATTGACATTAATAGTGGTGGCTGTGGCGGCCAGAGAGCCAAGTTTGCTGGTTCCGCTAGCACCCACCGTGCCGTTGAATGTGGTAACTCCGGTGGAACCGGTTGTGAGCGTGTGCCCGTCGGAGGCGAGTTCAGTCTTAGAAGAATCCACCTTACTGTTGACGAGTATAGCGCCGCCGGATGCCATTGTTGTGTTAGCGTTAAGCGTTACAACATCGACAGCAGCAGTATCGCCATAGGTCTGATTGCCCGTGGTGTTTACCGAGATAGTGCTTTCCGATGCCACAAGACCCAAAGTGGTGTTCCCGGTAGTCTCAAGCGTGGAGAGTCTATTGGGGGAATCGCTCGCGGTGCCCACTATACCTTTGAATACAGCGTCACCACTGACTTTAAGTCCGTGGCCTGCCGATAACGCATCTACTGTGCTGCCGAAGGTTACAATGGTACCCGTAAGCGTGTCAAGCTCAGCAGTCTCCAGTGTGACCGCGCCGTCATAATCCTGCGTGGTTACTGTATTTATCGCGGTGCCCTTCAAGAGCGATGTTCCGGTAATCCAAAGCGTGGAGAGTCTGTAATCGGAACTGCTGCCGGTTCCAACAATACCGTCAAATTCGGCGTTGCCCGCGACTTTGAGCGATTTATATTCGGTTGCGGTCAAAGAGTTCAGCGTGTTCGCAAAGACTACACTGGAACCGGTGTTTAATATAGTGTCAGCGCCAAGCGTCACCGCGTCGTTATAAGTTTGCAGACCCGTGGTGTTTATCGTATTGATCGTGTCTGTTTTGCCGCCGTTTATAGCTGTGCTGCCGCCGGCATTCGTGGTCAAGTTGGTCAAAGCCGCCGTATTTCCCACATAAGTGCTGAATGTCGTTATGCCGCTGGTGTTAACTATCAAATTGTGCGCGCCGTTTACTGTTGATGTAAAGGTGATGTTTCCGAGTGCCCCGGAACCACTGCTATCCAAAGTAACATCATTCCCCAGCGTAACCGCGCCGGTGTATAACTGCGTGCTGGTTGTATTTATAGAGATTGCGGTTAAAGCCCCTAAAGTGGAGGTTCCGGTGACCTCAAGCGTGCTGAGCCTACGATCAGAACTATTGCTGACTCCCACAACACCGTCAAATTCAGCGTTACCAGCGACTTTCAGCGTTCTATCGCCTTCAGAAGCGCTGTCCAAAGTGCTTTTAAAAATCACATTGGTGCCAGTTAGTATGGTGTTAGCGCTTATTGTCACCGCGTCGTTATAAGTCTGCGCGCCATAGGTGTTTACCGTGCCGCCGTGGATGAGCGTGGTCCCGGCCGCGTCTGTTGCCAGACTCTTCAATGCCGTCGTGCCTACCGCCTGCATGAATGTCGTCAAGCCGCTGGTGTTGACAGTAAGGGCCTGCGTGTTTGCCGTTGCGCCGTCCACTTTATGCAAGAATGCGACCGCGCCGCCGTCGGTGTCTCCCTCATAAGCAACAGCAGTAAACGTGGTGTCGTAGCCCAATACAACATCTCCGTAATAAGACTGATCACCATCGTCGTCGTAACCGGAAGCGTACGAGGAATTGCCGGCCGTCTCCACCGAGCCGCCGTTGATGTAAATTTTACCAGCGCCCCCGGACGCTATACTGGCCGACAGCGCGGCCAACTCACCGCCTGAATTGGAGCCTACCGCCTGCGTGAAAGTTGTGTTGCCATCAGAAGTGGTGGTCAGAGCGTTAGCGCCGTCCACCTTTTTTAGAAATGTAATCGCGCCGAGGCCGACAAGAGAAGTCGCGACGCCGTCTGCCGCCGTAAGCGCGGAGTTAGCGTCAACCCGCACATCGCCGTTATAGCTCTGGTTGCCGGTCTCGCTGATGGTGCTGCTGCCTAATGTGTCAACATTGCCATTCAGGTGGATGTGGTTGCTTGTATCTCTAACGGTTACGTCCAGAAAACCGAGTTTACCCGCAGTGCCGCTGCCCACAGCGCCGCCGAAGGTGGTATCAAAATAGGAATTGGTGGTAAGACCAAAGCCGCCGTTAGCGTCTATCATGTGCTGGAATGTGATCGCGTCGTTGTGGGAAATCAGGGAGGCGTCATAAACGCCTACGCTTACATTACCATTGTATTCCTGAGAACCATCGGTTATCACGCTCGCGCCGTTGATATAGATCTTATCATCCACACCCTCGCCGGACTTGGCGATTAAGGAAGAGAGCTGGTTAGAACCGGCGCCGACTGAATTTGAGAAAAGAACATTGCCCGCTGTGAGAACTTCGGCGGTAAGGTGTTTTTGCGTGGGCGAACCAATTGTAGAGCCGAAAGAAATACCTCCATTCGTGGTGTACAGGTAAGCGTCATTTGCGGCGATAAGCACGGGGCCGGCGTAGACCTGGGAGGTGAGGGTATGAATTTCTCCGCCGTTGAGATTGATGTTCCCCGCGCCCAGGACTGTAACATTAAGGGAGTCAAGCACCTTGGTAGTGCCGATGTTGCCGGAGAAGGTTGTGTCGCCAGACGACTGGGTGGTGAGGGCTTTATAGCTCGGGGAATCCACCGTGCCCGCGAACGAGATATATTGGCCGGAGGATACCAATTCCGCGTTGTTGGTGTTGATGCTGACTGCGCTGTTGTTGTACCCTTGGTAACCAGATGTTGTGATCTGCGTAGTGCCCGTTACTCCGGAGAGATATATTGTTCCCGTACCATTCACTTCAAAGTTCACAAGAGATGTCCCCGTGCCCGCGCCTACGGACCCGTAGAAATACACATTGCCCGCTCCGGCATTAAGGACTAGGGATTTAGCCGCATTGGCACCATTAATCGTTTTGTTAAAAGTAATATCGCCGTTATTGCTGGCCAGAGTAGCAGAGTTATTTAAAACAACAGCCCCGTTATAAACCTGATACCCGGTGGTAGCACTGTTGCCGATGGTCCCATTCGTAACAATATTCGCGTTGAGGTTAATAGTGCCCGCGCCGGCAGCCGCATTAAGAGCAACGTAACCGGTGCCGCTATTGGCGATAGAGGCATTCACATATATATTTCGGGAAGCCGTAAGGGTAAGACCGGCGCTGCTGTTCCACGATATGGCGCTAGCCACGATAATATCGCCCGCGCCATCACCGCCAGCGGTCTGAACTAATACATTAGAGGACGCCAACTGGGTAGTCAAGGTGGTCAGACTTAAAACTGATTCGGCAGATCCTGTCCAGGTATACACGGGGGACTCAGTAACCCCGCTTGATGCGCCGGCAGTGATCGTTAAAGAGTAGGGGTCAAGCAGAAGCGTTCCCATTTCGCCGTTGGGCGCTCTCAGGTCAGCGAGACCATTATAAACAAGGGTACCTTTGCCTGAAACTTCGGCGAAACCGCCGTTGCCGCTTATCGCTCCGCCTACCGCGCTTATATTGCCCTGGAAATTTGTGGTGTCGTCCGACCAGACTATAATCTTACCGCCGTTACCGCTCTCGATCGCGTCCGCCTTTATCACCGCGCCGGCTTCAACCGTGGCGTTCTTGGCATTAGGCATATCCGGATTGGTGCCGTGGATATCGCCGCCTATTAAAGCCGTGCCGCCGCCGTTTTGACCGCTTACATCTATAAGGGAATCATTCTTTAATATTATATTATCAGCGGCTATGCGCACTTCGCCGCCCTTGTCCCCCTGCTTCGCGCTTATCTCGCCGGCATTAACAACCGTGCCGCCGGTCGCGGTCAGATACACGCGGCCATCCCTGTTCTCAACGCCTTCAGCGCGCACTACGCCCTCATTATTGATGGCAAGTCCGTATACATTTCCGCCTGCCGCTTTAAGCTCGGCCGCCGCCGCTAAAATTTGTCCTTTCTGATCCACTCCCACATCGGCCGTTCCGTTGCCGGCCTGCACGAATACCCGCTCGTTCCCAGCGGATTTAAGCAATACCTCTGAACCGGCTGCCATGGCGGCGGTACCATTAGCCGCGTTGATCTCGCCTGTGTTCACCAGATTATGCGCGATAAGCATTACATCGCCGCCCAAAGCGTTTATCTTACCCGCGTTCTTAACGCTGGCCATGGAACTGCCCGAGAATAGAAGATCGCCGCCCGCCATGAACTGACCCACTACCACATCCAAAGTGGACGCGATGAAGCTCTGCGCGTTGATCACGCCGCCGGCGCCGACAGTGATGCCGTTGGGGTTGATCAGGAACACTTGTCCATTAGCCTGGATGGTACCGAAGATGGCTGAAGGGTCGCCGCCGGTCACGCGGTTTAATATCGCGGACAGCGCGTTGGGCTGGATAAATTTTGTCAGCTCGCCGGTGTCTATCGAGAAACCGTTCCAGTTTATTATCGCCCGGTCGGTAAGCTGGTTTACGGTAACCACTGAACCGCTGCCGCCGATGTTCGCGAGGCCCGCTACAACATCCCCTCCGTAGGGGTTGGCGAAGACCGAGGTCGGCGACATTATTATTACCGCCAGCAGCAGCCTCACGCCGCGCATCGCGATAGAAAATAGATTCTGTTTGTTGTTAAGGTTCATGGTTCCTCTTTGACTCTGTCGATGGTAATTCATATATATATTGCTTCTATAATATCTTTAAAAAATACCGAAAATTTTCCCCCACTTCTATGGACAATAGGAATTATACAAAGATAAAAAAATCAATGTCAATAAATAAATTGAAAAATATAACTGAAATTAAGGGGGAGGAAATTAATGGAACGCCGATGACCATAAGCGCTACGCTTTACTCAAAAAGGTAGCGTCTACCTTTTTTACCGCGGGGCCACAAATCCGGGTCCAGGTCTTGAAATTTAACAAAAAGGTAGCGTCTACCTTTTTTACCGCCGCCATATCTCCAGCCCTTAACCCGTTTTTAGTCGAGGATTCCCCAGCCAAAAAGCGCGCCCCCGGCCGGGCAACATTAGCATTACCCGGCTGTTTTCTTAACAATTTACCACCGCAAAAAGGTAGCGTCTACCTTTTTGACTGAGCGCAGCGAAACTGCCTGCGAAATTGCGCATCCCCCAAAAACCCGTTGCGCTTACTATCCAGGATCTTCCACTCTTCCGGCGGAATATCCCGATTTATGAATTCAATGTATTGTTTTAGAGCCCTCTCGGGATTTTCGCTGAACAGCGCCAAAGCCTCCCAGGGATTTTGAACAACCCCGTCTCCTCCGACAAGATATGCGTGATGGCTGGACCACGCGTAACCTTCAGGCTTAGCCGCTATTCCAGCCTTAACCGCATTTATGTGTATATAGCGCAGCAGAGAGAGGAAATACGCGTCTTTCTGGACGAGCCGGCTTTTAAATCTCGTCTCAAACAGATGCCCGGTCCGCGAGTATTTTGAATTGATATACTTGGTGAACCCAAGCGTAATATCAAACATGAACTCGCTAATATTGGCAAGCTGCGTTTCCAGGAAAAGGTGCACGTGATTCGTCATCAAAACATAAGCGTGCACCCTTATATTAAATTCCCCGATGCTGACTCTGAGCCGCTTAAGATACTCAAGCCTATCTGCCGTGTCAAAAAACAGGTCTGATTTATTGTTCCCCCTGGCAACAATATGGTAATGAGCCCCCGGGTAAGCGATCCGTAATGGTGCAGGCATAATTCCCCCCTTAAAAAGGTAGCGTCTACCTTTTATTGTAGCAGCGGACCCCGACAGCGTACTGTCGCTCATTAGAGGTCTATTTTCAAGAAAAAAAAGACTCCCTCCCACAGTTTTGTGGCTTTTCATAGGTAAAATCTGTTTTCCGCCCTCCTGTTCAAGGCTTATCCGCACCCGGGTTCTCTATTATCGGTGTCGGCGCGAAGCCGCACCAGTCACTCATCAGGATCAAGGCTTCGGCTATACAACCGCCGTTGCCCCTGCCCTCTTCGAGGGCCCAGAAAACCTTTGGTTCCCTGCCGCGTCCATATCAACGGCGGACTATGCCGCCTACAAGTTAATGGCTTCAGACTTTCGTCTGGCCAACATGCGCTTGGCTCGCGACCGAGGCGTCTTCGCCCAAAACAGGGTGGAGGAAGCGGCTAATCGAGTTGTGTGGTTTTACCAACACTACGCAGAGCTCGCTCCCTCCACTCAAATCTTCATGCAAATGCCCGCGCCTCGTCAAATGGCGTCTGCTCTTTTAGTACGTGATAGCAGGCCCTCGCCAGCTTATGGGCAACCGCCTTGGCCGCGACGATCTTGTTCGTCTTCGCCAGTTTGCGCTGATAAAAACCCCGGATTCGTTCGTTGTAGCGTATCGCGTAATGTGCCGCCTCGATAAACGCCCAGGCCAGGTATTTGTTGCCGTTTTTCCGGTTGCCCTCACCCTTCTTCTTGCCGTTGCTCCATCGGGAACTGCCAACGCAGCGGGCATACGACGCGAAATGTCCTACTTTCGCAAAGCGGTCCATGTCCCCGGCCTCATACATTATCGTCATGCCGAGGATTTCCCAGATGCCGTCTACCGTTAAGAGCTTCTTAAATTCCGGCTTGAGCTTTGCCTTCTGAAGCGCCAGGGCCTCCACCTCCGCAATCTGCGTGTCGAAACAACGTAACATCACAAGGTTGCTTTTAATTGCCAGTGCGCGAGCCACATTGCCTCCGCAAAACCGGTCGATCGTCGCATCATCCAGCTTGCGCACCTCATCAGTAGATAGTCCGTGCCCGACGTTCCGGCTTACCGTGGCCTGAATGCTCAGTATCTGCATGGTTCGATAACGCACCAGTTGCCCGCGCTTACGCAGCAGGTCGCGCACAGCACGGTCTTCTTTCGGGTGAATATGTCCGGTAGGCAGGACGCCCAGCCGCAGCAGGTGGGCCAGGTGCCGGGCATCGTGTTCGTCACCAGTATACTTGAGTCCTTCATACACTTTCACCGCCGCTGTGTTTACCAGTTTAATTTCGTAGCCCTCTTCCACAAGTCCGTCGACCAGCCAATACCAGTTATACGTAGATTCCACGGCGATCGCCTGAATCCTCTTCTTGTACGGCGCCAGCTCTGCCAATATCATCGGCAATTGATTTGGCAATCGCCGCTCATATACGGTTTTATCCTTTTCATCTAAGACCACCAGCACACTATTGTTGGAATGCAGGTCTATTGCTGAGTATAATTTCATACGTGTCCCCTCCTCGGGTTCTGTAATTTTCTTCTCGACAAAGAAATTTTACAAACCTGTGGGAGGGGACCTCTATATGATTATCGCCTTTTAAACCCCCCATTTTCTCTTTTAAAAAAAGGTAGACGCTACCTTTTTACCTGAGTTGCTTTTTCAAGAAAACACACATCCCACATATGGGTTTACTGCCACACCCCCTTTTAGAAAAAAGGTAGACGCTACCTTTTTGGTGGCCGTTTTGGCTGGTTTTAATTGCACTGCGGATACCTATTGACAAAATTGATTATCTTGTATATAATGTTAATAAGTTGATTGTAATATTAATAAAATTAATAAAAAGGTTGATAATATGAATATGCCCAATAAGTGCCCCGCCTGCAGCGGGAGGATAATTGTTACCGAACTTTGTTGCGATGAATGCAAAACATCCATCAAGGGTGGTTTTGAGAT
>Ga0247842_10006981_pt1 | contig 12442 bp, 9 predicted proteins | sample LaCruzMarch2015__3_FD_192411 | JGI IMG/M metagenome (GOLD analysis project Ga0247842, IMG submission 192411) | Freshwater microbial communities from meromictic Lake La Cruz, Castile-La Mancha, Spain - LaCruzMarch2015_19m | ecosystem: Environmental > Aquatic > Freshwater > Lake | place: Spain...
TCCGATCGACTCTTCACACTCATTTTTAAGGCCACCGGGACATGGTGTCTTTTTCATTGAGGCAACGTATCTTTTCCGCTCCTCCTGCTTTTCCCTCCCCGGTGTCTTTTCATTTGAGTCAATTCGCCGCGGTTTCGCCGATCATGAATGAAATGACATCCTTCGCCTGGTGTGCGAGAATCAACCGCTGGACCCCCATCGGATAAACTGTGTCACGCCGCCCAAAAACAACTCCCGATCATCCCGAACTCGGATTGCCAGAAGTTCGCAAACTCTGGCAAACCGGCGACCTTTTCTCCGATCACTACCTCAAAGCTCGCGTCCGTCACAACGCTTGGTGGCCCGGCGACGCGGAGGCAAAGCCGGTTTGGGAATTTTGCAAGGCCCTTTACGACCGGCGCTATGTTGCGTGCGCCAAAAACAACGAGGCTTTCACGCGCCAGGAACTGCTCGACAAAATCCTGGAAAAGCTCGGTTTTGGCTGGACGGACAATCTCGCGCAGCCGGAGACGAAGCAAGCCCTTGAGCCCGATTATATCGTGTTCGCGAGCGAAGCGGAAAAGGAAGCCGTCATCAATCAGGACTCCGCCCAACGCTACCGCGCCGCGATCGCGATTCTCGAAGCGAAGAAACTGAACCACCCGCTCTCGCAGATCAGCAAGACCCAGCAGCGCTATCCGCATCAGCAAATCCGCGATTACCTCAACGAGGCGCAAGTCCTCACATGGGGCATCCTCACCAACGGCAACGAATGGCGTCTCTACTGCCGCGACACCAAGCCGAGCCACTTCTTCGCGATCAACTTCGAGTTGGCGATCCAGTCGCTCGACAATTTCAAATTTTTCCTCGCGCTCTTCAGTCCCGCGGCGTTCGTGCGCGACGAGCAGGGCAAATGCCGCCTCGATCACGTCCGCGATAGCGCGCTGGCCGCGCAGTCGGAACTCGAGGAAGACCTGCGCCAGCGGGTCTTCGCCATCGTCGAAATCCTCGCCAACGGTTTTGCCGGGCGCGCGGAAAATGGCATCACCGACGCCGACCTGCCGCAGCTTTACGACATCTGCCTCATCTTTCTCTACCGGCTGCTTTTCATCCTCTACGCCGAGGGCAGACAGCTTCTGCCCGTTGAGCCGAAGTCGCGCAAATACTACAAGGAGCTCTCGCTTGCGCGGCTCGTCGTGCCGCTGAAAACCTTCGAGCACGACAGCCACACGCGCACACGGCTCCACGAGGACATCCGCGAGCTGTGCCATCTCATCAACGGCACCGACGAAAAGAAAAACGCCGAGTTCAAAGTGCCGCGCTACAACGGTGGGCTCTTCGCGCCAGAGCGGCATCCGCTTTTGGAAAAATGGCGCGTCTGCGATGCCGTGCTCGCCGATGTGCTGCGCGGCCTCATGTTCAACCCGCAACCCGAGCGCGACAAGCCCGCGCTGCCGATCGAGACCGTCGATTTCGGCGACCTGCGCGTACAGCAGCTCGGCTCGATTTACGAGGGCCTGCTTGAGCACCACTTCGTCCGCGAGGGCGACCGGCTCGCGCTCAAGACCGACAAGGCCGAACGCAAGGCCACCGGCACTTACTACACGCCGGATTATATCGTGAAATACATCGTCGAGCAGACGGTTGCGCCGTTGCTCGCTGAGATCGAGCAGCGAGACGAGGTGAAAAAAGCGCACGCGGCGGGAATCAAAGACAACTCCTTCGCCCGCGCCGCGCTCGCGCTCAACATCCTCGATCCCGCGATGGGCAGCGGCCATTTCCTTGTCGAGGCCACGACGTCTCTCGCCGACGAGGTCGCCGCGCACCCGACCACGCAGCCGCTCGGAGAAAACTCGAAGGACGAGGACGAGATCGCGCACTGGCGGCGGCGTGTCGTCGAGGCGTGCATCTACGGCGTGGACTTGAACCCGCTCGCCGTCGAGCTGGCGAAGCTCTCGCTCTGGCTCACCACCATCGCCACCGACCAGCCGCTCAACTTTCTCGACCACCATCTGCGCTGCGGCAACTCGCTCGTCGGCGCGCGGCTCGAGGATCTCGGGCATGTGCCGGAACGGAATCGCATCGAGGAAGGAGGCTTCCAGTTCACATGGAAAAGCACAGACACCCTCCAAGCCGCCCTGAAAAAGGCTGTGGGAACGGTCAGAAAAATGGAGGAAACCTCCTCCGACACCGTGCTCGACGTGAAGAACAAGGAGAAAATCTGGCTCGATTCCGTGCGCCCAGCGTTGCGTCCGTTTCGCAGCGTCGCAAACCTTTGGACGGCCTGCTTTTTCGGCAACGACTTGCGGCAGCCCGACTACGAGGCATTGCTGGACCTGCTCGCCAGCGACCCGAACAAAGGGCATCCGTGGAAAAATGCCGCCGAGTTCCAGGAGATCGCGATGCAGGCGGTCAAGAAGGGTGCCATCAAACTCGCCGGGCGCACGTTTGACAAAAACCAGATCAAAACCCTCTGCGCGTTTCTCATCCGCGCCGAACAAACCGCGCGCGAACGCCGGTTCTTCCATTGGGAACTCGAATTCCCCGAGGTCTTCTTCAACGACGACGGCTCGCCGCGCAAGTCGCCCGGCTTCGATGCGGTAATGGGAAATCCGCCTTGGGGCGCGGAAATGACAGCGGAAGAAAAAGAGTTTTACCGACTCCTTGGAACTGACACGAGCACGCCAAATACTTTCATCTACTTCATCCGGCAAGGCGAGCTTTTGACGACAAGCAAACGGTTCGCTGGCTTCGTCGTTCCCGATAGCGTTTTAGTAAAGGACTACCAACAAACACGGCGGATGCTATTGCACGAGAACACGCTGGCCCGCATCGCCTATCTTGAGGGGGCATTCAAGGGTGTAAATCACGATTCAACGGTCATCCTGTTCGCTCGCGGCAAGGTTTCGGAGCTTGAGCTTCGAGTTGGAATCGTGCCGCACGGCGAAACAGCAATCGAAAAAAACCTGTCCCCCATTCATCGCGAGATATTCGACAGCCCCGAACTCGAATATCGATTCAATCTGAATCTCAATCCGCAGAATGAAATGCTGTATCGCCGACTTTCACAGTTTGAGAAAGTCGGCGATGTCGGTGAATTTCATGAGGGAATTCATACGGGGAATGTTCGCGATAAATTATTTTATCGCAGCAAACCAACCCACTCAGTATCGACGAGCGTGAAGCCGTGTTTAATCGGAAGCAGCTACGGCGACGAATTTGGACGTTATTTCTGCATTCCGCACGGAAACTGGACAATCTACGACGCATCCGTGATCGCGAAAGAAGTTGGGGAATACGCTTCGCTGCGCGACGAAAAAATCTTTCTCGGTGAGAAGCTCTACGTTACTCGGACGGGCGACGATTTCTATAGCTTCTACGATGATCGCCACTACGCGAGCAACAATCTCTTTTCGTTTAAGCTCAATCCTAAGAAGACCAAGTTGAACTACCTCTTTGTCCTGACGGTGCTCAATTCAAGATTTGCCCAACGGTATAATCGGCTCTACCTCGCGCCCCGCTTCGGCGATCTCTTCACAGAAACAAAAATCCTTCATTTGGCTCTCTTGCCACTCCCCTGCATCGAATTTACCACGCCTGCGAAGAAGCGCGCGGCGCAGATTGCCGAAGGGGAAGAGCTTTACGAAAAATCAGTCGCCGACGGCGTTGCGGCGGACGCGTTGCGCTTCATCGAAGCCAATTTGAAGGGCGGGCGGGCTGACGTTGTCCACGACCTGCTCGCGTTTCTCGCCGGGCGGATGATGGCGATGAACGCGGAGATGCGGACATCCGCGAAACAATTCCTGACCGACCTCAAGGACTTTCACGGCATCGAGGCGCACGCGCTCAATCCCAAAACGAAGCTGGACGAGTTCTGGAAACTTGAAGCCGCCGACATGTTCGCACACCTGCGCAAGAACACGAAGCTGCTCGCCGGGAAAAACGTCCGCCTCACCGAAGATGCCGAGGAAAAAATCCGCGCCCGCTTCATGAAATCGAAATCCGCGCTCCTCCCGATTGAAGCGCAGATCGCATTCACCGACACGCTGATTGACGAAATCGTGTATCGCCTCTACGCCCTGACGCCGGAGGAAATCCAAATTGTATCCGGCCGATGAGCCGCGCCCTCATGGGTTGCCGGCAATCGCCCGGCAACAGCCGAAGGAAAAATCACGCGGGAACCGTGCGGGTCAGTTTTTGGAACCGCTTCGACTGGTTCGCATAGAACGGGTAGCGCCCGCCGCCGGCAGCCGGCTTGTAGCGCCAGTGCTTATACGCCCAGAGCCAGCATTCCGGGTGCTCGTGGACGGCGGGCTCGAGCGCATTCCAGCACTGCTGCACGATTTTCTGAACGTCGGCATCCGGCGGGCATTTGATCGGCGGGTGGTGGATGATCCGGTATTTCCCCTGCGGGCCGGGCCGGCATTCGACCGGAACGATGGCGGCCCCGGTCCGCTGGGCGAGCGCGGCGTGCGTCTGGGTGACGCTGGCGAGGAGCCCTCCGAAGCAGTTGATGAGGACGCTGCCCTCGCGCGGGTCGAGATTCAGGTCGCAGAGCATGCCGAATTTTCCTCCGCCCTTGAGGAATTTGAGCATGCGGATCATCGCGCGTTCCTGCGGAATCACATGGTTGCCGGTGCTCGAACGGAGGCGGTCGAAGACCGGCCCGAGAAGCGGGTTTTTGAATTTCTGGGCGATCACGGGCCCCGGCGTGATCGTGTAGGCTCCCGCGAGCGCGAGCCACTCGAAATTGCCAAAGTGAAAGCATGCGTAGATCGCCGGCCTCGCGGGATCCTTCCGGCAGTAGTCGTCCTCCCATCCCTCGAAAACGACGTGGTTTTTGACAAACTCCCCGTCCATGTTCGGAGCCCAGAAAAGCTCGAACATCGTGCGGGCAAACGTGACGTAGGATCCGCGCGCGATCGCCGACTTGCGGGCGGCGGAGAATTTTCGGGGGAAGGCGCACTCGATATTCGCGAGGGCGACCCGGCGCCCGCCGCGGTCGAGCCAGCAAACCAGCGAGCCGAGGACCGCCGCGAGGAGCGGCAACACGCCGAATGGCAGTCGGGCGACAAGCCAGGCACCGGCCGAAAGACCGGCAAATTCGAGCCTTTCACGAAAACTCGGCGGATTCATGGCCGGGTCACTCGATGCGTGGGAAGACCGGCACCGGATCGCCGAGCCGGTGCCCGTCGGCCAGGCCTCCCCAACCGCATTGATCCAGGCGGCGCGGCCCCTCCCAGGCGAGCTGGGAGCGGATGGCATCGGCGGATGCAGGGAGGAAAGGGGTGATGAGCAGGGAAACGATGCGCAGCGATTCGGCGAGCGAGTAGAGCACCTCGTCGAGCTTCTCCGAGGCGGCGGGATCTTTGGCGAGCTTCCATGGCGCGCTTTCCTCCACGCAGGCGTTGCAGCGGGCGATGATTTCCCAGGCCGACTCGATCGCCGCGTGGGTTTCAAAGGCCTCCATGCGGCGGCAATAGGCGGCGACTTTTTCCGCGACGAAGCCGTCCAGCGGGGACGCGGCGGGCTTGCGGAGGACTCCCTCCCGGTAGCGCTTCGCCATGCTGAGCGAGCGGTTGAGGAGGTTGCCGAGGCTGTTCGCCAGGTCGCCGTTGTACCGCTGCACGAGCCGCTCCTCGCTGAAGTCCGCATCCCGCCCGGTCGCGATGTCGCTGAGCAGGTAATACCGCAGCGCCGCCACGCCGAAGGTGTCCGCCAGGACGTCCGGATCCACGCTGTTGCCCGTGCTCTTGCTCATCTTCGCACCGGAAATATTCCACCAGCCGTGGACGAGGAAGGTCGGGATATCGTCGTCCGAAAACCCGCAGGCCTTCAGCATGATCGGCCAGTAGATCCCGTGCGGCGGGATCAGGATGTCCTTGCCGATGACATGGATCGCCGGCCAGCGCGAGCGGAACGCCGACTGGTCCGCGCCCGGGGCCGGATCGTATCCCGCGAAGCTCACGTAGTTCGACAGGGCGTCGAACCAGACATACGTGACAAAATCTTTGTCGAACGGGAGCTCGATGCCCCACTCGAGGCGGGCCTTCGGCCGCGAGATGCAGAGGTCGCCGGACAGTTTCTCGACGGCGTTGCGGAGCTCGGCGACACGGAATTCGGGCGTGACGAGCGGCCTGCCCGCCGCGGAGCGCGCGTCAATGAGATCGAGCAGCCACTGCTTGTGCTGCGCGAGCTTGAAATAATAGTTCTCTTCCTCGATCAGAACGACCTCGCCCCACTCCGGGCCGAACTCGCCGTCCGTCCCGCGCTCCTTGTCCGTGAGGAACTGCTCCTGGCGGACGCTGTAATACCCCATCTGCTTTGCCTTGTAGAAATCGCCTTTGTCCCAGAGAAGCTGGAGCATCGCCTGCACGCAGCACTTGTGGACCGGCTCGGTCGTCGCCGCCCAGGCATCGTGGCTGATGCCGAGCTTCTCCCAGAGGGCGAGAAATTTTTTCGTGAGCCCGGCCACGAATTCCGCCGGGGCGACGCCCTGTTTTTGTGCGGACTGCTGGACCTTTTGCCCGTGCTGGTCCACCCCCGTCAAAAAGAAAACGTCGTTCCCCTTGAGCCGCTGGTAGCGGGCGATCGCATCGGCGAGAACTTTTTCGTAGGCGTGCCCGATATGCGGCGCGCCGTTTGTGTAGTCGATCGCGGTGGTGATGAAGAACGTCATGAGATCCATTCACACGACAGGCGGAACGGCAGCGGGGTCACCGCCCGCGCGATCCTCCCGGCATGGTGATCTTCGCCTCTTCACGGCACACGCGAAGCCACTCGGCAAATAGCAGGGAACGTTTGTTCCCGACCAAGCCGTCCCGGATTTCCGATCGCCTGGCGTCGAAGTCCGCTGTCGCGAGCGGGCCGCGCGACTCGAGGTAAACGCACACTCCTCCCCAGGGAGCCGGTTCAAACCCCGAGGCCTCGCCATCCTTGAGCGAGAGGGTTGTGGAAACCACCCGGCGCTGCTCGGGAGTCAGCTTCTCGTCCATCGGGGACAGATTCGCGATCGGCTCGGGATTGAGCCCGGCCGCCCTGGCGGCGGCGTCAAACGATTTGCCCGAGGCGAGCACCTCGCGGATCGTCTGGACCGCTTTTCCGGCGGATGCCCGCAGTGCCTCTTCCGCCTTCGTCTGCCGCAGGCGCGCCTCGATCTGCGGGGTGGCTTCCGCAAGCGTCAGCGGACGGGCGGGATTGAGCTCGGAGAGTTCGGCCACATACAAAACCTCCCCCGACTGGATGACGTCCGTCGACTTGCCGACGGAGGCGAGCAGGAAGGAAGGAGGAGCCAGCGCCGCAACCAGCGCGCGATCCGCGTCGCCCGCGCTGCCCGTCGCGGCGAAGTTTCCCGCCCGGTCGAAGGCCGGGGTGGTGAGGACCTTCAGGCCGGCCGCGGCGGCGGTCGCGGCAAGCGGCGACGCGCCCAGCGAATCGGAAAACTTGATCGCCTGCTCCGTCAGCTTTTGCAGTTCCTCAACCTTGGCTTTGCCTTCCAGCTTTGGTTCGGCGGGCAATTGAAAAGCCACATAGCGGACCGCACGGGTTTCCTTCGCATTCAGGTCGGCCCGGGTGCGCTCGAAAAACGCGGCGATCTCGGACGGATCGATCTGGACGGCGGCGACCGCCACGGCCGCGTCGAAACGGACGAACGATCCGGTCACCGGCTGCAGCACGCGCGCGGCGTCCCGGAGCTCCGTCTCTCCGGCAGTGACGGGCGCCTCGATGATCGCGGAGATTTTCTCCACGCGCAGCGAGTCGCGCATCACCTCCTCGAGCTGCAGTTCGCTGAACCCGCGCGGGGCCAGCTGATCGCGCACGAATGCCGCATATTTCACCGGATCGAACTGCCCACCCGTCTGGAAGACCGGCAGGGCCTTGATCCGCGCCTCAACCTGTTCGTCCGTCGGCTGCACGCCAAGCCTGCGCGCCTGGTGCTGCAGGACGAGCAGGTTCCAAACAAAATCCGTGACAGCCGCCGACTGGTCGGCCCCGCTCCCGCCGAGCTTCTGCATCAGCTCGAACTGCCCGAGAGCCAGCGTGAGCTGGTAGTTCTTCACCTGGCGGTCGATCGCGCCGGGAGTCAGGGACTGCCCGTAGATGGTCGGGTTCCGCGTGTTGGCGAGCTCGTCAAGTTGCGACGTGTTATACAGAAAGATAAATGCGACAATCGTCAGAATGGCGACAAAGAACATCAGCACGCGCTGGTTTTTTCGAAAAATGTGGATCATGAAATGGAAATTGTACGGAGAAACTGTTGATTTGCGGAGAGAAAGGGATTAAAGCGTTTGCCCGATGAAAGCAAGCGTCTCCCCAGCAATCGCGATTTTTGCGCTCATGGCGGTTTCCTGCCTGGGTGCGGCCGCGCAGGATGTGGTCGTTCAAAAAGACGGGCAGCGCCTTGACCGGCAGATCATCGGAGTCAAAGACAACGTCCTTCGGGTCAAAGTCGGCCAGGCGGAAACCGGAATCCCGATGGCCAATGTCGCCTCGGTGATCATGGCTCCGCCAAAGGCCTGCGAGGAGGCCCTTGCGGCCTGGCAGGGTGGCGACGCCAAAAAAACCCTTTCCCTTCTGGCTCCGCTTGTGACGAGCTTCAACGGGCTCCCGACAACATGGGCCGAGCGGTCGAGCGCGCTCCTCGGCGAGGTCTTTCTCGCCGCGGGCCAAATGGACAAGGCGGAGGCCGCGTTCGCAGACTTCCAGAAGGCCTATCCGAACGCCACCAGCACCGCCGATGTCGGACTCGCAAGGCTCGCCATGGAAAAAAAGGATTTTTCGACCGCCCGCGCGAAGCTCATGCCGATCGTCGAGCAGGCGAAGGCCACGAAGCTGGCCGGGGCCGCCGAAGGCGCGGTTTTCGGCCAGGCGCTCCTGCTCCTCGGCATGGTCCAGGAAGCCTCCGCGGAAAATTCCGAGGCGCTGGAAAATTATCTTCTTGTCACCTCCCTCTTCCATGAGGACAAAGCAGTGACGCAAAAAGCCGGCGAGCGCGCCAATGCCCTCGCGGAAAAAAACATCATCGTCCCCTGAAATCTTTTAAATCCAGTCAACCATGAAATCCATCCGTCCTCTCTTCCCACTGCTGCCCATCCTGCTTCTTGCCCTGACCAGCCCCCTGGCCATTGCCGCAGACGGACCTGCCGAGAGCATGAACATCCTCCAGACGATCCTGCACGGCGGGCCGCTGATCATCCTGATCTGGATTTGTATTCTGGGAACCTCGACGGTCATGGTGACCTTCATCATCCAGCTCTTCATCGTGCTGCGGGATGAACAACTCGCCCCGGCCGCCCTTCTCGAATCCCTGCGGAACACGATCCACGCGGGCAACTACCAGGAAGCCTGGGAAATCTGCCGGGCGAACAAATCCTACATCGCACTGGTTCTCAAGGGGGTGCTCGAGCGCATTGGCCGTGGCAAGGATGCCGTCGAAACCTCGCTGATCGAGCATGGGATCCGCGAGGCCCAAATCCTGAAAACCAAGAACAGCTATCTCTCGGTCATCGGAGTTATTGCCCCGATGATCGGACTTCTCGGAACGGTCATCGGAATGATGGGCGCGTTCGCCGTGCTGGGTGCCTCGGGCGTCGCGGACCCGCGCACCCTGGCGCTGCGGATCGGTGAAGTGCTCATGGCGACGGCGAGCGGTCTCTTCATCGCCATTCCGGCATTCATCTTCTACTACTACTTCCGCAACCGTGCGACCATCGTTCTGGTGAATGCCGACGACAAGCTCAACCGCCTGATCGAGGACATCCCGTTCGAGGAGCTCTCGGGCGTGCGGGTCGGAGAGCATTTCGAGGCCGGCGCGGGCGCGCCCGGCGTGTCGCACGGCTCCCGCAAGGTGTCCATGGCGCTGACCACCAACTGCCCGGTTTGCAACGGCACGATCCAGCCGGGACAAAACCCCTGCCCGCATTGCGGGGCCACTCTCGACTGGGCCTGATCCAACATGTCCGAAGCTCCTCAGCACGGAAAAAAGAAAAAGCACCGCAAGGCGGATCCGGATATCGATCCGGAATTCCAAATCGCGCCGATGATTGACATTCTTCTCGTTCTTCTGGTGTTCTTCATGTCCATCAGCTCGACGGAGGTTCTCCAGAAAAACGACCAGGTCAACCTGCCGATCGCCAAGGATGCCAAGCCGGCGAAGGATACCAAAGAGGGGCAGGTCATCATCAACGTCACCTACGTCCCGGTCAACAGCCTCACGTCCATCGATATAGACCAGAAGCGCTACCAGTCTCCGATGGAGGTGGTGAACTTCCTTCAAGGCAAAGTCCGCTCCAACCCGCTGCTCCGGGTCCTCATCCGCGCGGACAAGGAAGTGAAATACGAATTCACCCGCCAGCTCCTGGAAGCGATCGGCGTATCGGGCGTTGGCAACGTGACCTTTTCGGTGGTGGACAAAGAGGGGAAAAAGAGAAACTCCTCGTAAGCAGGCAAACTTCAACTTTTTAAAATTTTATGGCAGGCGCTGGGGCATCAGAAGACGGGGATATCGGGTTTCAAATCGCGCCGATGGTGGACGTGGTGTTCGTGCTGCTGCTTTTCTTCATGGCCCTGGCGGGCCAGCAGGTGATCGAGATGGAGCTCAACATCAGCCTGCCCAGCGGACGGAACGCCCTCTCCAGCGGGGTTCCGACGACGCCGATCATCATCGACATCCTGCCCGACGGAAAGATCCAGATGAACAACAAGGTTTACGACAGCCCGACGAGCAAGGAACTTCCCGAGCTCAGAGCCTGGCTCAAGGAAACCATCGCCAAGTTTGACAACAAGGATCCGGTCATCATCCGCCCCGACCCGCAGACCCGGCACGAGCGGGTGATGGACGTGCTCGACGCCGCCGCCGCCGCGGGAGTCACCAAGCTGTCGTTCAGTTGAGATTCACCTGGCAGAAAAAGCCCATGGTCTCTCCGGGACGCGTGCGGTCCATGCGGCCTGGGATGCCGGGGTGCCCGCACACCACAAAATGAGAAAACGCTCTTCCCTGCTGCGTCCGCTCGCGATTTTTGCCGTCTGCCTTGCGGTCCTTGCGGCGGCGCTTCTGGTCGCCTTCTCGATCTGGTTCGGCTCGTTTATCCGGAGCGAGGGCTTTCGGGCGACACTTGCCGAAAAGACGGGAAACGCGTTTGATTCGAGGGCCGGATTTTCCCCGCTCCGCTGGACCGGAGCCTCCGCCTACGCGGAATCGGCAACCCTCGAGGGCTCGCCATTGTCCGCGCTCAAAACCCTGAATGCGCGCGAACTTCGCGCTGAGGTGAATTGGCGGGCCGCTTTCTCGGGATCGTGGAGGGTCGAGGAAATCACGATCACCCACCTCGCGGGAGAATGGCAGAAACCGGGCCTGGTGACTCCGCCCTCCGCCGGCGGAATTTCCGCGGCCCGGACCGTCCCGGTTTCCGGTCTGGCAGCACTTCTGCCAAGAAAATTTGAGCTGGGCATTCTCCGCGTCGGCAATGCCAATCTCCGGTTGGGAGACGTGGAGATCGCGGGCACGGCGCTGGCCGTGAAACCCGACGGCACGGGTTGGCTTTTTCTGGGGAAAGAGGGGCGGCTGACATCGCGCTGGACACCCGAACTTGACATCACCGACTTCCGAGTCCGGGAGCAGGGGAAGGCATTTTTTCTCATCCAGGGGAACCTTCGCCTGGGGCCGAACGGGAAAATCCTTCTCTCCGGCGAGTCCTTGTCGGGCGGAAAGCTTGAGGTTTCGTGGGATGGCATCAATTCCACCGATCTTCTCAAAGGCGAGTGGCTCAAGCGCCTGCAGGGCATCCTCTCCGGGAGCGCCACGCTCGCCGCACCCGATGTGTGCAAGGGCACCGTGGCGCTGCACGACGGACGCCTGGAAAACCTCCCGATGCTCGCAACCATCGCGGATTTCACCCAGAACCCCGCGTTCCGCCGGATGCCGCTGCAGGAGGTGCGGGGGGACTTCGCCTGGGAAAACAACAAGTGGCGGGTGATCAATTTTGCGGCCGAGTCCAAAGGCCTGCTGCGGATCGAAGGCACTGCCGTGATCGGCAGGGAGGGTGCTCTCGAAGGGGATTTCCAAATCGGGGTGACGGCCCAGACGCTCCAGTGGCTGCCCGGCTCGCGCGAACGCGTGTTCACCAACACCCATGATGGCTACCTCTGGACGAATCTGAAGGTCGGCGGCACCTTGGAAAAACCCACCGAGAACCTTTCCGAGAGGCTGATTTCCGCGATGGGGGGAGAAATCATCGGGCGGGGTGCCAAAATCATCGAAAATGCCCCCGGCTCTGCTGTCGAAGGAGTCAAAAGCGTGATCGACATCCTCCGCCCGTTCGCACCCTGACCGGCCCTCTCAGTAGAGTAGGGAGATCCTGACGGGATGAGAGGCACGAGGCCAATGACCGCCAAGGGGGACTCCCCCTCATCGAACCGGACGTGCGGGTTTCCCGCATCCGGCTCTCGGAGTGCCGTTCTTCGG
>Ga0247842_10006982_pt1 | contig 12442 bp, 8 predicted proteins | sample LaCruzMarch2015__3_FD_192411 | JGI IMG/M metagenome (GOLD analysis project Ga0247842, IMG submission 192411) | Freshwater microbial communities from meromictic Lake La Cruz, Castile-La Mancha, Spain - LaCruzMarch2015_19m | ecosystem: Environmental > Aquatic > Freshwater > Lake | place: Spain...
CCTTCATCTATGCCCGTCCCTGGCTGAAGGATCGCAACCTGTTGGTGGGCGAGTTCTACGTGCTGGGACTCTGTGCGGTGCTCGGCATGTTGGTGATGATCTCCGCCAACAGTTTCCTGACCCTCTACCTGGGGCTGGAACTCCAGGCCCTCTCGCTCTATGCGCTGGTCGCCTTCGATCGTGACTCCAAGATCGGCCCCGAGGCGGCCATGAAGTACTTTGTGCTGGGGGCACTGGGCTCGGGGATGCTGCTGTACGGCGTCTCCATGATTTATGGGGCGACCGGTTCCATCGAGCTCGGGGCGGTTGCGCGGGCGGTGGTCGCCGCGGGCAGTACCGACCAGGTGCTGGTCTTCGGCATCGCCTTCCTGGTGATCGGGATCGGTTTCAAGTTCGGTGCCGTGCCCTTCCACATGTGGGTGCCGGACCTCTACGAAGGGGCGCCGACCCCGGTCGCGCTCTTTATCGGTTCGGCCCCGAAGCTTGCCGCCTTCGCCCTGCTCGTGCGACTCCTGGTGGAGGGGATGGGTGCGCTGCACACCGATTGGCAGGGGATGCTCCTGATCCTGGCGGTGCTGTCCATGGGGCTCGGCAATCTGGCCGCGATCGCCCAGACCAACATCAAGCGCATGTTGGCCTATTCGACCATCTCCCATGTCGGCTTCGTCTTCTTGGGGCTGCTGGCCGGGTCCTCCCAAGGCTATGCCTCCGCCATGTTCTATATCATCATCTATGCCGTGACCGCGGTCGGGACCTTCGGCATCCTCACCATCCTGAGCCGGGAGGGATTCGACGCGCAGCAGCTCGAGGACCTCAAGGGGCTCAACGATCGGGACCCCTGGTATGCGGCGATGATGGCGCTCATGATGTTCTCCCTGGCCGGGGTCCCGCCGACGGTCGGCTTCATGGCCAAGCTGCTGGTGCTGGAGGCGGTGGTGCGGGTGGACCTGGTGTGGCTGGCACTGGTGGCCGTGTTCTTCTCGATCATCGGCGCCTTCTACTATCTGCGGGTGGTCAAGTTCATCTATTTCGACCAGCCGACGACCGCCGTGCCCATCGTCACGACCGGCGGGGTGCGGGCCGCCATGACGGTCAACGGCCTCGCGGTCCTGCTGCTGGGGCTGTTTCCGGCGGCCTTGCTGGGTCTCTGCCAGGCGGCGTTCCGCTAGTGTCGTCTTCGCGCTCGCCTTCGTCATGGTGCAATTGAGGACCTGCTCCTGCGCTTGGGCCGCCGCGCACTCGATGTCGGCTCCGTGACCGATCGGCAGGGTGCATTGCGCCTGGTCTTCCCAACGCCCACCTGGGAGGACTATCTGACGCTCGCCTTCGACGAGATCCGCCACTATGGTGCCGATTCGGTTCAGGTCGTGCGTCGGCTGCGCGCCGCCCTGCTTGGCCTGGCGGACTCGCTGACCGAGGTCGATCGGGCGGACGCGGTGCAGCGCTATCTCCAACACTTGGATCGGGCGGTGCAGCACTCGGTACTCGACGCTCAGGATCAGGCGACGGCACTGCGCGATGACCGACAGGGTTTGGGCCTGACGCGCTGGCGGGCCGAGCCTGGCGAGTCGGGCAGCGAGCCCTGATCATGGATAGCATGGTCACGAAAGACCGGCTGCCGCCAACCAGCCCACTGCGCGCGCCGCGTGCCGCGGCGGTCGCCGGTATCCTGTTCGCGGGGCTGTTGATCGCCAGCATTGCCCTGCTCCGGTTGTCGGTGCCGGCCGATCCGCTGGATGCGGGCGCCTGGCTTGCGACCCGCGTGGGCTGGGTGGCACTGGCTCTCAACCTGGTCCCGTTCGCCGGCATCGCTTTTCTGTGGTTCATCGGCGTGCTCCGCGATCGTCTCGGGGTAGCGGAGGACCGCTTCGTTGCCACGGTCTTTCTCGGCAGCGGGCTCTTGTTCCTGGCGATGCTGTTCGTCTCGGCCGCCATGGCGGGGGGCCTCATCATCGCCCATGCGGCGACGCCGCGCGGCCTGCTCGGCTCCCCGGGCTTCACGGTCATTCGTGCCGTCATGTATGTCGTCATGAATGTATATGCCGTCAAGATGGCAGGCGTTTTCATGATCGTGACCTCCACACTGGCGATCCGCACGGGCTTCATCCGCCGCTGGATAGCGATCATCGGCTACGTGCTGGCGCTGTTGCTGCTGCTCAGCAGCGGCGCTTTCGCGGAAATCCTGTTGGTATTCCCGCTGTGGGTTTTTCTGGTCAGTGTCTACATCCTGATCGACAACCGGCGGCAATCCGGTGCGGCCAACCCCTAGGAAGCAAAGATGAAAGCGAGTATTCTCTTCGCCCTTCTGATTGCATGACCGAGCGCGATTACTGCGTGGCGCAGTGCCGTTCTCGGTAACCGGCACATCGTGCTTACCTCTGATTAGTGGAGCAAAGCCACGGCTGGGAGATGGGGGTCGGCCCGAGCGTGGTCGTTATGGACAAGGGCAAGGCCAGGAGCCTGACCACCACGACCATGCAGGACGATGTCTATGCATTCGTTTTCGGCCAGCCGGGACTCGTGGAGGTACTCGTGGCCGGACTGGGCGTGCAGGGCTCCAAAATAACTGGCATTTCACCATGGCATTGGGCTTGCGCGCGACATGGCGCGCGAGCTTCGATGGGCGTCACGGTCGCGACAAGCCGTTGCGCACCGCGCCCGTGGGGGGCATGATGGCGGGTGAGTCCCGGGTGTGCACCGGGGTCGAGCAGGCGGCGCAGGTGAAGCGGAGGTGAGTCCATGAAGTCCAAATCAGGTAAGGCACGGGCTAAGGCGGAGAAGGGGCTGGCCGACGCAGCGGCGCCCCAGGATAAGCTGAAACGCAAGGATTACGATGCCGCGCTGGCGGGGCTGCACGCCGAGCTGGTCAAGCTCCAGCAGTGGGTCGTCCACCAGGGTCTCAAGGTCTGCATCGTCTTCGAGGGGCGTGATGGGGCGGGCAAGGGCGGCACCATCAAGGCGATCACCGAGCGCGTGAGCCCGCGGGTCTTTCGGGTTGTCGCGCTGCCCGCACCGACCGACCGCGAGAAGAGCCAGATGTACGTGCAGCGGTACATGCAACACTTCCCGGCCGCGGGTGAGGTCGTGATCTTCGATCGCAGTTGGTACAACCGCGCGGGTGTCGAACGGGTCATGGGCTTTTGCACCGAGGACCAGGTGGAGCGATTCCTGGCCATGGCGCCGGGGGTCGAGAAGGCAATGGTGGAGTCCGGCATCATCCTGCTCAAATACTGGCTGGAGGTGACGCCCGAGGAGCAGACCCGCAGGCTTTCGGCGCGCATCGACGACGGGCGCAAGGTCTGGAAGCTTACGCCGATGGATCTGAAGTCCTACAGCCGCTGGTACGACTATTCCCGGGCGCGTGATGCGATGTTCGCGGCCACCGATACCGAGTTGGCGCCCTGGTATGTCGCCAGGTCGGACGACAAGAAGCGCGCGCGGCTCAATATCATCACCCATCTGCTCGGCCGGATTCCCTATGAAGAACTGCCCCGGGAAACGATCGAGTTGCCCAAGCGGCAGCAGCCCCACGACTACCGGGAGCCCGACTACCCATTCAAGCTCATCGCGGAGCCGTATTGACGCGGGTGGGTAGCGAAAAGCCAGCCGCGTGGGTATAGTCCCCGTCACCCACTGACCCCAGGACGCCGCGGTCGCTCGCTGCCAGAGGTCGAGCGGTTTACCCGCGGGTGCCGAGCGGCACCCGCCACACTCAACCAGAGGTATCAGGCATGAAGTCAAGACCCTTGCTCCTCGCGGCCGCACTTGCAGCGGTCTGCGCCCCCGTGCTCGCCGCGCAAGAACCGATTGCCGACGTGCGTGAGTTGTTTGCCGCCCACGAGCAGGCGCTCGATGGACACGACCTCAAGGGCGTGATGGCGCTTTATGCCCCCGGGGACAAGACCGTGGTGTTGGGTACCAGCCCCGCGGAGCAATGGGTCGGCAGCGAGCAGATCGCGGACGCCTACCAGCATTTCTTTGCGGACTTCGACGCCGGTACACTCAAGCGCAGTTGCCCCTGGATACTCGGTGATGTCAGTGGCGACATCGGTTGGCTGAGCGCCACCTGTGAGTACCAGGACTCACTGAAGGACGTACCCCGCACCTATGCCTTGAATGTCTCGGCGGTGCTGCAGAAGCTGGACGGGGTCTGGAAGCTGCGGGCCATGCACTTCTCCAATCCAACCGCGCCTTAAGGCGATTTGGGAGGACTATAATGGGCGATAAATCCACAAACGGTTCCGGCTTCGTCCCCGCAACCGCCGACGAAGCGCAACAGAGCCGCCGGGATTTTCTGATCGGCTTGGGCCGCTGGTCGAAAATCGTGATCGGTGCCGCCGTTTTCGGCGGCCTCGCCGTCGGCGAGTCGGAGGTCCAGGCGGGCGGCTGGATTAACCGCCGCGGCGGTGGCGGCGGCTGGATCAACGGCGGGGGCGGTGGTGGTGGTTGGGTCAATGGCCGCGGTGGTGGGGGCGGGAGTTGGGTCAACCGGCGCTGACCGCAAGGTCGTCGCCATCGGCGCTTGGGTCGGCGGCTCCGACCGCCGCCCGGCGCCGCGGGAAATCACACAATGGCCGCCCTGGTGCCCGCGCATCGACTGCAACCGATCGGGTACCGCGACCGCGACTGGCGGGACCTTGCGGGGCCAGCCGGACAGCGATGCTTCAGGATTAACGGGATTTCACGGATCAGGATCGGCATTCTGTTATCCTGTAAAATCTGAGAAATCCCGTTGATCCTGTCCATGTTTTCCCGCATCCGGCCCCCAGGTCTCCCCGCAACCGGCACCAAGGTTTGCGGTTGCGGCCGGTGGGTGCGGTTGTTCAGATGGCCGGTGGCAGGCTACTATGGGCTGTTTTTCCACTGACCTGGAGTTCCAAGCATGTTGCGCGGCAGTATCGTAGCCCTGATTACGCCCATGGACGCGGAGGGTGGGATCGATGACGCGAGCCTGAAGCGCTTGGTCGATTTCCATGTGGCGGCGGGGACTCAGGCCATCGTGTCGGTCGGCACGACCGGGGAGTCGGCCACCCTCGACGAGACGGAGCACTGCCAGGTCATCGCCCGCACGGTGGAGCTGGCCGCCGGGCGCATCCCGGTGATTGCCGGTACCGGGGCCAACTCGACCCGGGAGGCGATCACGCTGACCCGTTGCGCGAAAGAGGCCGGGGCCGACGCCGCCCTGCTCGTCACCCCCTACTACAACAAGCCGACCCAGGAAGGGCTCTATCTGCACCACCGGGCGGTGGCCGAGGCCGTCGACATCCCGCAGATCCTCTATAACGTCCCGGGGCGCACCGCCTGCGACATGCTGCCGGAGACCGCCGGGCGGCTGTCGGAGATCGAGAACATCGTGGGTCTCAAGGAGGCAAGCGGCGATCTCAAGCGGGTGGCGATCCTGCGCGCGGCCTGCGGGGAGGGCTTCGCCCTGTACAGCGGCGATGACGCCACCACCTGCGACTTTCTGCTGCTCGGCGGCGATGGGGTGATCTCGGTGACGGCCAATCTGGCGCCGCGCCTCATGCAGGCGATGTGTCAGGCCGCGCTCGCGGGTGATCGCGCCGGCGCCCGCGCGCTGGATCAACGGCTCGCCGCGCTGCACCGGGACCTGTTCGTGCAGTCCAATCCGATCCCGGTAAAATGGGGGGTCGCGCTGGGGCTCTGTGGGATCGGGATACGGCTCCCGCTGACCTGGCTCTCGGAGCAACACCACACCCGTGTGCGTGCCGCCCTCGAACAGGCCGGCGTCCTGTGAAACGGGGCGCCTGCGCGTTGCGCATCGGTAATCCTCTGAGAGGCCCAAGACCTTGAGATCCCTGTGTGTCCTGGGCGGCCCTGCCGTCCTGTCGATCCTGTCATTGCTGGTTGTCGCCGGCCTCGGCGGGTGCGGCATGTTGAAGGAGGCGATACCCGACCAGGGCCTCGCCTACCAAAAAAGTCGTCAGGCGGAGGAAAACCTGGAACTGCCGCCGGATCTCAAGGGCGCCAGTTTCGATGATGCCATGGATGTCCCGCCGATCGCGGGCGGCGCCACCTACTCACAGTATGCGGATGGGCGGGCGCAGCGTCGGCAGGCAAGCCCGTCCGGTGCCGGTGCCATCCTGCCCACGGTGGAGAACGTGGAGTTACGCCGCAGCGGTGACTCCCGCTGGCTCGAAGTCCAGGCCGCCCCGCAACAGGTATGGCCGCGCGTGGTGGCGTTCTGGCGGGAGCAGGGAATCCTCCTGGTGGACCAGAATCCGGCGGTTGGGGTGATGAAGACGGACTGGATCGAGAACCGTGCCGAGATCCCCCAGGGCTTCCTGACGCGGATGTTCCGCAAGGTTGCCGACGGCCTCTATGCCACCTCGACCCGCGACCAATACAGCATTCGCATGGAGCCCGGGGCCAAGGGGGCGGGCAGTACGGAGGTGCACCTGACGCATCGTGGCATGGATGAGACGTTGGAGACCGGCACGCTGGGCGACAGCAAGCGCACGGTCTGGCAACCCGGCAAGAGCGATCCGGGCAAGGAGGCCGAGATGCTGCGCCGCCTGATGCTGTTCCTCGGCGCCCCCGAGAAGAAGGCGGCGGCGGCCCTGGCAGCGACGGCCCCGCAGACCCGAGGTACGGGTCCGGCCGCGAGCGGCGGAAGTGCCCGTCTGGTAGGCGAGGGCGCAGGCGCACAACTGCTGATCCCAGAGGACTTCCAACGCGGTTGGCGCATTACCGGCACGGCCTTGGATCGGGCTGGATTTGCGGTCAAGGATCGCGACATGAGCCGGGGCGTCTATTACGTCCGTTACCAGGACATGGATGCCGGCGCCACCCCGAAGGCGCGCGGTTGGGGTGAGCGGCTGGCCTTCTGGCGCAAGGCGGACATCGATCGGCTGAAGGAATACCAGATCAAGGTCGAGGGCAACGACCGTGAGACCCGGGTCAGCGTCGTCGACCCCAGCGGCGCTCGCGACAGCGCAAGCTCTGCCGGCCGCATCCTCGCCTTGTTGCAGGAACAGATGAAATAGCGGGCCTTGGCCAGCGCATCACTCAGGCATCGAAGGCAATGCCGGTTGGCGTGACTCAAGGGTGAATTTGTCCATGAATCCACGCGCCCGTTTGGCGTCCATCCTGTTGTGTCTGGCCCTGGTCGGTGGGGCCTGCGTTGCGGTCGCTCAGTCGGCGGGCGAGTCCAAGGGGCGTGCCGCCGCGCTGTACGAGAAGGCGCTGGTCGAATTCAACCTGGGCCAGACGCGCGCGGCCTATCTCCACCTCAAGAACGCCCTGTTGCAGGACCCCTTTCTGCTGTCCGCCCACCTGCTGCTCGGCAAGATCTACATCCAGCTCGGTCAGGGGGACAAGGCCGAGAAGGAACTCCTGATCGCCGACGGGCTCGGGGCGCACCAGTCCTTGACCCTGATCCCGTTGGCCCGAGCCTACCTGTTGCAGGGCAAGGCCGAACAACTGCTGGCCGAGCTGTTCCCGCTCGGTACCCTGGTCGAAGAGGACGCCGAGTTGCTGGCGCTGCGCGGCCAGGCCTCCCTGCAACTGGAGCAGTTCTACGATGCGCAACGCTCCTTTACCCAGGCCTGGGAGAAAAATCCTAACAACGTCAGTGCCGTGCTGGGGCGCATCCATGTCCTGCTCCTGAAGGGCGACCTGAACGAGGCGGACTTCTATGCCCGGCGCGCCGTCGAGCTGGCCCCGGAGAACCCGCGCGCCTGGTTTCTCAAGGGGACCCTGACCCGCGGCCTCGGTGATACCGCCTCGGCCCTGCGTGACTTCGAGCGTGCCGTGCAGGCCCTGCCGGCCTATCTGCCCGCCCAGATCGCGCGGGTCAGTGCCCTGCTCGAACTGGGGCGGCTCGAGGCCGCGCAGGCGGCGGCCGAGGAGACCATCAAGCTCTACCCCCGCGATCCGCGCACCCTGTATCTGAAGGCGGTGGTGCAGGCGCGGCGCCAGGCCATGGACGAGGCCAGGGAGACGCTGAAACAGACCGAGGCCCTGATCTTCCAGTTGCCGCGCGAGCTGATCGAAGGCCATCCCCCCACCCTGCTGCTGGCGGGGATGGTGACTTACAGCCTGAAGCACTGGGCCCAGGCGACGGCCTATCTGCGGCTGTTTCTTGAAAAATTCCCCGATACCGTGGGTCCGCGCACCCTGTTGGCACACATCTACCTCCAGCGGGATCAGTCGGAGGATGCGGTGAAATTGCTCGAACCGGCCTTGGGCCTGGCCCCCGGGGATCAGCAGGTCCTGTCGCTGCTGGCGGAGGCAAGCATGCGCGAACGCCAGTATGTGAAGGCATCCAATTATCTGCAACAGGCCGCCGCGGCCGGTGACGACAACCTGGTGTTGCGAACGCAGCGCGCCGTCAATCAGTTCGGGCTTGGCCGCAAGGCGCAGGCGATCGAGGAACTCGGGGCCGTTTTCGGATCGAATCCCGAGTACGAGAACGCCGGTGCGACCCTGGTGGTCGTCGACCTCAAGGAGCGCCGTTACGACGAGGCCGTCGCCGCCGCCCGCACCCTGCTGCAGGGCAGTCCTGACAACCTGAGCTACCTTAATCTCTACGGTGTTGCCCAGTTGGCGGCGGGCCAGCCGGAGGCCGCCCGCTGGGCCTTCAATCTCGCCCTGGCCCTGGACTGGCGCTTCGTCCCGGCGCAACTCAACCTGGCGGAGTTGGAGTTGCGCGAGAATCGGCCGGAGGCCGCGCGCGAGCGCCTGCGCCTGGTGCTGGCCCGCAACCCCGATCAGGTCTCCGCCATCCTGATGCTGGCCCGCGCCTTCGATCAGCAGGGCGACCACGAGCAGGCCAGGGAGTGGGCGCAACGGGCGGTCGGCGCGGACCCCGGCGCGGTCCCGGTGGCCGTCTACCTGACCGACCTGCTGCTGAAAATGAAGCGTTCCGAGGACGCCCTCCAGACGGCGCAATCCATCGAGTTGCGCGCGGCAGACCCCGATGATCTCGCCCTGCTGGCGGCGCTGAGCCGCGCCTACATCGCCAATGGCCGCCGCGCCACGGCGCAGGTGGTATTGACGCGGGGTTCCAGTCTCGCCGGATACAACGCCGCGAGTCTGCTGGAGATCGCGACCCTGCAACGCCAGGCCGGGGACCTGAACGGTGCTATCTGGTCCTTGGAGAAGGCGGTTTCGGGTCAGCCGCGGTTTCTGCCGACGCGCCTCAAACTGGGCGAGATCTACACCGAGGTCGGCAAGTTCCCCCAGGCCGAGGAGTTGGCGCTGGCGCTGCTCAAGGACTTCCCCAAGGAGCCCTACGGCGAGCACCTGCTAGGGACCATCGCCCGTGCGCAAGGCAAGGATGCCGATGCCTTGGAGCACTTCACACGGGCGCTCAAGATGCGTGAGTCCCCCGTGCTCGCGGTCCGCACTTACGAGACCTTGCGCGCGGTCCAGGGCAGCGGTGCGGCGATCGATTTCCTCAAACGCTGGGTTGATAAACACCCCGACGACGAGATTGCGCGCCAGGCCCTGGGCGAGGGACTGGTACGCGGCGGCCGCACCAACGAGGCCAAAGAGATCTACCAGCGCGTCCTGGCCAGCGCCCCGGATAATGCCACCGCCCTGAACAATCTGGCCCTGGTCTATGCCCGGGAGGGCGGCCCCAAGGCCATCGAGTTTGCCCGCAAGGCCTATGCACTGGTGCCGGCGCCGGAGATCACGGACACCCTGGGTTGGGTGTTGGTGCAGGGCGGCCAGGTCGAGGAGGGTCTGAAGTACCTGCGTGAGGCCCAGAGTCGCGCCGCCGCGGCGCCGGGCGTCGGCTACCACATCGCCTACGCGCTGGAGCGACTGGGCCGCAAGGACGAGGCACTGCGCGAACTCAAGATCCTGTTCCAGAAGGAGAGTGATTTTCCGGAGCGCGACGCGGCGCTCACCCTGCGCCGCCAGTTGGAGCCGCGCAACGCGGTGCCCGATGGGCGTCCCGATCCGGGTCTGGACCCGGTGGCCGAATAGCTCCGGCCGCCATTCGCATTCTGCAATTTCGCTTCCCCAGCGCCCTGCAGGGTGAGTCCATCAAGCAGGTCATCCCGGTTAAATAAACTGCCGCAGCCAGGGATATGGTCCACCGGCTCTCCTTGATGCGTCCATCCGGCGCCCCCGTGTCCCGCGGAATGTCCGGTTTACGCGACGCCCGCCCGTCGGGTCGAGTCGCTGCCGACCATGGAAGGGACGATAGTGTCAAGAAGAATCTCGGTGCGCAACGGCACCGAGTCTGACGCGGCACCCCCCTCGCCTGACGCTCGATCCGCCCGCCCATGGGCCGCTATTCGCAAAATGCGAAGCAAACTGGTCGGGGGTGGAAGCCGGGCCCGCCACCGTCGCGCCCCGGGTGGTCGGCGCGCGGCATTTCGCGCGCTCAGTTAACCCATTGAAGTCAAGTCGTGCCCAGCCTGCCGCCCGCAAGGTCCGGTGATCGCGCAATCCCCAGTTATCGGCGGCGAAACCCCGTTTATCCATTTTGTGACGCAAGTCGCACTCCGCGCTGGCGGCCGGATCGCGCCTGACCCAGGTGGCTTTCCCGGGTCCTCCCGACCCGATCAGGCGGCGGCACGACTTTTGCCTCGTCAAGGGCAAGGGCGCGCAACTGTGAACGCGCTCACAAAATCCAAGGCAAAACCAGATGAACGACGCGCACAGTCACTTCCCGTCAGGAACCCCGCCCCCGGGCGGCCTGACCTGACCCCCAGCCTCCCCGGCGGAGGCACCCCGAGTTTCCTAAGCCAGCGGTGCGCCCTCAAGGCGCTGCCACAGACGACTTTTTCCCTGTATTTCTAATGAACTCACCAAGCTAGAGGACTTTTCCCATGACACGCACAGGCACATCGTCAAGGCCAGGCCGGGGATCGGGGGGCGGTGCACACACCCGTCAGACCGCGGCCGGTGGTTTTTGGGCCCGCTTCGTTCTGGTACTCGGTCTGGTTGCGGCGGCCTTGGTCGCCCAGCCGGTCTTTGCCTGCGCCACCGTCGGTGTCTGCGGGACCCGCACGGTCGACGGCAACACGGCGGACTGGAATCTGACCAAGGACCTCTACACCTCCATGCGGGAGGCGGGTCGGACCGACAAGTCCCAACTCGGCAACTTCTATTTCACCTACGACAGCAGCACCCAGACCGGCTATGTCCTGGTCCTGGCGACCGGCACCAATACGGTCGTGCAGAACACCTCCGACGCCTGGGTCAAGAATTATGCCGCCGGCAACAGCCCGATTCCGTTCACCGCCTTCAAGTGGGTCGTGAGCAACGGCAAGACCGTCGGCTACGAGGCGTCGTTTACGCTCGCCCCCGGCAGTTATTCCCAGGTCGAGGTGCATGTCCAGCTCGCGTCCGGACGCACCTGTTCCACCGGCAAGCGCAGCACGCCCTACTCGGCCCTGATCACGCTGAAGACCCCCAGTTGCCCGACGCCCCCCTCCAGCGGCGGCACCGCCAAGTGCGGCACGGCCACGGTGGACGGCAGCACCGCGGAGTGGAACACCACCGCGACGAGCCCGGACCTGTTCTCCAAGCTCTATCAGGAGAGCACCAGCCTCCAGACCGGCAATCTCTTCGTCCGTTATGACCAGGCGACCCAGACCGCCTATGTCCTGGCCCTGACCACGACCGGTTATGTCGCCATCAACTATCTGCCCTGGAACTGGGTGACCCTGGACGGCCAGACCGTCGTCTCCGCCACCGCGAGCAACTCGGCCTCCTTCGCGTGGGTCAAGAACGGCACCACCCTGGTCGGCTACGAGGCCTCCTTCCACTTGGCCCCCGGGACCTGGCAGCGGCTCCATGCCCAGCTCAAGACCGCCCCGAGCAGCAAGGTCAGCAACCACTTCAAGGCCACCAACGGCGACCAGACCCTGGTCGCCAATTGCGGCGGCGGCACCGGCGGCACCTGCACCACCGGCAAGAGCGCCACGGTCGACGGCAAGATCACCGAGTGGGACCTGAGCGCCGACCTGCTCAAGCCCATGGTCAAGGAAGGCACCACCACCCAGACCGCCGACCTCTATGTCCGCTACGACACGGCGCATAACCGCGCCTATGTGCTGACGCTCGCCCGCAGCGGTTATGTGGCAATCAATTATCTGCCTTGGAATTTCGTCAAGCTCAACAATGTCCAGGTCGTCAGCGCGACCGACAGCACCAGTTCCACGAGCTTCCGTTGGGTCTACAACGGCGCCGGCAAGCGCATCGGCTATGAGGCCTCCTTCGCCCTCACCGCCGGCAGCACCGCCAACATCTTCGCGCAGCTGAAGACGGCCCCGGCGTCCAATACCCGGTCGCATTTCAAGTCCCAGGCCAGCGCCGCCATCGACACCGTCTGCGCCGCGCTGACCTATGCCTTGGGCAATCAGGTCTATCAGGAGAATAACGGCACGGCCGGCTACCAGGCCACCGGCACCAAGGCCGACCAGCCGAAGGCGGGCGTGACGGTGCAACTCTTCCAGGGCAC
>Ga0247842_10006984_pt1 | contig 12439 bp, 12 predicted proteins | sample LaCruzMarch2015__3_FD_192411 | JGI IMG/M metagenome (GOLD analysis project Ga0247842, IMG submission 192411) | Freshwater microbial communities from meromictic Lake La Cruz, Castile-La Mancha, Spain - LaCruzMarch2015_19m | ecosystem: Environmental > Aquatic > Freshwater > Lake | place: Spain...
TGCCTTACGGTGGACTGGTCAATTCAGATGGCATCATCGTGGAAGTCATATCTGAAGATCAGGCCAAAGCACAGTTTAGTGCCTGCAAAGAGCATTTAAAGGATCTCCTTGCAGATCTGGATTAATTATCATGCGGGTGTTTTTAGATGCAGATGTGCTGTTCGATTCGGTGAATGATTCTCGTACCTCGACACTTCTTAGAAGGATAAGAAATGCCGGGCATGAGATCATCTTGCCGTTCTCCGTCCTTGGCGAGATAATGCTGATATGCATTTCAGAGGATAGGGAAGACGACCTTCTTTGCATCAGAAATATCTGTTCTGAGCAAAGCCTCTTTTTATTGTATCCCTGGAGCAGTCTGCCATCTGCAATCTTTGCCTGAGAGACTTCGATAAGAGATCTTTCAATCGAACCGACAAAGATCACCTGGCTCATGCTCTGGCATACAGCTCAGCATTCAATGACGGCAAAGATAATTATTTTCTCACCACAGATCTCTATTTGCTGGAATTGATGTTGCCATGCGTTGGCCGACATAGAAAATGCTGCCTTTTCGACAAAAAAACCGTCCTTAAAATAGTTGACAAAGAAGGGATCCGCAAGCTCCTGTAAAATCTCGCAGGCCACGGTCGGCCCCCCGCCTGTGCGCGTGTGTGTGGGCGGCGGCCTCGTGCGGCTGTGCGGGGGGCCGGGCAGCGGAGGCCCGCCGGGGCGCGTCTGTGTGCCCCAGAAAGCAAGGCGAGCGGGAGCATGCTGGCCCGCCTAGCCGAGCAGAGGGACGAGCGTGGCCATCAGCATAGAGCTTGATTCGCCCGGCCTACAGCCAGGGTCAATAGTTGTCAATCGCTGCAATCCATATCCTGCTTAGGATGTCCCATGATCTCTAACGAACTGATCCCTTTGGTTCACTGCATTTGTGTTGCGCGGATCTACCTCAATGGCTTTTTCCGTAGCCTGAATGGCTTCTTCGTATCTGTCCAGGAAATAAAGAGCTACGCCTTTGTTTCTCCAAACTTCTGAATTGCCTGGATTTATGTCGATAGATTTTTCCAGCGCCTGGAGGGCTTCTTCGTAGCGGTCCTGATTCATAAGTTCGTAACCGCTCTGTGCCCAGTAATCTGCGTCGTTCTGTTCGGTACCAGAATTCTGATCCGGCCGGGAAGATTCGTCCGGTATTATCTGGGTTGAAGTATCCCGGTTGCCGTTATTCGACCTGGGCACGATCTGCGTGTCGAAAGATTTCAGCATACCCCGGCTATTCTCGCCAGTGTAGACTGCGAAATGCAAGTGGTTGACGTTACCTGCGCCGATATGGGAGATGTAGCCAATTATCGTATCTTGCGTAACGCTCTGCCCTTTTGAGACCTGGATGTCGCCCAGGTGAAGATAGCCGCTCCACCACTTTGTTCCTTGATCTTCGTGCTCGATCAGCACCTGGCCGTAACTTACCGGGTCATCTGCATTTTTGCATCCTCCAAAGGTTTGAGTGACGATGCCGGGTGAAACCGCATAAACGGGCTGGTTGTAGTCGGAATCGTGCGAAGGCGTATTCAGGTTTGCATCCCATGCATAAGTATCATCAGCTCCGCAGATGCCTCCACCGGAAACATGCCCTCCCGTCTGGTGCTGATTGAAGCACCACTGGGTATTCGAGCAATTGCCAAGCGTGCTGACCATCTCAAGCGGGCCGTCCACGGGCGAGAGAACCTGGGACGGCAGCCCATCGCCCTGTGCAGAAACGGCTGATGCCAGTGTGAACACTACTACTAATATCGATATTGCTAAAGTGCGTCGGATCATTTTGACTCCTTTACCGTTGCAGATATGTTTTGATTCCATTTTCATGAATCTGTCAGGCCCAAACGGGCCAGCTCACGCGCGGGGGGCCTGCCGGGGCGCGTCTGTGTACCCCAGAAAGCAGGGCGAGTGGGAGCGGGCTAGTCCGCCAGGCTGGGCAGCTGAAATTATAGTTGGATCATCTCACCACCCATAGGCGGATGGTTCCATCCCAGCTCCCTGATGCCAAAGTTTGGCCATCGGGGCTGAAAGTCACACACCTAACCTGATCCGTGTGTCCAGTTAAAGTTTTGATCTCCATGCCACTGGCCACATCCCATAGCTTTATGGTGGAGTCTATGCATCCTGAAGCAAGGGTGAGACCATCGGGGCTGAATGCAACACTCAATACTACATTAGAATTGCCGGTTAGAGTTCTGATCTCTGTGCCACTGGCCACATCCCATAGCTTTATCGTGCGATCTGAGCTTCCTGAAGCAAGGACGCGACCATCGGGGCTGAATGCAACACTATATACTGAATTAGAGTGACCGGCCAACGTTGTAATCTCCGTTCCGCTGGATGTATCCCATAACTTGATCGTGTTGTCATAGTTCCCCGATGCCAGGGTGAGACCATCGGGGCTGAATGCCACGCTAAGCACCCCATCATAACGGTTCCTACCGGTCAGAGTCCGAATCTCCGCTCCGCTAGCCACATCCCATAACTTTATTAAATCGCCTTGAATGCTAGCGTTGCTTCCGCTTCCTGATGCGAGGGTATGACTATCTGGGCTGAATGCCACACTCCGAACAGCCGCAGAATGACCTACCAAATTTCTGATTTCCGTTCCTGTGTTCACATCCCATAGCTTTATCGTGTTGTCGATCGTCCCAGGTCCAGTAGGATCAAGATCAAAATTGTCAACAGTCCAACCTATCGTGTTGCTCCCACTTCCCGAAGCCAGAGTGCTGCCATCTGGGCTAAATACTACACTATTTACGCGATCAGAGTGGCCTGTCAGAGTTCTGATCTCCGTTCCGCTGGCCACATCCCACAGCTTTATTGCATTATCAGTCGCGGGCCAGCCAGGATCTTTCACATCATATGCAATATCCATTTTGCTCCCACTTCCCGAGGCCAGAGTGCGACCATCTGGGCTGAATGCTACACTATTTACGCGATCAGAGTGGCCTGCTAAAATTAAGGCACCCGTTTCCAAATCGATGGAAGCATTGACTGTTGCATTAATTGATGTTGCATTTTCAACAGAGAAATCACCAATCTCGAATTTTTTCGCTGTCCGGTCATCCATGCCATTCGTTCCGGCATGCTTTCCATCCCTTACTTGAGCCTCAATGCGGTATACTCCTGTGTCCGATGTGGTCCATGTCCATCTGTCCTCGGTCTGCCAGTCGGTCTTCGGCTCATCGTCCTGGAGGAACCTGTAGAGCACCTGGTCTCCATCTGGATCTTTTGCTTCAACTATCCAGGAGATAGCTGCTCCGACATTCTGGGGGCTTGCCGGGTCAGCCACAAGGCTGGTTATCTCGGGAGGTTGATTCAAGTCTACCTGCTTCGCCGCCGACGCAGCGTCCCCGCAAGTTCCGCAATCCACCTGCACCGTCTGCACAGCGCTCCTCTCACCGGCGCGCCCGTAAACCGTCAGCTCCACCGGGCCGCAGACCTCCGAAACGCTGGCCAGGTACGCCCCGGCGGCCTGATCATAGCTCAGGTTGTAGCGTGATTTGCTTCCCGCCTGGTCCAGGTACATCCAGGCCTCCGTCTGGCCTGCAACGAAGGGTATGATCTCTTTGCCGACCAGCCGGACCTTTGCCTCCAGCGTCCGGTTCTGGCAGGTGGTTTCCGCCTCGACTCTGAAGCTGCAGCTCATGGCCCCCGTGATCTCCTTCAAAAGAGGCTTGAGGCTGAGGCCCGATCTGATCTTGAAAAACTTGCCGCCTGTTTCCCCGGCGATCCTTCGCAGCGCCACATCTTCTGAACCGATGACGTGCACCCGCGCGCCCAGGCCTGTAAGCCCGAAGATCGTCCCCTCCAGGGTGTCTCCCTCGGCGTTGCAGCAGTCTCCATCCGGATGCGGTCCCGCGTCGGTTAATACTATTATCACCTTCTCGGCATCGTCCCGCCACTGGCAATTGCTCACGGCGTGCCGCAGAGCCGCAAGGACCGCCTCAGGGCCCCCTCCTCCGCCGACCTTTAGCTCCCTCAACCAGGAGTTGAAAGTGCTGATGTCTCCGGTCAGATTCCCATCGCCTTTGGCCTTGTATGGAAAATCCCCAGGACTGCCGCACTTTGCTTCATCGCCCCCGCCGCAGGTCTTGGGAAAATCTCGAAACTCCACCAGGCCCAGGCTATGATCGACGCGCGATGCCTCCAGATCTGAGGCGAAACCTCGGGCAATGGCGGATAGCTCATTGATCTCGCCTTCCATGCTGCCCGTGGTGTCGAATACAAAGACTATGTCCACCTTTTTATCAGTCAGACAATCGAGATACTTCTCCATTGACCTGGCATCTTCAGAGGAAGCCAGAGGCAGGACAAGCATCGTTAGAAGGATCAAAGCCATAAGCTTTAAAGGAGCACTCTTCACAGAAATCCACCCTCACAAATGATTCGGAATCTTGAAGGCACTTGCTCTATAAATATTGATCTCACGCGAATCCGCGAAGGGGGCGAAGACGGCATCGATGAAGGTTTTTTTGGTGTTCTGCCGCTCCCGCACAAGTTTTGATCAGCAGGCACGCATGGACTTACGATCTCTCGGCCAGCTTCTTTGCGAGCTTCAAAGCCTTGATCTCTTGCTCCTCTTCAACATTTCCGCCTACTTTCTTTTGCAGAATTTCAAAAGTCTGCCGGAAGTTGAGTTGCAATATCTCCGCCGCTTCTCTGATGCTGATTTCACCGTCCTTGTAAAGATCTGCAACATAATCCTGGATGCCCAGGTTGATTATCCTTTTCACGGCCCCCTCTTCGTCGAGACCGTTTTTCCTCATGAGATCAATTACGTTATTCAGGGACTGGTTTCTGGAAACCATCACTTCACCCATTTCAGGACCTCCAACATGGCTGAGAGATATTGCCTTTGAGATATGTACATTTTTAAGTTATCAATATATTTAATTGTATCTTCCAATGATATTTTATTATCATAAAGAAGATAAACAACCATAGATGAAGATGTCAGATAAGGAATACCATTTCGGTCAAGAGAATTCAGAAATTTTCTATCATCGCTTGCAATTAATTCAAAACCTCCGGATTTATAAAGCTTGAGTGCTTCTAACTCACCTTTATCGCGACTTGGGAGACCTTGGACCAGAATCATTCCATTGTCAATGTTTTCCTGAATCTTAATTGCATCAAGGCAGCCTTTGGGCTCTATGACAGTCTCCTCATATACCCTATCTGGAATAGATACTTCCAGCAAGCTGACAATCGCTTCCTTGCAGCCCGTTTTTGTGAATTTGATCAGAACGTCTGAGTCCATCACAACCTTCATGGTATTCTCTTAGGGGTTCGATCACATAAAGATATGGCAAGAATTGCCCTACTCTCGTCGAGACTTCGCGGCTTCGCGCCTTCGTGTGATACACAGGATATCGCGGGAAGCCCCGAATGGCGCGAAGTCGGCAACCACGATCGCCGACTACAAGGCGCAATCCTGTTATGAATAAATAGGAAAGATCGAGGAGGAGAATAGCAAAACCAAAAAGCCGAAAAAAGTTAAAAAGCAAAAATTTTTACTGAGGCAGCAGAACTGCTGCTGCCTGCATTGCCCAGTTGATGAAAGCCTCTGGGAAGACACCGATCCAGACCACTGCCAAAAGCGTCAGGACGAGTGCTACCACATATCCTTTCTGCTCTTTGATATTGGGGCCGGCCGCTTCCTTGAGGTACATGTAGCTGATGATCCTCAGGTAGTACACCAGCGACAGAGCGCTGTTGAGGATGGCCAGCACTGCCAGCCAGACCAGGCCGGAATAAATGGCCGAGCTGAAGAGCACGAACTTGCCGATGTATCCTGCCGTGGGGGGTATGCCTGCAAGCGCAAACATGAAGATGAGCATGCAAAACGCGGTTATGGGCGCCCTTTTTGCCAGACCGGCATAGTTGGATATGTCATCCGGGTCGGTTTCGCTTTCCTTGGCCACATTGCTCGCGACCAATGCCGTGCCGATGAAGGCTCCCGTCTTCATGAGAGCGTGTCCCAGGATGAGCAGCAGCGCGCCGGCAATGCCCAACTGATCCGCCCGCAGCGGCCCCATGTTCAGCACATTAACCGGCGCTGCTCCATAAGCCGCACCCACCACCACAAAGGCAATGGCGATGTATCCCGCCTGAGCGATGGAAGAGTATGCCAGTATGCGCCGCACATTGTTTTGCCAGCAGGCGGCCAGGTTGCCGAGCGTCATGGTCACGGCTGCCAGTATGGCGAAGGCCATGTACCATTCCATGCGCAGAGCCACCAGGGCAATGACAATCACCCTGAAGGCGGCGACAAAGCCCATCTTCTTGGAGCCGGCAGCGAGAAGGGCCGAGACCAGGGGCGGTGCGCCCTCGTAGGTATCGGGAGCCCACATATGGAAAGGCACCAGTGCCATCTTGAAGCCGAACCCTACTATTACGAAGAGCAGAGCCACCAGCGTTGCCGGGCCAAAGTTGGCCAGGGAGGCTGCAGCGATATCTACGAGATGAGTAGATCCTGCCATGCCGTAGAGCAGCGAGAAGCCGAAGAGCATGAACGCAGAAGCGACTGAACCGAAGATGAAGTACTTCATGGCCGCTTCCAGGTTCTTCCGGCTTCTATCAAAGGCCGCCAGGGCATAGGTGGACAGGCTGGCCAGCTCGAAGCCCACGAACAGGGTGACGATGTCAATGGAACTGGAGACCACCATCATGCCCACAGTGGCAAAGAGCAGCAGTGCGAAGTACTCGTCTGCGCCCTTTCCTGTATACTTGGACATGGAGGCTATCACTACCAACAGCGATACCACCAGGAAGACGACCTTGAAGAACTGAGACAGGGCGTCAACCGAGATGGTATCAAAGAAGAACAGAGTTGGCTTGATGGTCAAATTGGAGGCCACCAGCGCCAGAGCTGCCACCAGCCCGGCTGCGCTCAGGTATCCCATGAGCTTGCCGCTGTTCTTCATCAGGGATCCCAGCAGCACAATGAGCACTGCCAAGAATGTGAGCAGTGCTTCTCCCCAGAGGGGTGCGTAGTGTGAAAATTCCACTTCAGATCACCCCCATCTGAGTCAGGGTCATTACAGGCTCCATGACCTGAGTTGCCGCTGTTCCCATGATGTCCGTTATCAGCCCGGGCTGAAGACCGAAGATCAAAGAGAGAACTATGATCATGGCCATGGAGAACAGCTCGTAGGCGTGCGGTTCATGCACATTCACATACTTCTTCAATATCGGTCCGAACATGGCCTTTTGCATGGCCCAGAGATGATAGGCGGCCGTGGTCACTATGCTCAGGAAGACCACGATCATGGTGTAGGCCGGCAGCGTTGCAAAGGAGCCGGTCAGAACCATAAACTCGGCCACGAAGCCGCTCATGCCCGGCAGTCCCAAAGAGGCCATGAATCCGGCCATCATGATGACTGCGAACTTGGGCATGCGATCCGCAAGTCCGCCGAGATCGGCAATGACCCTGGTCCCCACCACGTGCTGTATGGTTCCGGCAGACATGAACAGTACGCAGGTGATGATGCCGTGCGAGAACTGCTGGAACATGGCTCCGGTAACCGACATCCAGGTAAAGGCCACAGCTCCGAGCGTGACAAATCCCATGTGGCTGACGGATGAGTATGCTACCAGCTTCTTGATATCCTTCTGTGCCAGCGCCATGAAGGCTCCGTAGACAATAGAGATCACCGCAATGATGGCGATGATGGTCACGAATGCCTTATCGACGTTGGGCAGCATGGGCAATATGACCCGGAAGAGGCCGTATCCGCCCATTTTAAGCAGCAGAGCTGCCAGCACCACCGAACCGGCTGTAGGTGCCTCGACGTGGGCATCCGGCAGCCAGGTATGGAAGGGAAAGGCAGGCATCTTAACCAGAAATCCCAGGAGCAGCCCGGCGAAGATGATATTGAGCATGTTGGTCGGGAATATGGTCTTGTCTGCTGTTGCTGCCAGCAAGGTCAGCATATCGAAGGTTCTTGACCCGTCAGGCATCTGGTAGGTGAAGTACAGGGCGAAGATAGCCAGCAGCATCACCAGGCTTGCCACGTGGGTGTAGATGAAGAACTTGACTGCAGCGTAGTCCTTTCTCGGTCCGCCCCACGATCCGATGAGGAAGAACATGGGTATGAGCACAATCTCCCAGAAGATGTAGAACAGGAAGAAGTCCAGAGATGTAAAGACACCCAGCACGCCCACTTCATTGAGCAGAAGCAGGGCAAAGTACTGATTGGGCTTCTTTGTCTCTCCCCAGGAGTATATTATCACCAGTACGGATACGATCGTAGAAAGCAGAACCAGGGGAAAGCCTATGCCGTCGACGCCCACCGTATACTTGACGCCGATGGAAGGAACCCAGTTGTAGCTTTCCACAAACTGCATTATCTTGGAAGTCTTGTCAAACTCCAGGTACATTTGCAGGGATAGGGCTAAAGGTATGAGCGAGGCTATCAGAGCCACGAATTTGGCCTTGGTTCCCGCAAAGAAGGATACCACCGCCCCCAGAAGGGGGATGGCAATCAATAGCGAGACTATGTTTGCGATCATACCAGGCCCACCTCCATAGCCAGAGTAATTACAACCACCAGCACCACAACTCCCAGCACCAGCGCCGTGACGTAATTTTGCACCACGCCGGTCTGAACCTTTCTCACATGCTGTGCGAAGCCCAAAACCAATGCCGAGAGCCAGTTGAGCCAGCCGTCTACGAGCTTGATGTCGATCGTATTGCAGATCAAAGCCGTGCCGTAGACTATAGTTTCAGCGAACCAGCCGGTCAGGATTTCATGCTGATAGTATCCCTTGAGCAGCATCTTTCTGATGGGATCCTTGTCGCCGGTAACCTGGCTTGGGTCAAACTTCTTGACTTTATCCCAATAGAACAAAGCCGCTGTAAGAATGCCGCCAATGGCAACAATGATGGGCAGTATCTGGATGTACCAGGGCTCTCCCGGTCCTTCCTCTCCGCCTGCTTCTCCTTCGCCGGCAGCTCCATGCCCTCCTTCGGCAGCGGCGGCAACAGGCTCGCCCTCCGCGGCCGGAGCACCGTGCTCTCCTTGCAGCGCATGGCCTCCGATTACGCCAAGTTCAACAAAGTTGAGATCGTAATGCTCGAAGTTGGAGTCAAGGTAACTATAGAAGTCCTCTTGCGCCGCCAATCCAAATCCCAAGGCAAATACAGCCAAGATCACCAGCGGCCCGAGCATAACCCAGGGAGACTCGTGTTTGCCATAGTCTGATCTTTCCTTGCCGGTAAAGACTGAGAACCACATTCTGAAGGTGTAAATAGCTGTCAGAATGGCGGCCAGGACCAGGAATATGTAGGGCAGGAAGTTGATCAATGTGCCGTACTCATAGGCGATTACTATGATCTCGTCCTTGGAGAAGAATCCCGTGAATAAGGGGAATCCGGCCAAAGACAGTGAGCCTATGAGCATGGTGTACATGGTCCACCTCATGTATTTTCCTACGCCTCCCATTTCCCGCATGTCGTTAGTATTGACGGCATGAATTACGGACCCGGCGCAGAGGAAGAGCAGCGCTTTGAAGAAGGAATGGCCGATGAGGTGGAATATGGAAACTCCCACCGCAAAGGTTCCTACGGCCGCGCCCACACCCAAGCCCGCCATCATAAAGCCGAGCTGCGAGACTGTGGAAAAGGCCAGCACCCTCTTGATATCGAAAGAAGTCAGGCCCATGGTTGCCGCAAACAGCGCAGTGAACGCACCTACTGCGGCTACGGCCGTCAGCCCATAGGGCGCGGCGTAGAAGAGCGGGAACATTCTGGCCACCAGGTAGACACCTGCTGTAACCATTGTAGCAGCATGAATCATGGCAGAGACGGTTGTGGGACCCTCCATGGCATCGGGAAGCCAGACATGCAGGGGAAACTGACCTGACTTGCCTATTGCGCCGCCCAAAAGTCCCAGAGCGATGAGCGTCAGTTGATCCGGAGCGATCTGTGCGAGATTGGCATAGATCACCGGGAACTGCAAGAGGTACTCTCCGGGCTTGAGTGCAAGGTTCAGGCTGGCCAGGTTATTATAGAGCAGAATTATGCCTGCCAGGAATAAAACGTCGCCCACGCGCGTTGTCAGGAATGCCTTCTTAGCAGCCGCAGCCGCAGAGGGCTTTCGGTACCAGAAGCCGATCAAGAGATACGAACACAGTCCCACCAGCTCCCAGAATATGAAGAGCTGGAGAAGATTATCGGCATAGACCAGTCCCAGCATGGAAGCGGAAAACAGTGCCGCCTCCGCGAAGTATCTTGCTGCGCCCGGATCGCCATTCATGTAACCATTGCCGTAGATATGAATCAGCGTTACCACGAAGGTTACCATGAGCAGCATCACGAGCGCCAGAGGATCTATCAGGATGCCCACATTGAAATTGGCAAACCAGGGCATGGACTGATGGACGATCTTGTCTGGATAAGTCTCTCCGAATATTCCCAGAGATACTATCAGCGCGCCAAAGGTAGCTAGGACAGTGATGAAGCCTCCGCCTCTGGGCAGATGCCAGCCTACGAATAGGCATAGCAAGAAGGCCAGCACAGGAAGGGCTACTATCAGATATGCATAATCGGCATACATTCCTTTACCACCTCATGGCTTTAATGTTGTCCAGATCAATAGTTCCGTATAGCCTGTACAGCGCAATCAATATGGCAAATCCAACGCCTGCTTCAGCCGCTGCCAGCGCAATGGAGAACAGGGCAAAGACCTGGCCATTCACATTAGGCTGGTACGCTGAGAAGGCGACGAGATTGATGTTGGCGCTATTTAGCAAGAGCTCGATGCACATCATAAGCTTGACACCGTTCTTTTGAGTAACGAGTCCGTACAAGCCGATGGTGAACATCGTGGAAGCCAGCAGTATATAAAGCTCCAACGGTATCATCGGTAAATCTCCCTCCTAGTCATCTGTTGTCGCCCTCCTCAGGCAACCTCCTTTCGTGCGACCCAAACCGCGCCGACCAAGGCAGCCGTCAAGACCAGGGCCAGGATCTCAAAGGCAAAGACGTAAGAGGTAAATATCTCAAATCCCACGTCTCCAATGCCGCTCTCCGGCAACCTCAATCCCTCCCCAGGCTCAAAACTTGTCGGCTGTTTTTCGCTTGCCCCCCAATCAGTCAGGGAGAACGAGGCGAAGAGAGCCGCCAGGAAGGCCAGGGTTATGATAATTATCCTAAATTTCACCATGGGACTCCTCCATAATCGTCTTCCTCGTGAGCATCACGGCAAAGAGTATCAGAACTCCAACGGCTCCAATGTACACCAGAATCTGAGCCACACCCACGAAGGGGGCATTCAGGGTGATGTACAAAGCTGCCACGCTGGCAAAGCAGCCCAACAGGTAAAGAGCGCTGTGAACTATATTTTTAGCGTAGACGACAAGAGCCGATAATAGCACGATGATGGCAGCAATGGCCAGAAAGGCCAAAAGCTCAATGGCAAATCGTATATCGTAGGCCAATAGCTTATCCAAGACCGTTTGCGACCAGGGCGACAGAAGAACAATCAGCGCCAGGCCGCCAAAGATCACACCCAGAGCTAAAAGCAAAACCAGTAGCTCGAAGATAGACCGAATGACATTTGCGCCCGACTTTTCCGACATCAGGCAGCACCTCCTTCCTTAGGCTTGGCCTCAGTTGCAGCTGCCTTTTTCTTGGCTGCCCCATTGACATCAACTGCGCCTTCTTTCGAAGCATTTTTAGCTTCCGCCGCCTTTTTGGCATCAGCCGCCTTCTTGGCAGCGGCTTTCTCGGCAGCAATCCTCTTGCCCTCAGCCTCCAGGTCTGCAACCTCTTTGGCAGAGAACAACTTTATCGCCAGGAAGTCAGGACCCTTAATTATGTCTTTGCGCTCCCAGCCGGCCATTATGACCTTCTTGCCCATTTTCAGGCATTCCACAGGGCACTCGTCCACGCATAGGCCGCAGAACATGCATCTTCCAAAGTCGATTTGCGGAAACTGCATCTTCTTGTTCTTGAGAGGGCTTCCAAATTTGTAATGGACCATCTCAATGCAACTATTGGGGCAAACCCTGGCGCAGGATGAACAACCGATGCATATGGTGGCATCCAGCTCGTGAATGCCTCTCTCTGCAGCAGGAAGCTCCATCATTTTCTCAGGATAGAGCCTTGTGATCTCGATTTCCTGCGTGGCGATCTTCAAAGGCCAGCTGAAGTTCTTTATCATCATTCTCTTCAACATCTCAATGCCACCTCATGCAAAGTAGGACCCGATTAGGACTGCCCATCCCAGATTCAGCAGGGAGAGCGGCAGCATCCACTTCCACCCGAAGTCAGTTACCTGATCGATGCGCAGGCGGAAGAGCGAGCTTCTGACCCAAATGAAGAACCACAGTACGATTACCACCTTCATGAAAAGCCAGATCAAAGGAGAGATTATGTCCAGGATCGGTATGGGTATGATCGGTCCATGCC
>Ga0247842_10006985_pt1 | contig 12431 bp, 18 predicted proteins | sample LaCruzMarch2015__3_FD_192411 | JGI IMG/M metagenome (GOLD analysis project Ga0247842, IMG submission 192411) | Freshwater microbial communities from meromictic Lake La Cruz, Castile-La Mancha, Spain - LaCruzMarch2015_19m | ecosystem: Environmental > Aquatic > Freshwater > Lake | place: Spain...
ATGAGAATAAGATCCCTGTGACTGAGCAAGAGATCCAGCAAGAAGTGGGGATTGAATTTGACAAACCTCTAACTGATGAAGCATGGGTGGAAGATTATAATAAATGGGTACCCCGTGTGATTAAACGAGCTAAGCCTGGTGAGATAATATGGGTGGATGATATTAAAAAAACTATTGAGAGACCAAACTGGAAAGTCAAAGGTTTATTAGAAGTTGGAAAGAAATATCAATGTGCAAAGGATAGTTCAGTTAAATACACTTTCTTAGGTCAAGAACTAGAAAGTGGTCTATATAGATTCATATCAGATCTTGATGGTTATGACACATACTACACAGATCAAGGACTAGATATATTGGATTTAGTGGAGGTGCCAAATGTATAGTTTTGCAAAAGGGGAATACTATAATATCCCTGGGTTTCATAGACCAATGAGGTTTGAGTTCCAAAATGCCTCAACAGGTGAATTGGTATTTCTTCATGTGTCAGATGGAACTTTAAGATACTTTCATGTTGACGAACTTGATTATGGGAGGGTTTCACATGCCGTACATACAGCAGAGTGATAGACAGGAACTATACGATAATATACGTTATCCAGAGACAGCAGGAGAATTGAACTTCTGCATCACAAGTCTCATTGACTGCTATCTTGCAGCTAAAAAGGACTACCAATCAATCAATGATTGTCTTGGAGCCCTTGAAGGTGCTAAGCTGGAGCTATATAGACGAATTGCAGCTCCATATGAGGATATGAAAATTGCACAAAATGGTGAAGTATATTCAGGAGAGACATTAAAATGAATGAATTTGGAATGATCATTATTAATTACAATCAACCAGAGTTAACTGATGACCTGCTGGTTGACATAAGATCACAGGATGTTTCCTTTGATCTCACTGTGCTTGATAATGGTAGTGATCAACCATACATGAAAGCTTCACAGAGAAATGTTAAAAATGAAGACTTGAACAGGGTATGGAACAAATTTCATGAAGAGAGTAATCATAAGTATCAGTGCTTCCTGAATAATGACACAAGGATCACAAAGAATTTTGTGTCAGACACGATCAAGGTATTTGAGAAAGAACCTGCAGTTGGGATCGTGGTGCACATCACAAATGATCCCAACTTTTGTAGACCATCAGAACTTAACTATAAGATCCTGGACAATCCATCCTATCAAGGATGGGATTTCACAATTAGGAGAGACCTATACAAAAGTATACCAGAATCACTAAGGGTATTTGGTGGGGATACCTACCTGTTCTCCTGGATCCTAAAACAAGGATTCAAGTTTGCTGTTCTATATAGTTCTCCTATCATTCATTATAGATCAAAGACAGTTAGGGCTAGAGATGATTATAAAGAACTAAGTATACAAGATCAAACAAAGTATGACGAAATAAGAGTGATTGAGAAGCTAGGATCTCTATTACCATTGAATGTTGCTAGAGGAATTGGAAATCATCTACCACCAGCTGACATGCTACTACCACAAATGGGCTATAGAGAATTGATAGATAAAGACCTCAGATTCTACCAAGAGATGTTGACAAAGCTTAGATGTAATCAATCCTTTGCATATACTCGTTGGGGTGATGGTGAATGGTTTGCAATTGAAAAGAGACAGGGATATAACTGTGACAAGTGCAATTATTATCCCAGTCTTGGAATTGCACTTGAGAAAATAGTTGAAGAGAAACAAGACTATTATATGGGAAGAGGAAAAGACAAGAACCTATATTCAGCAGCTAGTAAGTATCAACAGGATTGGCAATCAGCAGAGGTTTTCATTGATGCAGACTATGTTGGTAAACTTGATCTTTTCATAGATGTTCTGAAGACTAAACACGTTGTCTACATTGGTAACAAAGATCTTAAAAAGCTGCCTTTCATTGATGAGTTCATTGAGATCCCACAGGCTAATGTCTGGAATTTTAAAGACTCAATCATGAGCAAGATCAGAGCAACAATGACAGATGACCACAAGATTTATTTGTTCTCAGCTGGAATGGCATCAAATGTTTTCATTCATGAGTTGTGGAAAAACAATGACTGGAATACATACATTGATGTTGGATCTGTCTTTGACAGATATGTTGGAAAGACAACCAGAAGTTATCAGAAATTAATGCCAGAGATTAAGGAGTTAAAATGAGTGACCTTGATGAACTAGATCTATTAATGGATGAGCTCTCACAAAAGAAGCACATCTCAGTTTCTCAGATTGGTCAAGTTAAAAGATGTCCTAGACAGTGGGTTTACAGGTACATAGAAGGAAAGAAAGTTGCACCTGGGATTGCCTTGATCACTGGTTCATCATTCGACGAAGCGATGAATATGAACTACACTCAAAAGATTGAGACCAAGACTGACCTACCAGTTGAACAAATGGTTGACAAGTTTTCTGATGAGCTAGATCGTAGAGTTGAAGAGCTTGAGGATCCAGAAGAAAAGAAAGAAAAGGGTGTGATCAAAGATGTCTTTACGGCAGGAATACCTCTCTTTTGTAATCAGATTGTATCGAAGGTGCAACCAATCAAAGTGCAAACGAAGGTTCTCATCCCTCTGGATGACCAGTTTGATTTTCTTGGATTTCTGGATTTGGAGACTGAAACAAAGATTATAGACAACAAGACAGCCTCCAGGTACACAGATGATTTTGTGAAGAAGCACATGACACAGCTCAAAGCCTATGTGTGGGCAATCTACGAGACCACAGGGCAAGTGAAAGCAACTGAGCTGAACACTTTAGTGAAGACCAAGAAGCCTTCATGCAAGATCGATACAGTTGACAACATCAAGCCAACTGATTTCTTGCAGGAAGAATCAAGGACAATTAATTTTATCAAGAAGCTGCATGCAGATCCAGACATGGCATTTAAGAATACAGATGGGTGGCATTGCAGCCAGAAATGGTGTGGATACTATAACGAATGTCAAAAGTAATAGGACATATTTGTCTTCAGTAGAAGACTCTAAGCGGACATAAAAGACCTAAGGTAAATGAGTTTGTGGTGTAGTTGGTAGCACAATGGTCTCCAAAACCATTAGCCTAGGTTCGAATCCTAGCAGACTTGCCAAGCAATAAGGAGGTAGCAATGAAACGAATCTATTTTGCACATCCAATGGAAGGGAAAGAAATCTCTGAGTCTGGAAAACGTGCTCTTGAGGCTCGCAGACTGCTGCCTAACTTTACTATATTAATCCCAGAAGAATGGCAACCGGAGGTTACATATGAAACCATTGTTAAGGAAGACCTTAAGCAGCTTAAGTCTGCTCAAATTGTACTGGCTGATCTGTACGACGTACACCTTGAGAAAAATGGGGTACTCATTAAAGGAATTGGCACCTTTATGGAAATGGGTTATGCTATTGCGAGGGACAAACGAATCGTCGTTATTACTAGACAACGAGAAAACCTTCACCCATTTTTTCTACACCCATCCATCCATACATACAATTCACTCGAAGAAGCATGCGAAAAAATAAGGAGTCTATACAATGAATAGTATCACAGCAAATTATAGACATGACTTTAAATTTGGTTTGAGGCAGAGAGTACATGTTCCCCATCTCTCCTGCTATGGCATCATCGTATCTTGCATCTGGGCAGCCTGGGGCAACGTATATGATGTTAGATTGTACACAGAAGTTGGGATCGATAATGCTAACTTATACGAAACAGAATTAGAGGAGTCTTCAGATGATAATTAGTGTAGACCCTGGGATGTCAACATCCGGTTCTGGAATTACAGTTTATAACGAGAAAACAAAGACAGTGGTCTTTAGTAAGTATTTGCCACCATCAAAAGGCAAGGCACAAGACACATTGTTTGTAAGATTGAAAGAGATTGTCAGAACAGTTGAAGACCAACTGAGATCACATCCTGGAGCCACAGTTGTAGTTGAGGAGACCTTCTATCAAGGTCTTGCCAATCGTTTGCACCAGAGGATGATCGGAGTCTTGATGTATCACTTTGACATCCAGACACTTGCCCCAACTTCAATTAAGAAGTATGTCACAGGAAGTGGCAGAGCAGGCAAACAGGAGGTGGCTGATGCTTGCAGAGCCCTAGTCAATGAGGAGTGTAGGATTGATTGGGAGAATGTAGACATCACAGACTCCATAGGGATAGCAGTAGCCTATGACAGAAAAATAAATGGACAGGTGGAATTTAAAGATGAATAAAGAAATGTTTTCACTAATCATACCAACTAATAGATTCTTCATGGTTGACAACGGAGAGAATGATATTGATAATTTGATCAAGTCAATATTAGATCAAAACTACAAGAGCTATGAAATTATCATTGTCACTAATGGGGAGGACAGAGAGTTCCTAGCAGAATACTTAACTGAGAAATATATAGACCAGACTAATCTTTTTGTATTCCAGAATGAGGAAGCCTCTGCTCCTGCTGCCAAGAATATTGGGTTGGTTCACGCCAAGGGCGAATACCACATGTTTATTGGAAGTGACACTTTATTATATCCTGGACTTCTGGAGAAATATGCAACAGAGTTCAAGGCAAATCCAGATGCTTCTCTTCTGTACACAGACTTGGAGTATTTGGACAATGGAGTTCCCTCTGGTAGAGTGACCTCCTTTAGACAGTATGATAGGCATGTACTATTAGCAAGCCCATATATTGATGGAACCTCAGCAGTGAGAGCAATCCACTCAAAACCTTGGGATACAAGGATCAAGGCATTGCAGGATTGGGGATGGTCAATTAATTGCACATCTGAAGCCCCTGCTGTCAAAGTTCCTGGTGTATGGTATGGGATGGAGATGCCAAGAGAAGGTGGTCTTGGAACCTACTTCAACGAGCATTGGGAAGAGCTAGTTGCTCTGACAAAAGAGATCTACAACCTGCCAAAGAGAGATATGGTTGTCACAGGCGAGAATGAAACTGAAGCAATCAGGATCTCAAAACTGATTGAAGCAGACTTTGTTCCACTATTCATGCTCCAGCAAAGAAAGTTTGAGTATAAACTATGTTTGATGATTGGATACAATGTCCATCATTTGGATGTGTTGAATCAAGCATTTAAACTATTACCAAACACATGTGCAAAAGTAATATTCCTTTCTGGTCTTGACCTTTTATCCTTTGAGAGTTTGACTTGGAGAGCGAACAAGAACTTGTGCAAGATCTTGCCAGATTGGTTTTCAAAGGTGATAGTTGGTTCTTCCGAGGCAGCAGCTCTGCTAGAGGAAATGGGAGTCCAGTCAGGGATCTGTGAACCAGTTGCAGACTTGACCTCATTGCCTTTTAAGTATACAAAAATTAGAGAAATTCCTACTATTGGTTTATACACTGAAGGGTGGTCTACAGAACAGATTGAACAAGCTAATGTGGTTCTAGCTGCAACCATTGCTGGTTATTTACCTGAATATAAGTTCAACTACTATGGAACTGATATTAAGGTTGACATACCAAGTGAGGATCCAGCCAAACCAAACTTGACTGATATTAATATAGAAGTCAAAGGAAACTATCCAGTGGAACAGATTGCAGATGAGATTGACATATTCCTACAAATCCCAACATTTAGCACAGAGGATCTTCTCTCAACTCAAATGATTGTGATGGGTAAGGAAGTTGTCAATGCAAACATTAGTATTCATGGAGCCTATAACATTGGTTCTGGTGACTATCATCCAGCTTTCCTGCACAAAGTTGCAAAGGAAGTTGTGAAACAGATCAAGTATATTATTGAGAACCATAAGAGTGAGGAACAAGCAAAAGCAGATAGGGAGTTCTTCTTAGTTGCTAGAAGTTCCAAAGAGGTCTTGAACTTCTACCTGAAAACAGCAATTGATGAGGAACCAGCCAAGATGGAGAGAATCAAAGCCAAAATAGAGAAAGCAAAGAAGGGGGCTAGTGATGATAATGGTACAGAGAAAAAAGCTGAATAGAAGTCAAGAGTCCTTAGAAGAAGAATTACTGTTTCTGCTCCAGACTAGTCAGTATACCAAGTATGATAAACTCCTGGTAGAGCTCTATGGTGTTGAGCCTCTGGTAACTTTCCCTGAGAGAAAGGGAAGAACTGACTATTCAAATGGATCACATGGGGGAACCAAAGTGTTCTCCCTTGATTCCTTTGGTGACAAGTTGTCAGATGAGGAGTTTGAGTTTGAGGCTGTCATCCCAGATAAATATGAGGTTATACAATGAATTTTAGAATAGAGATACTCAATAAGTATTATCTGAGTATTGTTATAGTGAAGTCTGATACTCTAGTCAGTATTCTAGGAGGTAGAGTTAGACCCTGGGGTGACCTATATAGTGACCACAAACTAAAAATTAGTTTTGGATTTGGCTACCCAAGACAGTTATATTTTAGATTCTTTGGTGATAGAGAAATATTACATGACTAAATACAAACCAGTTTTTATTGCAATTATTTGTGCCCTACTATTGATTGGAGCATTGTATGTCAAAGAAAGAATTTTGGGAAAAGGAATATCCCAACAACCCATTCGCAACACTTCCGTACTCACTACCCACTCGACTGTTGAAGGAGTCAACATATCTACGCCAGCAGGAATCCAAATCGTCTCGATTAACAACCGAGGTGATAAACGAATACTTCCAACAGCTTTGGGAGTTAAGGCTACAAGAGATATCAAAAAAGGGGAACAGCTAGTTGGGGTAATGAAGTATGATGGGGTGATCAAGAATGACTTGGGAAAATTTCAGTTCTGTTACAATTATCTGGATCAAGAATTTTGTCCAGGTATTGCGTATGATCTTGTTAATGTCGGTGATCTTAGTGGTGGCATTGGCATTTTCTCTAGGGGTGCAGGTTTTATTTTTGGGTACTCCATCAGACCAAGTGTTGCTGTTTTGCTTGGCGTGGTCAGTCCTTATAGTTATATACCAGATATTCAATTAACTTTTGGAGTGGGGTTTAGACTATGATTTGTTATTTATGTCCATCCACCAATGAGTTCATTGGTGGCATCAGGATCATCTATAATCATGTGGACATACTTAATAGGAATGGCATTGAGGCAGCAGTCTTACATGAGACTGTAGGATTCAAGGTCACTTGGTTTAAGAACACAACTAAAGTTGTCTACTCTTTAGATGATAATAATCTACTAATAACTCCAGAGGTATATTCACCTTCAGTGTTTCCTGGGAGAGACAGAATAATATTCAACCAGAATTATTATTTGTCAAAATCAATTGACCATACATGCAAAGGGATCATGGCAATATCTCATCATAATGCAAAGTTGATCAGAGCTAAATTCCCAGGGATTCCAGTGACAGTTGTGAATTGGAGCCTACCAAAAGACATTTACTTCTATGATCCTCTTATAGCAAAAGAAAATATTATCTCCTTCTTTGGTATTAAGAACACTGTAACCTTGGAGGTTGTTAGAAAGCACCTCTTAGGATCCTCATGGAAACTTGTTCAGCTAGAGGGATCAGATTTAGAGGTTGCAAACACACTGAGAAAATCAAAAATCTTCCTCCAGCTAGGTTTGAAGGAAGGGTGCCCAAGACCTCCTGCTGAGGCAATGGCATGTGGTTGTATGGTTGTTGGATACGATGGTGGTGGTGGTAAAGACTACATGGATGGTAACTATTGTTATCCTTGTGAAAGTGATGATCTTAGTTCTTTACTTATAAAATTGAATAGGGCAATTAATAATCCCTATCTGACAGAGTTAAGCCCTATTAAAAGCTATTATATCTTAAATAAGTACAGTGCAGAGCTGGAAGAAAACCTGTTATTGGAGGCAATTAAACCTTATGTTAATACCACACGTCAGACTCGACATTAAAGTTGTATGTCCAAAGCACCCAAAGCTGGTGAAAAATAAAGCACAGGGTCTCTTCATGGTGAAGCGGAATGAGAATCGGTATGAGATCTACATTGCAGACAATGAGGACTCAAAGGACACCTTCTTGCATGAGCTCACACACTTCTTGATTGAGGTGATGGGAAAGAGCCCAGGATTCCAGAGCTCCTATCACAATGCTAAATTTAAGAGAATCCTAAAGACATTGAAGGAGGAATTGGAGTGAAGCCTGTTGCAGTCTTTTATCATGCCTATCTTCCAGGAATCCATCCAGCATATGACTATGATACATACATGTCACAGATTGCTGCTCTATCAGATTCACTACTGCTCTTTAAAGCAGATAGAGTAACTATTAATATATTTGGAGATGCTCCTGATGTTCCTGTCCTGAATAAAGGAAACATTACATTATTAAGACATAAGGCAAGTGAAGCAAAATCTGAGGCAGATACTCTAAGATTATTAAAAGAATACTCAGATACTAATGATGGTTATGTATTATACTTTCATACCAAGGGAATAACCAGAGGCACTAAACAGTGTGACTCTTGGAGAGAGTACATGCAGTATTACTGTATCAAGAACTGGAAAGATGCGGTAAAGGTACTGGAGAATGGTTTTGATACTTATGGTGTAGCCTGGTTTAAAACAAATGACTCAAGAAATATTCAAAGGCATTATTCTGGAAACTTTTGGTGGTCAACCACAGATCACATTAAAAAACTCTCATGTATAACTTCAGAAATGTATACATCAGATAAAAGATGGGATTCAGAATGGTGGATTACTAAGATACCAACAAAGGTATTTGTTGCTCATCAAGTGTATAAAGATAAGTATGAATATGTAACTACTTGGGATCATACACACCACAACACAGAATTTAATTATATGGATGTGATATAAATGATTACTATAAATAAATATATTGGATGGGATGAGGCTACCCAAACAACCTGTATTATAGTCACACTTAAACTATTTGGCTTTATACAGCTATACTATTATGCTAAGGAGTTTGCTCTATGATTGATTTAATATTGGCAGGGATCATTGGATTTGTGGTTGGTGAGAGAGTTTCAACTTTCTTCTACCAGCAAAAGATTGAAGACTTTGCAGAGGCATTAGTCAAGATTGTGGCAAACAATGTAGTCCCTTTTAAATGATACAAACAACAAAGCCCAGGCATTAAAACCTGGGCTTTTTTATTATGCACCTTTTGTTAAAGAGTTCCCTGCAATGTAGGCAGAAGCCAAAACTGCTATGGATCCGGCTAAAGTGCCTGAATCACTCACTCCAAAAAGCCCTAGAAGGGCTATCAAACCCATCCCAATGAGGGTTACTATGAACTTTCTGGAGGCATAACTAGTGCTTTTGGGTGATAAGCAACTCATAGATTTTGGTGATCTTTGCATTGGTATCCTCCTGTAGATATTTGATGTCCTCTGTATTTTGACAGACTTTGGCTTCTAAAGCCTCCACCCTTTGAGGAACTATGACTAGTCCTGCAAAGAGGGAGGTCAGCATTGTGATCACTAGAGCAGCCATGACTGTTGCCAATACTTTCCTTGTGAATTCTTGCAAGTGGTCTTCCATTTTCTTTGGCATGTTACTACTCCTAATACATTCTTAAAGCATTGACTACTGGATCATCTGAAACTGCTTCATTTTTTCTGTCTTTGGCATTTGGCTTGATCCCCAGGATCCTAGACCATTCTGCTGTCTGTTCCCCTAACCTTACATCTGTCAGGGCTGCTGCTGGATCAATTAGAGGGTTAATGTTTCCACCAACGGAGGCTGAAATTAACTGTGCTGTGATCTTTGTAAGATCAACTAGAGCAGTCTCTAATTCACCATCACCCTGCACAAACTCTGTCAATGACTTCCCTGACTTGTCCATTGCATCAACTATGTCCGAGATGGCTCTAAGCAATGGGTTGTCTAATTCATACTTGGAACTTCTTCCATCCTCTGACATGGCATACAGGATGTCACCAAGGACAGGGATTGTTCCTAGAGAGGATTGCTTGGTCTGTCTGATCAACTGTTCTTCATATCCAACTGGGTCATCTTCATTTCTAACTGCACCAGAGATGAACATTGAATCAATTGCTGTTGCAATGACTGCCGGAAGTGTCTGGTTGTAGAAGACATCCTTCCCTGTTTCCTTGATGAACTTGAGCTTCTGTCCCTTTGGTGCATTTCTCATTGCACTCAAACTTTCCACTGTTCTATCTAACATCTGCTTCTGCTGTGTTTTGAAGAGCATTGCATATTTTAAGACTGGGGTTGTCTCCATCGCAGATCTTGTTGCAACCATTGTTTGTGGCTGTGTCATCAAAAGGACATCATCAGCAATTGCTTCAGCCCCTTTGACTGTCATGCCTTTAATTTGAAGTGCCTTATTCTTTGCAGAAAGCCAGGAGATTGCAGCCATGTTCTTATCCATTGCTTGCATTCCAATCAATGGGATCCTCTTGGCATTTTTAAGGGCTTCACTTCCAAAGCTACTATTCAAGTAGTCTTCCAAGCCAACACTATTATATCTGTTGTTGAACACTTTGCTCTTTGCCATGATGTATGACAAGAGCTCAGGCTGTTTCTCCAGTTGTCTCAGTGCACCAATGGTGTTCTTCCACCCAGTGACATTGGCAATTGGTGATAGCTGTGTTACCTGAATTAAGCCTAATTTGATGGGTTTATTACCCAATTTAGATCCAATTATGTTAGAGGTCACTTTGTTTGCAATGTTGGTCAAACCTTTGTCAGAGGCAAATCCTGCTAGTTCTGGGGTCAAGAATGACTTATCCATGTTGGCAATGATTCTCTGGTAGCCAGCATCCCCAAACTTTGATACCAATCTTTCCTTTAAGGCAACAATGTTCTTATACACAGGAATCGTTGGAGCTGCTTTAATATAGGCAGCAACATCTTCATCATGTGATCTTATAGTTCTGATCAAACCTTTGCTAAGGTCAAATACAGCAGTGTCAGGGATCTCATCCGCTGCCTTTTTCAAGGTTCCTGGAGTTAAGATCTTCTTGCTACCTGTTTTAATTTCTTCCAATTCATCTTTCAGAGAATCTAGCTTCTGTGCAGCATAAGATCTCTTGCTACCTTTGGAAACAAACTCTCTCTTGACTAAATATTCATCTGCCAAGACCACAGGCTTCCCTGTCTTCTCAAGGTCAGCCTTGCTGACCATTCTACCAATTACTGAGTTCTTCTGTGCTAGTGTGCTCGCTGTCTCTTGCAACTCAGGGTATTGTTTGGCTAGGCTCTGTAGCTCTTTACTAGACAATGTTATTGTCTTGCCATTACCTAGATAGACATTCATGCTTCTGCCTACCATTTTGTTTCTTGGGTCGGTATATAGCAATAAAGCCTTTAGCACCTGCTCCTTGTTCATGGTTGTGTCTTGAATGGACACCTTTGCAGGAGACTTACTTCTCTTAATAAAGTCTGCAATGCCTTTGGTGTAGTCCTCAGAGGCTCTAATTGCCTGACCACTTCTGTTCTCAGCATCAATTGTTGCTCGACCAATGGTATTATAGAACCCACCTGTCTGTTTTCCATCCAAGGCAAGCTTGGCAGGGTTTCCCTTGCCATCCAATTTAATCCAGAATGACATTGGAGATGTCAAAGCTTCATCAAATAATTTGGCAGGAGTGCCTTCCTTCATTAAGGATTTCCCATACACTGAAGGGTTGTCCAAAGAGGCATCAAGATCCCCCACAGCCTTCTGGAGTCTAAACTTGGGATCCGCTTCAATTCCCTTTGCAATTAATTGTAGATCTTCATCTGAAAATCTAGCTTTCTCTGTCTTCAACAACTTGTTGGATGCTGTTATTTTCTTTAGTATTTCTTCTTGTGTATCTGTTGGTTTAACTTCACTCTTATTGATCAGTCTACTGATAGACTTCGTTTTCATATCTTTTAATACTTCAAAATTCCCTCTCTGAATTACTTCATCAGGAACTAACTTGTTAATTTCATTTAGATCTAATTTCTTTCCGGCAAGTTTCTCTACTTTCACACCCTGCGAATTAGCATACTTTTCCAAAGTGCCTAACATATAATTGTCTAGCTCGGTAATTGTGCCATTTGATCTTGCAGCTTGGAGATTCTTCAACTTGGTGGAGTCCAAAGCCACTTTCCCTGATTTCTCAAGGGTGACAGCACTCTGACCTAGATTGAATAGACCAGCCCAGATCAAGGCAGAACCAGCAGAGCCAGATCCTTGGATCAGTTTCTCTTCTGGAGTAAGATTCTTGTTCATCATTACTTTTCCAACATTGTATGCACCATAGCCAACCATTGCCGGAACCCCACCAAATGCTTTGGTGGCAATTAGGGTGGCAGCTACTTCTACCCCTGTGATAGTCCCTTGCACAGCGGAGATCTCAATTAGTTTCTCCCCATACTTCTTGGAGACTTCAAGATCCTTGGCAATGTATTCTTGCAAAGAGATCTGTTTTTTCTCAAACTGTTCTTTGTAGGGCTGTCTTGCTTTGGCAAATTCATCATTGAGCTTTTTAATCTGAACAGCTTGTTCACCCAAATAAGCTTCAGAGGATTTCCCAAATTGAGTCATTGACTC
>Ga0247842_10006987_pt1 | contig 12428 bp, 5 predicted proteins | sample LaCruzMarch2015__3_FD_192411 | JGI IMG/M metagenome (GOLD analysis project Ga0247842, IMG submission 192411) | Freshwater microbial communities from meromictic Lake La Cruz, Castile-La Mancha, Spain - LaCruzMarch2015_19m | ecosystem: Environmental > Aquatic > Freshwater > Lake | place: Spain...
TTGCCCACCAGTCTGACGTACGACACGACGGCATCGTTGGGAGCGACGGTGACGGGGGCGGGGAGCGTGACGTATGAGCTGGTCAATGCGGCCGACAGCAGCCTGGTGTCGATCAGCGGGGGAGTCTTGCGGGCGACGAGCGGGACGGGGAGCGTGGTGGTGCGGGCGACGGCCGCCGGCGACCAGAATTACAACAGCGCGCTTGCCGAGCAGACGATCACCTTGGGTAAGGCGGCACAAAATCTGAGTTTCAATGCCGCCTCTCCCATTCTGACGGGAAATTCAAGATCGATGCCGGTGTTGGGCGTGCAAACCGGTTCCCCGACTTACTCCATCCTGGAGACCGACGGGCGAGCTTCCGTGGATAGTGCCGGCAACGTGACGGTGGGCAAAATTCTTGGGGCAAGCTCCTTTACCATCCGGGCCGCGGCGGCCGGGGATAATAATTATCTCTCCGCTGATAAGGATCTGCCTGTCTTGATTGATCGGAACGTGTCGGCCATAGAAGCGGCGAACCCCGTTCGCCAACTCCTGGCTTTGCCGCCCAGCCCGGAACTCCAGGCCTTGGATGAGTTTTTCTATTTTACCGGAAAGACGTCCTCCTACAGTGGTGGACCAGACCGCTTCTTCGCGGATGCCGGCGTCGGGGACACGGATCGGACCTTGGCGAATTTGGGGGTTTCCGCTCAGCTCTACTCGTCCCAAAACTGGGATTTCTTCGCCGCCCGGAAATTCACGGCCGATCCGGGGGTTTTGAACCTCGCTCCTCCCTCTGCCGGCAAGAGTGAGGTGATTTATTTTGGCAACACCGTGGACTTGGGAGCCGCCCATCCCGTCTGGCAGGGCACGGTGGATCCGCGGACGGCCAGCACCTCGCTGGGTTCCCGGTATCTGACCCTAAATTCGGACTATCTCCCAGTCTACGACAAGACTTTGGTCGGGGCTCAGCCGACCGGATTTTTCGATTCGTTCGGGTCCTATCTTTCCCCTTTGGAAAACTTCCCGGTTTGGGATGATGCGGGAGGTTCGATCAGCTCGGCGGATCAGGTCCAGATCAACCTGGCGGGCTCGAGGGTTTCGACTTTGGCGGCAGGAAGCGGAGGAATCGCCGGCCGCGGCCTGGAGATCGACGCCAACGGCGGGGGAGTGCAGATGCTGACTTCCGGGGATTTAAATCTGAAAACCACCCGTTTGGCCGATGTGGGATCGGGAGCCAGTGGGGAAGGACTTACCTTGGAGGCGAGGGGGAAGGTGAAGCTGGGTACGGACGGAAGGTTGGATCTGGATGTCCCCACCAACGCGGGCGTGCCCGAGAAACAGCAGGTCCGGTTGGAGGCGCGGACGGATCCGATCAATGGCAACCCCCTGACCGGCAGCTTGGCCGTGGTCCGCACCGGGGATTCGCTCGAGCTGCGGAATGTGACCGTCCGAGGCTTTGCGGAGACCCGTCTGGAAAAAGTAAATCCCACCACCAAGGCAGTTGAGGGCCGGGTGCTGATCAGCGGCAGTGCGGTGCGGGATTTCAAAATCAAGGAACTCGTCGGCATGGCCGTGAATGCGGACGCCAAGATTCAGATGATGGCCCTGGATCAGAACGGGGCCTTGGCCGGGGACATGGTGGTGGCGGGCAAAATGCCAGTGGAAGCCAAGATCGCCTCCGCCCTCAAGGAGGCGGGCGAGACCCTGCCGTCCGCCACGGCCGGGGCCATGGTGGATGCCAAACAGATCGATTTGGCGGCCCGCAATTTGAAGTTTGAAAACGCCAACCTGGTGGCGATGAATGCCATCACCGCGCGCGCCAATACCATCCTGATCCAGAACTCGTTCATGACCGTGGTGCGCAACCAGGGCATGATCAACATGTATGTGCAGAGTGGTCTGGTGAATACGAGTTACGGAACTCAAATGGCGGGACGGGTGAACTTCGATGGCGCCAACAAATTCCAGATCGGCAGCAACTACTTTGAGATCGGCAACCAAGCCCAGTTGTCGGCCGCCTATGGCACTAACCTGATCGACTTCTCGCAAAACGGCGGTACCCCGCAGGCCGGAAAGGTGAATGTTCTGAGGTTGTAGCCGGCAGTAGGGCCCCGACTAGGTCGGGGCCGATGGAAAGATTCAAGGTTCAAGGATCAATCGGCTGACCGGGACGGTCAGCCCTACCAGGCGTTCAGCATTCAAAAGTTAAGGCTTCGGTAGGGCCCCGATCAGATCGGGGCCGATGGAAAGATTGAGACTTGGGCTGTTGGAAAACCAATCGGCTGACCAAGATGGTCAGCCCTACCAGGCGTTCAGCATTCAAAAGTTAAGGCTTCGGTAGGGCCCCGATCAGATCGGGGCCGATGGAAGGGTTGAGGCTTCGGCGTTGATTCATCAATCGGCTGATCAAGGATGATCAGCCCTACCGAACGTTTAAGAATCAGTCATTCAAGCTTTGGTAGGGCCGATGATCCTCATCGGCCGATGGAAAGATTGAGATTTGGGCCGTTGGAAAACCAATCGGCTGACCAAGATGGTCAGCCCTACCGAACGATTAAGAATCGGTCATGCAAGCTTCGGTAGGGCCGATGATCTTCATCGGCCGATGGAAAGTTTGAGACTTGGGCCGTTGGATCATCCATCGGCTGACCAAGATGGTCAGCCCTACCGAACGATTAAGAATCAGCCATGCAAGCTTCGGTAGGGCCGATGATCCTCATCGGCCGATGGAAAGATTCAAGGTTCAAGGATCAATCGGCTGATCGGGACGATCAGCCCTACCTGTGCAATCAGTCCCACCGGCAAAACGCCATGGCCAAGCCTTGGGATTTTGAATCAAACGTTGGCGAACCGGGTTTTCATTTACGTATTTCCATTTCTGTTCGGCACTGGCTCCATCCCGCAGGCGATGTTCAAAAAAACCATTTTGCCAGGCCACTTTCGCATGTTTTGCCGTCCATGATTTGAAAGACCGAACCACTTCATGAATGGAGCTCTTACCACATGGTGAAACCAATGCGTGCAGATGATCCGGCATCAGAACGATCAATTCGCAATGCCAGCGTCGAACTGCGTGATAGTGATGGGCGGCGTCCAAAATCTTCTCCCCTACCCCATCCCGGCAAAGCTGATTGGTTCCCATCGTTCGGCAGCAGATCGTCAGAAAATACTCCGGATATTCGACGCCCCAAGGGGACGAGTGGTCCAGGTTTTGACGGCGGGGGTAAAGGATCGGGTCCATAAGGATAAGACCACGAAAAATGAGAAAGGATGCGGTCAGGGATGGAAAATCTTCGTTGAGGTAGGGCCGATGATCTTCATCGGCCGATGGAAAGTTTGAGACTTGGGCCGTTGGATCATCCATCGGCTGACCAAGATGGTCAGCCCTACCAGGACGGTCAGCCCTACCAAGACGATCATCCCTACCGCTGATTCACTCCAAATTCTGAATCCGCATCTCCGACGCCACATGGCGGAAATGGCTGACGTTCAGCGTGTGGATCACCGCGCAGGCCTTCTTTTTGGCGACGGCTGCGTGCAGGGCGTCGTAAATCGATCCGCCGGCGATCCCGCGATCCGGCGCGGCCCGGATCTGACGAATCGTCTCCTCGGGGTTGAGGGTCTCCACCGTCAGATGGTCGGCCAGGTCGGAGACCATCTGCGCCGCCTCCTTTGGTCGGATCCTCAGCCGCTTATCTCCGGAGAGCGTCGCATAAGCCTCGGCCAACGCGTGGGAAGAGGTGATGTTTTCCTTCCGGATCAGCGCATCGGCTTGGGCAAAGAGTGGACTCTGCGAAAGACAGGCCTCCACCAAAATCGATGCATCGACAAAGTCAGACATGGTTTTTTATTTTGGATTTCGAATTTTGGATTGGGGATTTGAAATCGGGGATGAGGAGAGGGATGTGCTGGGTCTGTTTAACGGATAGTGCGGCGTTCGCGGGCCTGGAGGACGGCGTCGCCGCTGTCCCAATCAGCGGGGAGCGGGGCGGCGTGGACGAGGCGGCCGTTTTGCCGGCGGGCGGTGCCGGCCGGGGAGGTGGCCAGGGAAATTTCCGCATGATCGCCGACGATTTCCAGCCGAACCCGGGCCCGGCCGACGATGCCCAGGGCGGCGCGGACGGTTTTGGGGATCACCAATCTCCCCACGGGATCCACCGAACAGGTCTTTAATTTCATGGTACTTTTTTAGTAAAATACCAAAGTTTTAGCAAACTAATGTTTTTTTGGGGAAAATTTGGGTTGGGTACTTTCGTAAGTTGTTTTTGATAAAGGGGTAATTGGAGATCCGTATTTAAAATGGGGTAATTTTGTAATTAGTTGTTCATTAATTGAATATGGAAAAAGTGGGAGGTGTTCTCGGGCAGATATTTAGTATTATAAATCAATGACTTAGGAGTGGTAAAAAGTGCCACAAAAAAGTCATAAATCGTTGTCTTAATTGAACTTTCACGTGGAAATTTGGTCGAACCTATGTATGTTTTTAGTTGTGGGAATAGCTTCGCATATTGCCCAAAGGAGGGGTCTGCGCTCATCCGCCCAAGGATGGTTGCGGACGGGAATTTTTGCGGGACTGGTTTTTGCTTCCTTTTCTGCCTTCTCTCAAATTGACACGGACGGGGACGGGTTGAGCGACAGCCAGGAAGTGGCGCTGGGCACGGATCCCAACAAGGTCGACACCGATGGGGATGGACTGAACGACGCCGTGGAGACCGGAACGGGTACGTTTGTCGCCGCGCCGGGGGGAACGGAGCGGGCGGTTACGTTTGACATCGTCACCGACCAGATTTCCCAGGCCTCGGATGGCGGCACGCTCAGCTCGACCAACGGCGGGGCGATGAGCGGAAAAATCATGGATGGCACAAGCGAGGCTGGCCAGTGGTTCCTCTCCGATTTCCGTTACACGCGGAAGGCCGTTGGCGGGACGCGCACGCTAACCGGGGCGACCTTTTTCACTAACACGGCCGGCAATCCTTATGCGCGGGCCGGCGTGGGCGTGGACATCCATACGGGGGGCAATGAGCCGGACGGGGTCATCAAGTTTTCCTATCGGGTGCAGGTCTCCATGAATCCCGGCTACCGGGCCTCCAAAATTTTCCTGTTGGGGAAAAATCCCGCCCAATCGCGCAATTACGGCCCCACCAACGCCACTGGCACGGGAGGATCGATTGTCGTCTCTGGTTTCCGCGGAACCAACACCGGTACGGTGAGGGATCCCAACGACAATTTGATGGCCGCCGATGGACTAACGTTCAGTGACAGCAATAATCTGCAGGGATATAAAGGAACGGAAAAAAGCGCCACAACGAACACTTGGTCTCTCGAGGTGCCAGCGCTGGATCCGGTCTCCTACTCGTTGGATCTCACCGGGCAAAGTTCTTCCGCGTCCTCGGAAGGAACCGCCTTTTCCGTCCAAGTTTTCCGGGAGGACACCGGGAGTAGTCCGCTGGTGGCCGACACCGATGGGGACGGAATTTCGGATGGCGCGGAAGTCGCGGCAGGAACGGATCCAAACCTAGCGGCCGACCGGCCGACGATCCTCTCCACCGGGTGGAACCATTCTCTCTATCTGCCCACGGTGGGGGGTGCCGCGCTGGCCTGGGGCGTCAATGTGGACGGTCGTTGTGGCCTGGGGAACACCAACTCGCCGGTCACCAGCGGGGTGAAGGTGAAGGGGCCGGGCGGGGTGGCGCTTTCGAACCTGGTGGCGGTCACGGCGGGCGGTTCGCACAGCCTGGTCCTGCAGATCACCAACGGCGCCCGGAAACTTTATGCCGCCGGCACCAACCGGAACGGACAGCTGGGCCTGCCTCCCCTGACCAACGCCCTGTCTTTCACCGAGGTTACGGCCAACCTGCCGACCAATGTGATCGGCATCGTGGCCGGCGGACGGCACAGTCTGCTGCTTGGGGCCGACGGTAACGTGTACGGCTTTGGGGACAACGGGGCGGGGCAGGTGGGGCTGGGCGTGGCCACGATGTCGATCCGGACCAACACGCAGATTGCGACACTGTCGAACATCGTGGCGATCGCCGCCGGGACGGAACATTCCCTGGCGTTGGACTCCTCCGGTAACGCCTACGCTTGGGGCCGGGGTAACTCCGGTCAGTTGGGGTACGAAACGCTCTCCGGGACGAACCGCCCACGGTTGGTCAGCGGAGTCGCCAACGTGAGGCAGGTGGCGGCGGGCGATAAGCATTCCCTTTTCCTCACCGCCGCCGGCGACGTGTATGCCTGCGGTCTCAACAACGTGGGCCAACTGGGGCTGGGCAGCGCGGTGATCAACACCAGCACTCCCACGAAGCTGAATTTCCCGGCAGGCACGGTGATTGCCAAGCTCGTCACCGGGCTGGATCGCGCCCACGCCATCGCCGCCAACGGCAAGGTGTACGCCTGGGGGTACAACGTGAATGGGGAGTTGGGCCTGGGATCGGCCAACACGAATGCCACTGTGCCGACCCCTGCGGAGGTGCCGGCTCTTTATGGATCGAAAGAGATCGCCGGCGGTGCCTATCAAACCTTTTCCTTGGATGCCTCCGGCACCTTGTTGGCGGTGGGGCTGAATGAGGGCGGCCAACTGGGTATTGGCAGCACCAGTCCGGTCACCGGAACGCCGACTCCTACGACGGAGGCGGAAAAATCCAGCCAAACGATCAATTTCAACCCGACCTATGTGCCTGGCCCCTACGTGGTGGGGGGCACCTCCACGCTTGCGGGGACAGCCTCCTCCGGTCTGTCGCTGGTCTATCTGGTTTCCGACACCAACCTCGCGACCATTTCCAATAACGTCGTGGCGTTTCGGTCGGTTGGCATCCTGGCGATCACTGCCTATCAACCGGGAAATACGAACTACAACGCGGCCTCGCCGATCACCGTCTCCAACCTCGTTGTCGGGAAGGGAACCCCAACCATCAACTGGACCACACCGTTGTCGATTGCTTACGGCACGCCTCTCTCGGCTGTGCAACTGAACGCCACTTCCCCCGTGCCGGGGCTTTTCAATTACAGCCCCTCCGTAGGCACCGTCCTGCCGGTCGGCACCAACAATCTCTCCGCCAACTTCTTGCCAACCGATACAAATCGTTACAGCACGGCGATCGCCGGAGTCGCGTTGGTGGTGGAAAAAGCCACGCCGGTTTTGAGCGGATTGACGGCCACCTCGTTGACTTACGGGCAAACTCTCGGTGCCTCCGCGTTGACCGGTACGGCCATGGTGGGAACCAACAATCTTTCGGGAACCTTCACATTCACGACTCCTACGACCAAACCCAATGCGGGTACGGCGAGCCAGGGAGTGACGTTTACGCCCGCGGACACCAACAACTACACGACGGCGACGACGAATGTGAGTGTGACGATCAACCCGGCCGGTCTGCCGACGGTGACGTTCACGGCGCCGGGCAACCTGGGGTATGACAAGACGGCCAAGGCGTATACGGCCAGTGCGACGGGTCCGAGCAGTCTGACGCTGAGCTACACGGGGCGAAACACCACCAGCTACAGCAGCAGCACCAACGCGCCGGTCAACGCGGGGGATTACACGGTGACGGCGACGACGAGCGATCCCAATTACAGCGGGTCACGGGCGCAGGAGTTTACGATTACCAAGGCCCAACTAACCGCCCGAGCTGTGGACAAAACCCGGATCTTTGGAGCGACCAATCCGCCCCTGGATTTAGCCATCACCGGTTTTGTGAACGGAGAGAGTGAATCGGTTCTTACCCAGAGTCCCGCCGCCACGACCACGGCGGTGTCCTCCTCACCCGTCGGTGAATATGACATTACCGTGACGGGTGGATCCGCGGATAACTACATCTTCCAGTACTTTGCCGGGAAATTAACTGTAACGCCGGCTCTGTTCAGCCCGACCGCGGTGACGTGGCAAGGCCCCGCCAGCCTGATTTACGACGGGAACCCAAAGAGTTTCAGCGCCAGTGCCACGGGGGTGACGAACTGGTCCTACGGGTATGCAGGGACAAACACCACCTCCTATCCCGCCAACTCTCCGGCACCTTCGGAGGCCGGGGATTACATCGTGACGGCCACGGCGGGGGGAAATTATTCGGGAAGCTTCACGAACGGCTTCACCATTCTGCGTGCCCCGCAGACCATCACCTTCGGTCTCTTGGCCGGCAAACTGGCCACGGATGGGCCGTTTAATCTCACCGCTTTTTCCTCCTCCGGCCTGCCGATCATCTACAGCTCGTCCAACACCAATGTGGCCACGGTGAGTGGCAGCACTGTGACTATTGTCGGCCCCGGCGTCACTCAAATCAGTGCCGACCAACCTGGAAATCGGAATTACCAGCCCGCCCCGACCCAGAGGCAAAATTTGACGGTCAATTCGCCCAACACTCCGCCAACGATCGCGCCGATCACGGATCGAATCTCCAACTTCAACCAACCGATCACAGTATCCCTGGCGGTTGAAGATGAACAGACGGCCTACGGCAGCCTGACCTTGAGTGCCAGCTCCATGAATGGAGCTCTCTTCAGCTCCGATAGTTTCCAGTTTAGCCGGTCTCCGGAATCCGGCCACTGGCAGTTGGTGGCCACTCCGGTAACCGACCAATCGGGTTTCGCTGAAATTATTATCCGGGTGGACGACAACCAAGGGGGATATGCCGAGACCACTTTCAAGATTACGGTTTACGATGAGTACCAGTCGTGGGCGTCGGGCTATACTTTGGCTGATAGCAGTCCTTACGCTGATCCGGACGGGGACGGCCTAAGCAACTTGCAGGAGAAGGAGGATGGCACCCGGCCCGACACGGCCCAGCCGGTGATCGGCTACTTGGGTCTCTTGCAGGTCTATCAGCAGAAGGATACGGGCACTCCCGGCTTGGGCAGCCTCTGGCAAAAGGTCGGGGGGAGCAACGTGGTGGCCGAGCGGGTCGTCTTTGCCAAGGTCTCAACCAATTTCACGGCCTCCTCCGTGCAAGTGCAGAGGTTGCATTCCAGCAACCTTGTGGAGTTGACGAATCGCACCGTGGTGGGTGCTTATCAGGAGTTCGAGGAAAGCGAGGCTCAGCTTGTTTCCTTTGCGGACACCAATACGGCGGAGTTAACCCTTGTCCAAGGGAATTACCTTTTTCAGCCTCTCTCGTTCACCAATCCCTTGGCAGAGACCAACTCCGTGCAGTGGGATGCTGGTGGCTATCCTCCCCAAGCACCCAAGCTCACGTTGAATGCGTGGAGTAACAACGTGCTGCGGATCACCAACGTGGCGACCGCCAATGCCCTCACCTGGGAGGCTTGGTCCGGCACGGCCAAGGACCAGATCCGCCTGGAATTGCGGAGAATCAATGGCACGGGGGGAACGGAAGGGTCGACGTTTCTTCTGCCTGCGACCGCCACCAGCCAAACGCTGTTCGCCAACAGCCTGGCAGAGAACGGACTGTATGAGGGAACGGTTGTGTTCATGCAGATGCCCACGCGGGGTGCCATCCGCGGGCGATCCACCCAATTTTACCTGTCGACCGGGCCGGGTTTCCCCGATCCCGCTTCCGTTGCGGGCCCCACCTTTGTCCCGGCGGTGGGGGTCTATGGAGAAAGTTTCTCTCTCGGCTCCGTGGCGGCGGGCGGCACGGTCGTGGTCACCGGTTCCAATCTCGGAGGTCTGACCAAAGATTCCTTTGATCTGTTTAACACCTCCTCCGGATCCTCCTTTTTTATCCCCCCTCCTGTGACCACCACGGCTTCTGCCGTCACAATTCCCATTCCTCTTTTTCAGGCGGAAGGCACGTACCAGCTTCGATATAAGAGTACTCAGGTTTTGGGAGTCTTGGTGGTCTCGAGTAGCAGCGGCGGTGGTACCTCTCCTTCTGTGCCGACCAATCTGACGGAGGCCAGCTTGACGGCGATGGGATTCACAGCGAGTTGGGACGGGGTGGCTGGAAACACCAGTGGGTATGAGTTGGAGGTGGCCGATAACTCGTCGTTTAGCGGCTCAACCATTAAAACGAATGTCACCACGACCAACGTCACGATCACCACTTTGAATCCATCCATCAGCAGTTGGTGGTATCGGGTGAGGGCCAACGGATCGGGCGACTATTCGACCAACAAGGCCATTTCCAACTCGGGAATCTTCAGCAATGCGGTGACGCTGGATGGTTCCAGCCAAAACTTCCAGGCAGCATCCGCCAATTCACCCCAAAGCGGAAGTTATACCGTGGCCTTTTGGATGAAGACGGTGGACTTGAACACCACCTATCAGGTGGTCCGGCAGGGGCTAAACAGCGGGGCCGGAACCGCCAACGTGGACATGGATCTCAAAACTGATGGATCGATTATTTTCGGTCAAAAGAACGCCGGCACCAGCGCTTGGCAGGCCACCACTCCGACCGGGGTGATTCAGGCAGGGGTTTGGTACCACATTGCGTTAGTGCGTGAGACGGGCACGACCTCGGCGCTGAGGATTTATGTCAATGGGGTGAACCGGGTGGCGACCAGCAGTGGCAGCTACACGGATCTGGGCACGACGGCCAACTCTTTGGCCTTTGGTGCCAGCCCGGACGGATTTAATCCCACCGGGGGTTCTAGATTTAAAGGCCAGATCGACGATGTGCGCATCTACAACCGGGCCCTGTTGGCGGGCCAAATCGAAACCGCACTTTCCCGGCCCTTGACCAGTGCCGAAGCTAGTGCGGATGCCACCCTGATCTTTTATACGCAACTCGATGGCGCCTTCACGGCTGTTAAGGGAAGTTTCAACACCAGCACTACTCCTCCCTCCGGCTCGTTCAGTCCGGGCCGTTCGCCGGGGGCTTGGGACTTTGCCTCCGGGGACTATTCCCTGCAAAACGACGGGAGTTCACTGCTTCTTGAGTTGGGCGGATTGGAGGGGACCACACTTTACGACCAGATCTTTGTCCGGAACGGGACGGCCACCCTGGACGGCATCGTCAACCTGATGTTTATTGGATCGTACACCGGGCCGGTCTCGGGAAGTTGGAATACCTTTGACCTGATTTGGGCACAGAACGGGATCCGATTCGGTGACAACTATCAGCTGACCTTCAACCAACCGGGCTACACCGTCGACACAAACGTGGTGCAGAAGGATGGCGGAGAGCTCTGGCAGGCAACGGTTCGGCAGGCAAGCAGTTCAGTCGATATCGCCCAAGCGGCCGCGCTGGCCAAGCCCGCTCTCGGTATCGCCCAAAGCCCCGGCTCGAACGGTGTTGTGGAGATGATGTACACCTACAACCGATCGACCGGAGGTTCTTATGTGGGCGGCCAGTATGTTGTGGGTGGAGTGAGGCATGAGCTTCAGGCGAGTACGGATCTGGTCACGTGGACGAATGCGGCGGTCGAACCGGTTTCCAGTACTCCGGCCGGGGATGGCAAAGAAAATGCAACCGTTCGGGTGACCGGCAATGGACCGAAGACGTTTTTGCGGTTGAAGATTTCGAATTGAGAATTCGGTAGGGCCGATGATCTTCATCGGCCGATGGGGAGGACGGAGCTTGAGACGCTGAAAAATAAATCGGCTGATTGGCCCCCTCAAACCTGCCCCCGCCCATCCGATTGAGCCGCTCCGCGGTTGAGAGGATTTGCGGCCCTCCCTACGTTCGGGCCGCAGGGATTGGCCCCCTCAAACCTGCCCCCGCCCATCCGATCTAGTCGCTCCGCGATTGATGAATTATCCGCTTACGCGGGGGGATTCCGCTGCTTGCCCGATGGGGCATTCAATCTTGGGGTTTGGGCTGACCATCGGACGAGCAGCCCATTCGGGTCTGCTCGTCCCTACCGGATTGGGGATGCCGGACTTTATTCCTTCGCTTTCGTCTCCGCCGTATCGGCTTTCAGCTGGGAATAATCCTTCTTCATCTCTTCCAACGCTTGGATCACGTCGTCGGCCGATTTTTTGGCAGCGGCAGTCACCTTGTCAGCGGCTTGAATCGAGGCGGCGTTGAGTTCGGTGGTGAAGTAGGTTTGGACCTCCTGCAGTTTGTCGACCGCTTTGGTGAGTTTTGCGCCAATGGTGCGGACCTTTTTGTCCACATCGGAGTACTCTTTTTTTGCTTGGTCCAGACGGGATTGGCTGATGCTCTTCAGGTCACCCTGCATTTTGGCCAAATCTTTTTCCCAGTCGGCGAAGCGGGTGTCGGCGACGGAGCGGAAGTGATCGATTCGATCCGCGAGGGTAGCTTGAACGTCCTTGTAGTCTTTGAGCTGGTCGGTGAAGTCCTCGAAGGCGTCGCGGGGTTTGTCGGCTTCGGTGGCGATGCGGTTGAGCTGCTCGACCGCTTCCTTGAGCTCCTTGGCGGTCTTGTCGATGAGGGCTTCGATTTTTTCGAGGTTGGTGGTCATCTCGCGAGCTTTTTCGGCTGTTTCCTGGGCTTGGAGGGGGAGGGTCAGGAGGGGGATGAGGCAGAGGAGGGGAGTGAATTTCATGGGAAATAGCTATATGGATTGGGAGGAGAAGGGGAAGGGATTTTTCT
>Ga0247842_10006989_pt1 | contig 12426 bp, 15 predicted proteins | sample LaCruzMarch2015__3_FD_192411 | JGI IMG/M metagenome (GOLD analysis project Ga0247842, IMG submission 192411) | Freshwater microbial communities from meromictic Lake La Cruz, Castile-La Mancha, Spain - LaCruzMarch2015_19m | ecosystem: Environmental > Aquatic > Freshwater > Lake | place: Spain...
CCAGCAGAAAAACCAGAAAACATGAAAGATAATTAACCAAACCCGTATATAAGACTAATCTTTATAAAAAAAACTAATTCCTTTTCCTGCACTAAAGAGCGAATTTACTAACCCTAAAAGAGTTAATAAAATCAAGGAAATTTGTATTTTGAGTCTTTAAAATTAAAAGTGACAAAATAATCATTAGGGGTTTCAGCTCTCCGAATCATTTTAACTTTTCCATTCATTTGAAGCAAAAGCTCAGCGCTTCTTAATTTGCCATTATAATTAAAGCCCATTGCATAACCATGGGCTCCTGCATTGTGAATTACAAGCAAATCCCCCACACTTATTTCAGGCAGCATCCTGTCTACAGCAAATTTGTCATTATTTTCACACAAAGAACCAACAATATCATATTTCTTATTACATGAAGCATTCTCTTTACCCAAAACGGTTATGTGATGGTAAGCGCCATACAAAGCGGGGCGCATAAGGTTCGCCATACAGGCATCAACCCCAATATATTCCTTATAAATATGCTTTTCATGAATTGCTCTCGTAATCAAATAATCAAAAGGACCAGTAACCATTCTCCCATTCTCCATAACTACTTTTAGCGGAGCCAACTTATTTTTAACAATTTTTTCTTCATACAACTTTTTTATTCCATTTGAAACAAAATTCAAATCCACCGGTTTTTGTTCAGGCTTATAAGGAATGCCCATTCCTCCGCCAAGATTAATAAATTCAAATTTTATTCCAAGCTTTGCTGAAATCTCAACAACCAAATCAAAAAGCATTTCTGCGGTCTGGACAAAAGCTTCAGGCCTTAGCTCATTTGAAGCCACCATTGTATGCAGGCCAAATCTCTTTACCCCCTTTGATTTCATTATTTTATAAGCCTCAAAAAGCTGTTCCCTTGTCAAACCATATTTTGCATCCTGAGGATTGCCAATAACATTTCCCTCAGCAGTTGCCCTTAATGGGCCGGGATTGTATCTGAAACAAATCAATTCAGGCAATTTTCCTCCAAGGGATTCTTCTAAAAAAGAAATATGGGTAATATCATCAAGATTAATTATTGCTCCAAGCTCATACGCTTTCCTGAATTCATTAGCAGGAGTATTATTAGAGGTAAACATTATTTGCTCCCCTTTCAAACCAATTTTTTCAGCCAGCAATAATTCAGGCAAAGAACTACAATCAGCACCCATTCCCTCTTCCTTTAAAATTTCCATTAAATAAGGATTAGGGCAGGCTTTTACCGCAAAATAATTCATGAAACCGGAAATCCAGGAAAACTTCTTATACAAATTTCGTGCATTCTCCCTAATCCCTTTCTCATCATACAAATGAAAAGGAGTTGGAAAAGTTTTGGTTATTTCTTCAACCTGAGATTTAGTAAAAAATAAATCTTTATTATTATTCATCAAAAAACCTTTCCCATTTTAAAATATGTCCAACAAATTGAGTTCAAATTAAATTTTCAAATTCTTTTTTATGCTCTCCACGGCTTTACTTATATTTTCCCTGTGCCCAAAAGCACTTACCCTAAAGTAACCTTCTCCATTTGGCCCAAACCCTGCGCCAGGGGTTACTACAACATGCGCTTCTGAAAGCATTTTATCAAAAAAATCCCATGACTTCATTCCATTAGGGGTTTTTACCCACAAATAAGGAGCATTTATTCCACCCGAAACAACCTTCAACCCTTTTTCCTCCAAGCCTTTTTTTATTATCCTAGCATTTTCCATATAATAAGCAATAATTTCTTTATTTTCTTTCATCCCCTGCTCCGTTAAACAAGCCACTCCCCCATCCTGCACAATATTCGAGGCACCATTAAACATTGTTGTCTGCCTCCTATTCCACATAGAATTTAATTTTCCCGCACCAGAGTTTTCGCAAACACAATTTTTTGGAACAACCGCCCAACCCAATCTAACTCCAGTAAAACCAGCCATCTTTGAAAAACTATTTATTTCAATCGCACAATCCTTCGCCCCTTTTATTTCATAAATGCTTTTAGGCAAAGAACTATCTGAAATAAATTCGTTATAAGCAGCATCAAAAATTATTATGGATTTATTTTCTTTTGCATAATTTACAAATTTTTCCAACTGCCCTTTTGTTGCCACTCCGCCAGTAGGGTTATTAGGAGAACATAAATAAATCAAATCAGCTTTTTGTTTCGGCAAATCGGGAAAGAAATTATTTTTTTCCGTACAAGGCATATAAACTATTCCCGAATACTTTCCGCCAATATTTGCACCGGTTCTTCCCGCGATAACATTTGTATCAACATACACAGGGTAAACAGGATCCTGAACCGCAATAACCGCTTCCTGTGAAAAAATTGATTGGATATTTGCCACATCACATTTTGCCCCGTCACTCACAAACACTTCATCAGGCAATAGCTCAACACCCATTTTTTTGTAATATTCAACAATTGCTTCCCTCAAATTTTTGTTTCCCTGTTCATCCCCATAACCTGAATAAGTTTTTACATCAGCTAATTTTTCAACACCCTCATGAAGCGCTTTTATTATCGCAGGAGGCAATTGTTCGGTTGTATTCCCAATACCCAAACGCATTATTTGCATTGAAGGATTTTTTTCAGAAAAAATTTTAGTACGCTTAGCTATTTCAGGAAATAAATAACCTGCTGCCAGTTTATCATAATTTGAATTAATTTTTGCCACCAAACCACCAACAAAACAATCAAAGCAAATTTAACTGCTTCATTACCAAAAGAACTTTTTCTTTATGCTCTTGGCTCATTTCACACATAGGAAGCCTGTAAACTTCTTCGCACATTTTTCTCTGGGCAACCATATATTTTATTGGAATAGGATTTGTTTCAATGAATTCCGCTTCAAAAAAAGGAATTAAAGATTTATTTAATGCTTCAGCCTCAGCAAATTTTCCATTAAGAGCCAATTTCATTAATTCAATCATTTTATCAGGAATAACATTAGAAGCAACACTGATTACTCCCTGACCCCCGTTCTTAACAAGCTCAAACGCAATATTGTCATCCCCGCTCAAAACACAAAACCTTTCAGGCCTTTTTGCCAAAACATCTTTTATCTGATTCATGTCCCCCGAAGCCTCTTTTACTCCAAGCACATTCGGGCAATCATTTACTATGCGCATTAATGTAGGAGTATCAACATTAACTCCAGTCCTGCCTTTTATGTTATAAACAATTAAAGGGATTTTTATTGAATTAGCAATAGCTTTGAAATGCCTATACAATCCTTCCTGAGTGGGCTTATTGTAATAAGGATTAACAATAAGCACTGCATCCGCGCCAGATTTTTCTGCATGCTTTGTAAGATCAATTGCTTCCCGCGTACAATTACTTCCGGTACCCGCAATTACCAAACAACGCTTATTCACTTTCTTTATAACAAATTCAACCACTTTCATATGCTCTTCATGGCTCAAAGTAGGGGATTCTCCTGTTGTACCACAAGGAACTATTCCATTCACGCCATTCTTAATATTAAATTCAACTAATTTTCCTAAAGCAGCGTAATCAACACTCTCATCTTTTTTAAACGGAGTAACTATCGCAGTAAAAACTCCTTTGAACATTTTTTCAACCATACCAAACACAACCAAAAACTTCCCTAAAAATTATTTTTTCCCTATTATTTCCTTCATCAAATCATCAATACAATAAAAACCTTTTTTTCCATTAATGAATTCTGCAGCAAGAATCGCACCAAAAGCAAAACCTTCTCTTCCTCTTGCAACATGCTTTAACTCAACTGTATCAACAGGACAATCAAACAATACTGTATGTGTGCCCGGAACAGAACCGCATCTTACGCTTGCAACATGCAATTCATCAGGATTAGGTTTCCTCTCAGCAAACCTGTCAGAAACAATTTTTTTCTTGCGCGGCATATTATCCAAAATAATTTTCCCAATTATCTGTGCGCTTCCCCCAGGAGAATCCTTTTTCTGATTATGGTGAATCTCATAAACAGCAGCATCATATTCAGGCAAATTATTCATAACCTTAGCAGTTTCTTTCACGGAATGAAAAAAAACATTCATCCCAATGCTAAAATTACCGCTCCACAAACAGCCAATCCCATTTGTAATGGATTTCATTTCATCCATTTTGTCATACCAGCCGGTTGTGCCTATTACTAAATTCTTTTTCAGTGAAACAACTTTCTTTACATTATCAAAAACAACTGAAGGGGCAGTGAAATCAATGCATACATCAATGCCGGAAAGGCTTTCCTTATTAATTTCCTTAAAATCAGAACCCTGCGCAACAGGGTCTATTTTCACAATATTATGCCCTCGCTGCAAAGCAATTGCCTCAACAGCTTTCCCCATTTTACCGTAACCAACCAGAGCTATTTTCAAGCAAACCACTTACAATGTAAACTATTGCTCAAACAATTTATAAAACAGCAATAATTTGTACGAAAAACGTAATTGGTTTTTAAAATTAGTATTGCCTGAGCACAGGGAAAGTTTCAGTCTGAATTACCCCATCAATTGACCTTATCTCTTCAAGCAAGTGATTAAGTTTCTGCAAATCATCAGCCTGAAGAAAAGCAACAATAGAATATCTGCCTGTAACCTCAAGCACTTTTGTAGCGCCTAGCTTCTTTATCTTTTCAGAAATTTTTTGGGTAGGTACCCTCGAAGAAGTAATTATTTCAACAAAAGCTGTTGTTGCAGTGCCCAACTCAATAGTGAATTTTTTTATTATTCTCCTGGCTACAAGTTTTGCAACCCTTTGCCTAATAGTTCCCTCGGAAACGCCAAGTTCTTTTGCAATACTGAGAAAAGAGGTTCTTGAATCAGCAGAAAGTTTCTGAATAATTTCTCTATCAAAAGAATCCATAAAAAAAACCAGGATTATTTCTTTTCTTCTTTTGGAATATCCAAAGCAATATGCAGTTCCTTCAATTGTTTATCTGAAACAGAGCTAGGGGAGCTGTCCATTAATGAAACAGCAGCCTTGTTTTTAGGAAAAGCAATTACATCCCTCAGGCTCTCAGCACCGCAAAGAAGCATAACCATTCTGTCAAGACCAAAAGCCAAACCCCCATGAGGAGGTGCACCATATTTAAACGCTTCAAGGAAAAATCCAAACTTGGTTTCTGCATCCTCATCACTAATCCCAATTATTTTGAAAATACGCGCCTGAAGTTCAGGATTATAAATTCTGATACTACCCCCGCCAAGCTCAATCCCATTCAATACAAGGTCATATGCAAGAGCCTTTACTTTCAAAGGCTCTTTTTCCATAAATTCAAGATGCTCTTTTCTCGGAGAAGTAAAAGGATGATGGACAAAAGTTACTCTGCCTTCAGTTTCATCCCACTCAAACATCGGAAAATCCTTTACCCAAAGCAAGTTATATGTATCAGGCTTAATGAGATTAAGTTTTTTCGCCAAATGATTCCTTAAATAACCAAGAGAGTCATTTACGGCTTTAGGCTTATCAGCAACAATTAATATCAAATCATTCTCTTTTACATTAACTCTTTCTTTTAACTTCTTCAGCAAATCCTCATTAAAATATTTTGCAATCGATCCATCAAACTTCCCATTCTGGTACTTCAAGTATGCAAGGCCATGCGCCTTATATATTTTCACGAAATTTTCAAGCTCATTCAAATCCTTTCTTGAAAAATCCGCTCTGCCATTAACATTAATTGCCTTGATTATCCCTTTATTTTCAACAACTGTTTTGAATGCATTAAATTCTCCCTTAGAAAGAATATCAGTAACATCAACAAGCTCTAAACCAAATCTTGTATCAGGCCTATCAACACCGTATTTTGAAATTGCTTCATCATACTGCATTCTTGGCAAAGGAAGCTTTATTTCAATCCCTTTCATTTCCTTAAAAATTTTTTGAACAAGCTTTTCATTCACATCCATTATATCTTCTTCATCAACAAAACTCATCTCTACATCCATTTGAGTAAACTCAGGCTGCCTGTCAGCTCTCAAATCCTCATCCCTAAAACAACGAGCAATCTGAAAATATTTATCAAACCCAGCAATCATTAATAATTGCTTAAATAACTGCGGGCTCTGAGGCAAAGCATAAAAATTTCCAGGATTAACTCTGCTCGGAACAAGATAATCTCTCGCCCCCTCAGGAGTGCTTTTAGCCAAAATAGGGGTTTCAATTTCAATAAAACCATTTTCATCAAAAAAATCCCTCATAACCTTTACAAGCCTGTGCCTGAAAATTATGTTCTTCTGCAAATCAGGATTCCTTAAAGCAAGATACCTGTACTGAAGAAGCATATCTTCATTAGTTTCAGTTCTCCCAGTAAGATCAATAGGCAAAGGAAGGGCTTTAGTCAAAACAATAACACTATTAGCATCTAACTCAATATCCCCAGTAGAAAGATTTTTTTTCTCAGTTCCCTGCGGCCTTTTTCTTACAGTACCCTCAATTTGTAAAACAAATTCTTTTCTGATTGATTTAGCAACCTCTCCAATCTGAGAACTCTTTTTATGATCCAGAACAACCTGAGTAATGCCATACCTGTCCCTTAAATCAACAAAAGTAACAGTGCCGTGGTCACGAATAGTATCAGCCCAGCCCTGCAAAATTACTTTCTTTCCATCCAAAGAAGCATTTAATTCATTACAAGTATGAGTTCTAATCATTCAAATCCCTTTGAAAACCAATAAATAAGAATGGTTCCAAAAGGGTTTAAAAACCAAAATGCTTATCAAAAAAATCCAACAACTTATTTAAGGAGATAATCCCCATTGTTTTAAGGTGATTTAATGGTAACAGGAAAAGCAACTGATTTGCTTAAAGAATTCAAAGACTTCATTAATGAATACAAAGTAGCGGGACTTGCAATAGCATTCGTAATGGGTGTGGCAGCAACCTCACTCATAAAATCACTAGTTGATAATATTGTGATGCCAACAATAACCCCTATGATTCCTGGAGGAGCATGGAAAACAGCAACCTTCTCTTTAGGACCATTTATTTGGGGAGTAGGCGCATTCATTGGAGAACTAGTGAACTTCATCATAATAGCTATGGTTGTATTCTTTATAGCAAAAGCAGTAATGAAAGAAGAAAAAGTTACAAAGAAATAATTCTCAAAAAAATTTTTTATTACATAGTTTGAAGGTTCTGCTAAAGTTAGTAAACCTTCAAAACTATACAATTTTCATCTACCTCAACAAAGTGATGTGCTTTTCCTCGGGCAAAATCAGCGCACTGATTCTCTGAAAGATCATCAACAGGCAAACGAGGGGAATGCGCAACATCACAAACCCAGTCATCAGAAACAATCCCCATACAAGGTCCATTACTTAAATCAACGCCACTTGCGACTAAGGATTTACATGCAACAACACACAAAGAAGAAGGGCTTGATGGAATATTATCGGAAACCAGGGAATTATTTGTCTGTGACTGCTGGACACAGCCAAGCAATAAAAACAAAATGAGAAGAAGAATTGCTAAAAAACGCTTCAAAAGTTCACCTTTTCTCTTGCCTAAATTTTATGTAAGAATAAATAACCGCCGCAACCAAAGAAATAATTATTGGAAGAAGAATAAATACAAAAGCATATTTTGGGAAAAATATTCCAAAAAGACAAATTACCGCGCTTGATTTAACCAATTTACTGCCAAAAGCATGGGTTTCATTCCATATTTTCTCGCTATACAAAGTCCAAGGAGTCCTTATGCCAATGAAAAAATTTCTCTCCGACTTGCTAATTAAAACCCCCATAGAATAAAACAATAAAGCAAAAGCAGGTCCAAAAAACTGCCCAATGTCTAATGTCACACCAAGATTAAGAGCTATAACCAATAATTGAACATAAAGAAAAAAAGCAGCAAAAACCGCGATAAATTCATCATAATATTTCCTGAAATGTTCAATATTCTTTGCATAAGGGTCAAAAAAAGGAATAAAATAAAGCAAAACAACCAACCCCATGCTAAGAAAAGGAAATAAAAACAAACCAATTTCTTTTGATGAATAACCATCAGGCTGACCCGCAAAATTCCAGTGAGAAACCATTTGCTCAGGCAAAATGGGGTAGAAAAAAATGCTTAACACAAAAGACAAAACCAAAATAACCAGCGCAAGTGCTAAAGCAAAATTAAAACTCTTATGAACAACACTCTTCCCTTTTGCACTGGTTTTTTTATTAATCATACAAACACAATACTAATACAAATATTTAAGCCTATTTAACAATACCAACCAGCACAAATAAATACCCGAGAAATACAAATTACTTATGGAAAAATCGGTTATTTCACTTTCATCGGCTACTGAAAAAGAACTCAATGAAGTCACTAAAATATACGGATTTCCTTACTCCGGTGCGGATGTATACGTTGCCAAGAACAATGACAGAATAATAGGGTTTGCAGCTTTTTTTGAAAAAGAACTCCTCAAAATAGAAATTGAACCCAGATTCAGAAGGTATGGAACAACACAAAAATTGTTTCAATTTGCAATGCAAAACCATTTTAAAAAAAATAAAGCAACTGAAAAAATAATTCTAAGGGCAGCGGTTCCTTATGGAACAAGAAACCAGAAAAAAAGGCAAATGATGCTTGAAAAATGGTATGCCCAGCAAGGCGGAATAAGAGATGCAAAAGCAACAGACTGGTTTCATTTCATGCGGCCAAAAAGAAAAGAAACACTAATGCAGGCACGAATTCGAACACAAAAAAAAGGAATACCTACCCGACCAGTGAGATTAAGAGGAATTTAAACTAAGTAAAATTAAAGAAAAAAAACTATTTTTTCTTTCTGCCCCTGATTTTCTTTGAGTGCTCACTAAGCTTTGAAACAAAGAAAACCGCAACAACAGCAATTCCAGTCACAAGCAAAGCAACAAATATTTCGTAGAACCATGCGCCATTAACAGGGATAAATGCTTTAATCGAATCAGTTATGGCTGTCTGCCAGAACAAAGCTGCAACAACACCAAAAGCAGTTGTAAAAAAAACAACCAGTCTGTGCTCAAATTCAAAAGCAAACTCTTCCCTTAATTTCTTGGTTTTTTCCAATTTAAACTTTAACTCATTAATTCTTTTTTCTTTTGAAAGTTCTTTTTTCAAATTCTTTTCTTCAACTGACTCCACCAAAACCACCAAAAAATTCTAAAAAAATTTAACACTCAATGACTTTATCCTAATAAGAGTATTTTTTAAAGCAACCCTTCTTTCTTCAGCTCAGCTTTAATTTCTTTAACCGTTTTCTTGTAATATTCGCCTTCTTTGATTAATTTATCGCCAAAATCATCAAGACGAAACAACAAATGCTTCATTCTATCCTTATTCAATCAAAACACCAACAGAAATAAGCCTAGAAGAATTTAAAATGTTAATTGAAAGGTAAAAAAAATTAATTAATTTACTTACAGTCTTCAGGACAATTGCACTTATCTTCTGAATATTCTTTCTCACACTTACCATTACCGCAAGGAGCACAAATAGGAGCGCCAACCCGAGTATCTTCCTTCGGATTTATACAAGTACCATCAGGCAACTCATACGGAAAAACAGATTTTAATCCATTACAGCATTTTTCGGTTCCAGGATAATAAGCCTTGCCAATTTCAGAAATACACTTCAGAGAATCATCTTCACTAACCTTATTGGTACAACCAAAAGAAACCAGGAAAACTAACAAAAGCAAAACAAAAACAAACACTTTCATGGTAAAACCAGGGTAATTAGAAAATAAAAGCCTTTCTAAGAGCCAGCAATAAATAATTTTTAATCGAACTAATCTTTGAATAAAATTTTTTAGCAAAAATACTTCATTACTTAACCTTGAATCTTCCGGGCAAAGTCATTCCGACCCCGAATTTTTGACGCATCTTCCTTACCTGCATTAACCTTGATTTCCCTTTCAGCCCTTCAGCAGTAGCACGCGCACTGGCATACTTTCTCGCAGCCAGCCTTGCCTGGTCAAACAGCCTTTGCTCAACCCCTGACTCCCGGATTAGTTTCATATGATTTCGATGATTTATTTTCAACCCTCTTTTCTTCATTTCGTTTGAAAGAAAATTAAGGTAAAAATTGTAAAATGTATTTCCGCGCTCACGATAAATAATTTCTTCATTTCCAAACTGTCTCTGCAGCCTGCGGGTCATTCCTTCTGAATTCTGGCCCAAAGAATCCAATTTTTTACTCAACTTAATCATTCTCTTTAAATCACCCTCCGGAAAATTTTTCCCTCCTTTACGCATTTTTTCCAAAAAAACTTCCCTAAGCAAAGGATCCTTTGGAACAACAAAAGCAGTTGTTATTGAAGGCTTTTTTGTTTCCTTAAAAGGCCTTCCCATCTGGGTAAACAATGCCCCTTCTTTTCTCGCTTTTTCATAAAAAGCAGATCCTCTAAAAGCCTGTACTATTGAAGGATAAGCATACTCACCTGATAACCTATAACTTTTTACCAACCCCCTGTAATAGGATTCCAAAAAATCCTTTGCCCTGGTCTCTATTCCACCAGCAAGCATAAAATGAGCAGTTTTTATTCCCGCTGACTTAAGAGCGCTATTGACTTTTATTGCCTGAACTGAAGTATACCGCCCGCCTTTCAACTCGCGAAGCACTGCATCATTCAGAGATTCTGTGCCAACAGCTAAATGAGAAAAATTAGCTCTCTTTAAGAAATTAATAAATTGGTAATCCACTTTTCCATCCTTAAGAAAAGAATCAATTGTTGCAAGCCCTGAAAAACGAAACCTCTTATTTAAGCCTAATTCAATTATTCTGCCAAAAACCCTGCTTATTCTATCTTTGTTAAAAAAAAGCTGGTCATCAGCAAAATGAATTTCCTTAATATAATCATTTTTAGCCAATTCATTTATTGCAGAAATAATTGTTTCATCAGCCAAAGCAACAGGCATACCTCTTCTCGGCACCGAACAAAAAACACAAGCATTGCCGCACCCGCGTTCAGAATAAGTAACAACCCTTCCCTTTGATTCCAAAGAAAAAATCGCCGGAGAACCGCGTATTTCTTCAAAAGAAAGCATTGCTTTTTTCTGAGGCAAAATAATTCTTTTGCCGCTCCTATAAACCAATCCATCAACATTATGAAGAGCTTTACTATCAGAAGCAAGAACCGCTTTAACCAGGGCAGGCAATGCTTTCTCCGCTTCACCAGCAATAGCATAATCCAATTTTGCTGCCGAAAAATATCCTTTCGGATTAGTATTAAATGCAGGCCCCCCTCCAATAAGCAACGCATTAGGAAAACGCTGTTTGAGGAACCTCGCTATAGGAATAGTTATACTTCTCTCCGCTTCCCAATCATAAAAACTTATTCCAAAAAACCTTGTAGAAGAAAGAGTATTTGATTCCCTATTAATATCTTTCTTTACCGCCTCAACAAAATCACTAAACTTATTGCTATTATAAAATCCCTTTTTGGGGGAAATAATTTTACGGGCAAAATCAGAAAAATCAAGCACCGAACAATCTATTCCTGCTTTGCCCAGGCTCCGAGCCAAAACCTTGGTACTCAAAGGGCGATAATCGCTCAAATTAAACAAAACAATCTGAGGCATAGAAAAAATTACTGCAAAAGAACTACTTAAGCATTTGCAAAAGACCGGAAAAAGAGATTACCAGGAAGCAAAAAACATTTTTATTTGAATAACTTAAATCCCAATAAATAATTTTATTTTTTATCAGCAGAGAATATTTAAATACAAAGAACTTTGTTAATGTTTAGGCGATTAGATTGGTTAGGCGCAGAATTATTTTCAATGGAAAGGCATACAGGGTGGCAAATATTAGCCAATTGAATAGACATGGCCCAAGAAAAAAAATTACTGATTTATCTGCACATTCAATAGTCCCACTCACTGATAAGGGGAAAAAAGAATCTTTTTTGCTGGGCCAGGAATTGAATAAAGGATTTACTCTTAAAACATATTTTTCTCCACTTAAAAGAGCAAGGCAAACTGCACACCAAATTTACAAAGGACACAAAAGTAGCGGAGGAACAGTAGCAAAATACAGCAGGCATAAACGAATTGGAGTAAGGCAAGAATTAACACACGACATACTAAAGGACCCTGCTTTTTTAGAAAAAGAACAAGCACGGTTTGGCGGGGACAATAATCCCGTACTGAACAAATGGCTTGATGGAAAATACTCAAAAAACAAATTCATTCCAAGCAAAGATATTGCAAAACGAATTATTTCAAAGCGCTTAGCACTAGGCCAAAGAGCAACCCAAAAAGGAGCCAAAGGATGGCTAATACTAAATGTTACACACGATTGGCATGTAATGGCAGTACTAAACGAACTGCTCGGAAAAAATCCTTTTGCATTAAAACTCACCACCCCAAAGCCAAACAAAGGGCTAAAAATCTACCACACAAAAGAAGGGCTGGATATACTTGAATACCAGGGAAAAAGATTTGATGTAACAG
>Ga0247842_10006994_pt1 | contig 12416 bp, 11 predicted proteins | sample LaCruzMarch2015__3_FD_192411 | JGI IMG/M metagenome (GOLD analysis project Ga0247842, IMG submission 192411) | Freshwater microbial communities from meromictic Lake La Cruz, Castile-La Mancha, Spain - LaCruzMarch2015_19m | ecosystem: Environmental > Aquatic > Freshwater > Lake | place: Spain...
GAGCACCCGAAGAAGGAGCACCCGAAGAAGGAGCACCCGAAGAAGGAGCACCCGAAGAAGGAGCACCCGAAGAAGGAGCACCCGAAGAAGGAGCACCCGAAGAAGGAGCACCCGAAGAAGGAGCACCTGAAGAAGGAGCACCCGAAGAAGGAGCACCCGAAGAAGGAGCACCCGAAGAAGGAGCACCCGAAGAAGGAGCACCCGAAGAAGGAGCACCTGAAGAAGGACCAGTTAAGCCAGCTAAAAGGCCCGTTGAAGAGCCCGCTGAAGAATGGTGCCCAGAAGGCTGTGGAGTTTCGATTATGACAGGAGAATGTGTGTGCCGTGGAGATTGTCCGAGTGGCTACTATTATGATCCAACTGAAGGATGTATTAGCAAGGGTCCCATACCAGAAGTAGCTATTTGATCTTACTTTAATTTGTGAGATTATTTTTTTTTCTAACGTACTTATAGAAATGGTATTTTAAATGACTAATAGCAGGAAAATCCCGATATGGAAACCCTCCAAACGCAGGCAATTCACTATAAATAAGCTTATTTACTAAGCCATGATTCTGCTGTTTATGTCAGGCAGTACGCACTTTAGAATAACTGTTCTATCAATGATATTATTGGCGTTGTCTGTAGATATTTTTGTTGTTTCAGGCCAGGAACCTTGTACAACAATGAATGAAATGCAAATAATTTCTGAAAAAGTAAGCGGATACGATGTATATCTAGATGAGCTGTATGTTGGAACAGAAGGCAAAAATGACGATGCTCTTGATGGTACTTTCACAGTTTACGATATCCCCTGTTGGAGCAATCATACAATAGTTGTAGATGATGGTATTGTCACCTATACACTAGATTCTTTCTTTGGAGGTGGCATGCCGTATTTAATTATATTGGAAGATCCTCTTTTTATCAAAGGAAGGTCTGAGAAAAAGGAAAAACAATAGGGCCCTCTATCCATCTTACTCAGCTTCCCAGGCCTCCAAGCTCGGTGAGGCCAAAGCTTCTATAGCTCAAAGCCGAAGAGAGTCGCCTTCCTTGCCGAGGATGGCGCCCAGGTTCTTGAGGGCCACGGGATTCCTGGGATCGGCGGCAAGAGCCTTCATGGTGTACTCCCTGGCCCGCAGAAGGTCGCCCGCTCGCTGGTAGCCGAGCGCCAGGGCCACGCAGGCGTGCGAGTGGCCGGGAGAGAGCAGGAGGCAGCGGTGCAGTAGCTCTCGCCCCTGATCGAGCTGGCCGGAGGCGAGGAGCTGCAAGGCGTGTTTGTTAATAACGATGCATTATTGCATGTTACTAATTATGTACTATTTATACGACTTCAATGTTCATGAAAGTGTGTTTCGAGAGCACCGTCGATGTATGCCGATGTCATAATATGTCTAGATTATGACTTGTGGTTCAGACTGGTCAACAGCTCAATCTCAGCCCTTATGGAGAGAGCCCAGGTTGCCTGCTGCGATTCTAGTATTGGGGTGGTCTTCACTGAGCCTCTCTTGGAATATCTTCAGAGCTCGTTCATAGCACATCCGGGCCTGCTGCAGGTCGCCCAGGGCGTTCAGCATCAATCCGGAATTGTTGACTTTCGGCGCGAGGGTCAAATTTGGATCGATGGATTGCAGCAACTCACACGAGATCTTGGGGATGGCTTAAGATCTACTGATCAGCATCAAATGCAGACTCCTTTGATTGAAAAGCATAGATAAATGGCATCAACATTAGGCTGCGGCTCTGGAGCGGTTTCTTGGAGTTTGAATTCCCATTTGCCCTTGGCAGGAAATGGGTTCTGAACAATTTTTGTTATTGGTGGAACACCATAGACAACTTCTGAGTGGTCTGCCCCCGAATTATATTGTGGGTAACTCCAATGCGTTACCTGTACGGGACCCCCGTTGAAGCTACAACCTATTATAGTATATTGTAGAACCAGAATTTTCGGGCCTATTTCATCTTCAAGTTTTGCTATAAATGTCCTATTTCCATAGTCGTAGTAAGCATAAAATTTGCCAAGTTCTTTTACCCCATCATAGAAAATTAGCTTGGACGTATCTGAAGCTATGACTTGGTTATTGACATTATACGCCTCAGCAATGAAAGATAACTCTTTTTGACCTGTATATTGAATGCTTACAGGCTGATCATATCCGTTGGGTTCTTTCTCAGATCTTTTCCCATCCGGATACGTGATAACCACTTTCTTTACGCTGTCGATAGGTCCCGATCGCCAGCATAAACGTATATTGTCGCCAGGGGGACAAGTCCAAGCCACGTGCTGATTTGACTGCCAATTACAATCCACCTTCTCAACTGAGAGTTTCTCTTGTGAGATTTTCAATTCCACCCAGGCAGTGGGGACTTCAGGTATATCACAAGACCTGCTGTCCTTGTTCTGCTTGTCATCGAACCAAAACCAATCTCGTGCGCCACCAAAATTTATTATATATTTATGTCCTGAATCGGGATCATATATTTCAATGAAGTCAACACAATCACCATCGTTCAACGCTAATAGTTTTGGTGTCGCCTGTCTGAGTGTATATTTTTCATGTGGAAGAATTATAGCATTTGGTTCCTTCTCAAGACTAATGGACCCTAAACTTCTAGATGAAATTGTTCCAGATGGATGAACGATATTAGCCTCTACCAATAGTTCGCGGCCAGATACTTCCTTAGGAAGTTCTATAGATGTATCCGCTATATTTTCAACGATAAGGTGAAATTGTATCATTGCGCCAACAATGCTCGAATCTGCAGGATCGGAAACATACTTTAGGTCATAACAATAGTCAACTGGTTCAATTTGGAGAGGAGGGAGATTAATATAAGCAATACACCCGCATAAAAGAGCTACAAGGACTGAAGTTACAAGTATAAATCCTGTAGCATTTTCTGACATACTTCCATTATTAGCAAACCATATTATAAATAATTAATTGTGAAGTATTGACCTCCGAGGCCCGCCTTTCCTCAGAGGCAGCTCCGAGAAAGGTTTAAACCCACATCCCTATGTAAAACCTCAAAAATCAACAACAGGATACGAGACAATCTGTCCATCCCTTCAACCTTCGAACTACGAATTTGGCTCTTGTAATATGGTCTATCATTTCCTCCAAGATCATTTCGACCGATGGGACTGTTTTCTCAATACTCAGCTTTACACTCTTTTGAACTCCCTCTTCCCGGTACATCTCCCTATTAATCAAAAGTTGATGAAGTATGCACAGCACTTTCCGAGCGATACCTAAGGTATCTACTTTTGATCCTTTATTGGTCTTTCGAAAATGATAGAGTCTTTCGGACAATTCGTGACTAGTCTAGAGCGTATGTCATGAAATTGATATTTGATGACATCAACATCAGCTAGGATTGAAGGACAAAACCGCCTAGTCAGCAGCAGCTTAACCCCTCACTTTCGCCCCGCCCCCTTGCCTCGTCCTCATATCCCCAGAGTCACCCATATCCTATCATGGAAATTGAACTCCACCCCACTGTCTCCCTGCTCCCCGAAACCTTCAGCGTCCTTATCGCCCCCGTGGAGATGCTGGCCGACGCCCTCAATAGCCACCTGGAATTGCAGCGCTACAAGGTCCTCTTCATCAGCGGCAATTACTCTCGCATCCTCAATCGACTGAACCGCAACTTCACAGAGCTGGAAGTTCGCCGGCCAACACCCTCTTCCCGCTCATGACCATTCCTACAGGAGAACCACCAAAGCTTCCTGATCGTGGAGCACGACCCGCTGCTCTACGACGGCGTTCGGGCCATCTCGCCGCAGCAACAGAGATCACCGAGGAGATACGACTATGCAAGAATCTCGTAAGCGGAAGGCTGTGCAATCAGGGACTTATCCCATATATCAGATAAATTGCGCTCGATAGCGGCCTTTAGTTCCAACATTGTTACCGGCTTGGCTAGAAAATCATTTGCCCCAGCTTCATAGCTGAGTTTTTGATAGATATTCGGGTCGCAATCAGAAATAACTATGATTTTTGGTCCATGGGGCCAGTATTCACGAATAAGCTTTGTAGTCTCGATTCCATCCATCACTGGCATTTGGATATCCATTAGCACAACCTCGTAAGGCCTTTTCTCCAAGGCCAGAAGAACCTCTTGGCCGTTAGCTGCTAAATCTGCTATGATGCCCAGATTTTTAAGCATTAGCAGAGTAACCTTTTGGATTACCAGATTATCGTCTGCTATTAGAATTTTTATTCGATTATCCACTAACACCGCCCTCCCATCTCTCATCAATTCAAGTCACATAGATATATATTACAAGGTTATATTCAACAGGTTAATTTTATATCTGTATAAGAAACTTAATTTAACGCACATATATATGTAGCGGGCCAGGGGTAAATGAAATTTAAAAATTTTTATTAGTTAATCATTTGATAATTTTGAAAATCATCGAATTAAAGCTAAAACGACAGCTACAAGAAATAAACTTGGAATTATAGATCTGAGGCTAATAATATCATTCGCGAGAACTCACCAAAATGAGCTAAATATCATCCAATCTTAAATCTTTGAAGAAAGGGATGGAGCCAGCAGGGAATTTATTAGGCGTATGTAATTCTAGGCTCCACGAAATAGATGTATCTTTTAATATTTAAATTTTTTTAAATTAGTTTAATCGCATTTTAAGCCAATAATAACATTCATAGTAATATCGGTAATAATAATCAATTGTTGTAGATCCAGTCTCAATAAAAGTGGATAACGAGTATCTATTTGCCAAGACTTTGCCTAATGGCTGAATTATTTGTCACTACCAGATCGACCGCTAGAAAATCATTTAAACCATTACGATTACTATGAAGAATATGAGTTCTATTGCAACCATAATTTTAGATATACTGAAAGCGAATATCATGCAAATTTCCATCTGGAAATGGGAGATGAGCATGATTGCTAAATACGGTCTTAATTGGGGGTATAAGGAACTCTGGGAACGTTATTAAGTTCAGAATTCCAAATTCATTATATCTAATATAATAAAAGTATATCCGATATAGATATATTGTGTAATACATTTTTATTGCTATAAATCTAGCAAATAATACACCTTGATGATAATTATTTTAGCAAACTTTTTATAGATTGAAAATAGCATAATAAAATAGTGCATTTAGCTGAAGAAGCAACCAGCCATATTCCTGGGAGGACTAAGTAACATTTCTTTAAGCAGATAGGCGAGTTAGCCCAAATCAAGAAGAGATGGACAAGAATCGACTTGCTTAGACTGCACATTAAAAGGGCCAGATTCATTGAAGGGGGGAAGGGAAATTACTTTTGACCATAAGCAGACTACAGTTTACTATCCAGGGGAGCAGGATTTCATAGAGGTGGATGAAGGGGTCGCGCCCCTTCTATTAACGCTATGGGATGCAAAGATAAGGACCTGCAATTCTTGCGAAGAGAACGAGCCGGGAATAATCTGGATAGAGTTCTATTCCATGAAAGAAGTCGAGAGGCTCTTGACGATATTGATCAAATCCCTGGGAGATCGGATTCATAATCATCCGGAAGTTAATGATTGGTTCTCCTATAGGATATTGGGTCATGAAGGCGAAAAACTTCCACCATGGCGTTTCGATGCTTATCCTAATTTAAGTCCAATGGTGCCCAATCAAAGTAGCATATACCCTGAGAAGATATTTGAGAGCAGAGTTGAACTTTCTGTTTCGGTGCGTTTTCCCTGTGAGGATAATCAGATAGTTCTTGATCTTGTCGGCAAATACCTGAGAAAAGGCCTTGATAACTTCGAGGAATTGAGCGATGCCCAATGGGACTATGTGAAGCAATACATCCCGCTACAGCCATACAATAGAGTGTTTAAAACAGAAGATAGGAAAATCCTAGACGCAGTCCGATATGTGTTGGAGACCGGTTGTACCTGGACGGAGATTCCCCGTAAATACGGGTCTTATTTGGCAGTCCGTACAAGGCTGAAAAAATGGTCTGCAGAGGGAATTCTTGACCCGATACTTAGCAGTATCGAGAGTGAAGACGTATATAAAGAGAGGCTTTCTACGTATTTGAATGTCACAGAAGATCAAATGACCTCTAAGAGAAAGAGAACTGCAAATAGCACGATGTCCCCAAGAGGAGAAATGGCGCCAATGTCTGTATCTCAATGATCTTGGCGAGAATATTCCTTAACAAGAATGCGATTAGGCAATAAAAATGAGGACTAATTATGGTAGAAGATACTTTTTCCTTCAACGGATCTCAATCAAGCTTGGATAAGATAATTTCGTTATCAGAGAGCGGCGTGATGCATTCGGAATGTATGCATAGATGGGACGAATTCGGTGGATTATGGTCTATGGAAGACAGAACTAATTTGAAGGGCATTCTGAAGAGAATTACGATAGATGCAGAAGGCAAGAAGATCTTGAAGTCACCCCTAAATCAGCAGGAAAAGGCCTGGGCAGCCGATTTTGTCTGGCGAGTTATGCTTGCTGAAAGATGTCTTTGATCAAATATTATTTTTAAATTTAATTCAAATTGCGTATCAGGATTTTTCGTCATATTCGTCTCATATCAAGTTAACATTCGATTGTTCATGGTTTTAAGCGTTCCATAAGAGAAAATTTTATCGTGATACTAAAAGCAAAAGACTTTAATACTTTAAAGATCTTAATTAAGTTATTAATTAGGTAATGTCATGACATCTACTGAGCGATCTGCCTCTCCTCGCGTCTTTTTTTCGTACATAGCGTCAGCAATGAATAATATTTTCTCTAATCTAAAATTAAACTATAAAAACGTAAAAAATTCATTACGAAATAGAATTTCGAAAATATCGACCAGATCAAAAGAAGCAAATACACACCTCAAAAGATCTGCCGTCGATCCAAAGGTGGCCATAATTCATGAGCAGATACAAATCGAAACAGTCCCCGCTATCAATACCTATGACAAGGCAGCAGAAACCGGTTATTCAATAGATGTTTACTGGTGCGAAAGAGGCTTGGCCCTCTCAGACTTAGGCCAATTTGAAGATGCTCTGGAGTCCTATAAAATAGCTCTGGAGATAAATCCACGCTCTTTTAAAGCCCTCAAGAATAGAGCCTATGTACTTTACAGAATAGGCAGATATGATGAGGCTATAGACGACTTTAGAAAGGCTCTTGAGATCAATCCGCAGCTTATAGATGCCTGGTATGGCATGGGCAATGCCATGAGCAAACTGGGCAGGTACAAAGCGGCAGTATCAGCTTATGAAAATGCGCTCAAGATTAACCACTCTTTTATCGACGCTTGGGTGAGCAGAGGCGTAGCTCTGGGGAACATGGCTCGCTACCTGGAAGCGGCAGAATCATTTGATAGAGCTCTTGAGATCAATCCATTGCTGAAAGAAGCATTGTACGGCAAATACCTGGCCCTGCAAAAGATCAAGCGCGGCGAGGAGCTCATAAAGATAACTGATAAGGTAATCGCCATGAAGAAGGCCATGGTGCCACTGCCCATCTCCGCCGCCTGCAGTACATCTGGAAACTTCTTAGTTCCGGTAAGAGAGGACTATGCATCTTATTTCTTGAAGGCCGGATCAGAGTTCTACAAAAATGAGCGTTTCGAAGATGCGGCAAAATGCTACGAAAAAGCGACAGCAATCAATCCTCTAATTCCAGAGGGTTGGTATGAAAAAGGTTTGGCGCTATATAAACGGGGCTTTTATGAAGAAGCTCTTTCATCCTTTGAAGGTGCCTTGGATATAGATAAACGCTATTTAGATGCCTGGAATAACAAAGGAGTGACCCTCGACAAGCTGGGAAGATATGAAGAGGCCATAAATTGCTACGATGCGTTTTTAGAAATCAAACCGTGGGATACGAGAGCTTGGCAAAATAAAGGTCTCCTTAGAAGAAAGCTTGGTCAATACAAAGAGGCATTTATCTGCTTCGATAACATCATCAAGATCGATCCCAGGAACTTTGCCGGCTGGTGTGCAAAGGCTGAGATTCTCTATAAGTACTTGGGCCGCCATGAGGAAGCCTTAGAATCCTATGATGAGGCCCTGAAAATAGATCCGTCCAACAGCTCCTTTTGGTTCGATAAAGGCGTTTGCCTCTACGAACTGGGTCGGTACAGTGAGGCCCTCTTCAGCTACGATAAGGCTATAGAAATTAACCCAGATAGCTCGAAATTTTGGAATAATAAGGGAATTGTTCTAAAGAGATTGATCCGCTACAGCGAGGCTATAAAGTGCTTCGATAAAGCGAAGGGGCTCGACGAAAGGAATGCCTCACCATGGTACAATAGAGGTCTCACTCTGGATGAGATGGGCCAGTATGAAGAGGCTATCAGGTCCTTTGATAAGGCCCTGCAACTGGACCCAGAGAATGCCGATACCTGGAATAACCGAGGAGTTACCTTGAAGAACCTGGAGCTCTACGACGAAGCCATCAAATCTTTTGAGTGCGCCATAGGAAGCAATCCCAGTTATGCCATGGCCTGGAACAACAAGGGCAATGTTCTCTCTGCTTTACACAGATACAATGACGCAGTGGACTGCTTCGAACGAGCTACAGATATCGATATTAACTACTTTGATGCCTGGAACAACAAAGGCAATGCTCTCGCCCAATTGCAGAGCTACGAAGATGCCATTTACTCCTACGAAAAGGCAATTGAGATAGACCCATGCGACACAAAGACGTGGTTCAACGAGGGAATAACCTACATTAATTTAGGCCGCTATGAAGATGCCATAAAATGTTTCGATGAAGTTTTGGAGATTGATCTATCATCTATTCCTGCTTGGATTTACCGTGGAATTGCTCTGCATCGACTTAACCGATATGAAGATGCTTTGGCCTCTTTTGAAGAAGCTTTGGAGATTAATACCTCAGATCCTGCCGCATGGCATTTCAAGGGAGAGGTCCTCAATAAGCTCGGACTTAAAGATGAATCGGATGATGCTTTTGCCAAGGCGGCATCACTGGGCTGGAAGTGGGAAGTTGCTATACACTGAATGGTCCACGGGATCCTTCTACAATTGCCGCGCTACAAGATCCTCTTCATCTGCGGCCACAGCTCCAATCGTCTGAACCGCAACTTCACGGAAGTGGAAGTGCGCCGCGCCTTCACAGTCTACAAGCTCATGACCATTCTTGAAGAGAACCACCACAGCTTCCTGATCGTGGAGCATGACCCGCTGCTCTACGAGGATGCCGGAGAAATGGTGGAGTACCTGGCCCAGGCCCTCAAGCAGACCTCCAGGGAGGCCACCATCCTGCTCTACGCGCCAGCGCGCGACCCCCTACCTGCAGAAGCTGACCGAGCAGGCTAACCCTGGTGTTCTGCATCTACAGCGAGCAGGCCAGATGCCGCGAGAAGGCTGGAGAGAGGATGCCAGAAACGCAGAGGACACAGGCTCTTATCCATTTCACATCGATCCCCACAAGGTCGTCCTTCTATGTCTAGAACAACCCTGAATTTAGGCTTTTCAATTGGCTTTTTAGATTGAGCCAATGGCTTTGCTGATGTCTTTTCAATTGGGATGCAATCGGATCTTCCCGGCGTATTCTATATCTAATTTGATTTTTTCTCACCGGTTTTAGATATAACCCACCTCGCCCAGCGCGTTGTGCCTGTTGGTTCGATGGACCCCTCTCTTCGCATCTCCTGAAGCAGATTGGTGATGAACTGCTTCTTTTGATCGTCACTGAGAGCATCCGAGATCTTATCCATAAGCAGTCGGTCGATATCCTGCCTGGGTGCTTCCTTGAACTTCTCTAAGTAATCCATTACAAGTCTCTTGTAGTATTTCTTATCTATTCCCCGCATCTTAATGTACTCTGCCTTAGTGTCCGTAACGGCGGCCACTTTTGCAGAGACAAATAGATGAGGTCTCCTGCCTTCTACCAGGCCTCTCTTCTTAAGTGATCCGAACTCCTCCTCCGAGAGAGGCAAATGCTTTTGAACTTTATCCAGAGCAATTACCGACATCAGGTTGAGATCGGACCGTTCCATCAACATCCTGGTGTAATTTTCATCCAGTATCTTTCCAAGAATGCGAACTTTAACCCTACCCTCCCGGATTTCAAAGTCCGGCATGGGAAAATTTCGTTCTCTCTGCCTCCTGAACATCTTTTTGATGCCGCCGCCCAGAGTGTCTATCATCTTGAAGTTGACCATGGCATTTGCCAGGAACTGATTGCGGTACAGCTCCGGTGGTGCATCTGTGGTGATTACCTCTTCCACGCTTCCAGGAAGAAACTCTCCCAGGTTCGTGATCAGCAATGAATCATCCACCTCAACGATATTGATCCGCCCGCCCCGGAGGTAGTCCTGGTGGGCTATGGCATTGTGCAGAATCTCACGGATCACCCATGGATCGTACTGGGTAGTCTCGATAGGAAAGAGACGGTTGTCTGCCATGTAACGGTATTTCAGGTTCCTGACTCTGGCGAAAACCTGGTCCACGGCGAGGATTATGGGTGGGTCGAAATGCTGGTAATCCCTCTCCACATTGCCGGCATCCTTAAGGACCCAGGAAATCCTGGAGATAGCGGGTTGAAGAAAATGGTCAGACTCAGCCTTTCCAAGGAGGATTATGGCAGTTCTGGTGATCTTTCCTGATATGCAGACCTTCGCCTTATTCAGGAAAGTCATGTCATCCCATTGGTCTACTTCTGCAGCCAGGTCTTGATTCTTATCTTTGTACTGCTGACGGGCAAAGGCGGTTGCCCTTGGATCAAGATCGTCGATGGTAGCCCCCTGACATATCTGGGCAGACCAGTCTTCAGAGATTGTCTGCCTCCGTATCTGCTCTATCTCGTGAAGGCTGAGCGGGCTGAGGGACGATCCTATGCGACCATAAGCAACCTCTCTCCAGGTGGTCGGTATTCCTCGAGGAGCTGGAGGTATTTGAAATAGGAGCACTCGCCCCTGGTCGTCGGATAACTTGTGAATGGCTGTGAATGTAGTCTGATGGTTGGTTTGACGGGCGATCTCCCCTTTGAGTCTATCCAGACCGGGTGGCTCGTTGCGATAGCCTGTCCCGCAGATCTGGCGTGGCAGCTTGTCGGTTATGCCGAAGATCAGCCAGCCTGCACTCTGGTCTTGCAGGTTTGCCTCGTTGCTCAGGGCTGAAAAGTATCTGCCCAGCTTATCGAAGTCGAAGTTGGCCTTGGCCTCCTTGAACTCGATCCATTCCGTCTCAACCGGGAGTGCCATCATCTCAGAGAGCCTCGATCTGAGTTCTTCAGAGTTCATCTGGCGGGCTCTCCTGGGGCTTCTTTGTTGACGATTCCTGCATACTCATCGTAGTACCTGAGGATCGTCTCCTTCGTCCTGTAGCTGCCGTACTTCTCGATATCCTTTTTCTTCACAATGGGGAAGGTCTCCAGAGCACTCAATATGTACAAGACGACATCCATTCTGGGTCCCTGGGACTTCAGGGTTTCAAACGCGATCCCACCCAATCCCTCCCGCGCCAATTCTTTTAGAGTATCTGGGGCCCGCATATCCAAAAGGGCCTTAAAGTATTTCTCAGCATTTTCAAAGTCATTCATCGATTTATAGGCGAATGCAAGCCCGTAGACGGTCTGGGGATCATGAGGATTGATGTTATAGGACTTTTGAAGATGATAGAATGCATTCAGGAATTCTTTTTTTTTCCCTAAGATGCCACCTAAATTCCTGAGGGCAATGGGATCATTGGGGACGATTTTCAGGGCCTGCAAGGTGTATTCCTTGGCGCTCATGAGATCGCCACTGCTCATATAAGCAAATCCCAGGGCCACATGGGCATTGGCATGGCAAGGAGAGAGATTGATGCATTGTTTCAGTAGCGTTATCGACATATCGGGTTTGCCAAGGTCGGTGTAGAGCATGCCCAGGTTGTAGAGCAGATCTACGTCCTCCAGGTTCTGCTTTAGCAGCTCTTCCAGGTAGATGCGGGCTTCGTCCAGCCGCCCGGCCTGGATGAAATTCAAAGCCTGGTCAAAGTGGTCCATTGCGAAAGTAGATGAGCGGCCAATATTAAAATGATTGTCTCTGCGACTTCCCGCGAAAGAGCCGCAGCGCATCCAGCAGATAGAAGACCGCATCCATGCGTGGCCCACGGGCCTTCAGCTCTCGGGCCGCAATCTTGCGCAGTCCATCTCTGGCCAGGCCGCGCAGCTCCTCGGGTGCCTCCATCTCCAGCACCGCCTGCTTGGTTCCTTGCTGTTTCGAGTGGGTAATATAATAATCGAGTCCTCTGTGAGTCCTCCGTGCGCTCTGTGTCTCTGTGGTGGGAGTCCGTAGCCGTTTGGTTATAACCAGTGGCTAACGACGTTTCCACCACAGAGAAACGACCATGACTTTAGGTCACCCATGTGGATGAAAATGGACGTAAGCCATATTTATGAGTATCTCGTTTATTCAATTATGAGACGGGATAATTAGGTCGTCTGTATTTGGCGGT
>Ga0247842_10007000_pt1 | contig 12411 bp, 4 predicted proteins | sample LaCruzMarch2015__3_FD_192411 | JGI IMG/M metagenome (GOLD analysis project Ga0247842, IMG submission 192411) | Freshwater microbial communities from meromictic Lake La Cruz, Castile-La Mancha, Spain - LaCruzMarch2015_19m | ecosystem: Environmental > Aquatic > Freshwater > Lake | place: Spain...
GGCTTCGATCTTGAACTCGCGGTCAAATCGTCTTCTTGGTTCTGGCATTTTGTGGACCTCCTGAGGTTAAAGTTATAGCCTTTTCCTCGTGTCCACAAATTCGGGGGAAGATCACACAGCAGACACTCTCGCAAAGATAGCCCTCATCGAGGCGTTTAAAACTGGATAGACTTGTAACACAGAACACGAGTTGATCACGCCTAATGATCAGCAGACCAACGCCATTGTATGGCCCTGACTGATCAATACTTCCGCATCACGTAGCTTCAAGATGATCTCTTCCAGACTGAATCTCTTCCTCGGCATTCCGACTCCCATAGTTAACCTGATCCCTTTTTACCACTTTTATACTGGATCAATTCATGAGGGTCAGGTCGATCCATATAGGGCTATTCCGAGTAGCTGAATCGCTGCAAGTTGCATTGATCGGAAAAATAAGGCGCCAACTCCACAGAGTTGGCGCCTTTTCTTACGGTTTCGAACTGCTGGTTCGATCAGGTCTATTTCGGCAAGCCTTTTAGAGCCCAGGTGGTCTGTTCAGCGCAACGCCAAGCTCCCGAACTTCACTCGACCAGAACCAGGCGACGGGTGAAAGCCGTGTTATCTACTTGAAGCCGTACGAGATAGATTCCCGAAATCCAGGCTGTTCCATTCAATGTGATGCTGTGACTGCCTGCCGAGAGGCTCCCCGGGTCCTGCCGGAAGATTTCGCGACCGGCCAGGTCGAAGACCTTCACTGTGACCAACGCTTTTCGGTTTAGGTTGAACGTCATCCGGGCGACGCTGTTGAACGGATTGGGGTTGAGGCTGGAGATTCCCGCTGTCAACGGCCCTGTGTTGGTTCCGCCTTCCACCCGGTTTGCTTCGTCATCGTCCAGACGCTGGCAGTAGAGTGTGGGAAGGTTGCCGACGTATTTCTCGTCGCTGCTGCGGTAATCGCTCCAGATTAGGGCGACTCCTGTGGTACCGTCGCGTCGGAGCGGCGCCATTTCGGGCTCGATCTGGTACCAGACTGCGCCGGCTGCAACTTGTCCGTTTGGTCCCCATTCAGGATAGGGGTCGCCAGTGCCGTCGAGGTGGGTGGCGTAGATGTCAGACTCGATTGACTCGAAACCTTCCGCGAACCAGGAGAGCCAGACGCCTCCACTGCCATCCGATGCGAGGCAGGCATTGTGTTGAAAATGGGTGTTTTGCGAGACTCTGTAGCCTTCTTCAGGCAGCAGTTTGACGGGGGCGTCGGATTCTCCATCCAGAGGGTCGAGGGCCTGAAGGAAAACGTCAGCATCGCCCCATGCCTGTGAGAAGATATCATCTTCCCACGCGATCCAGAGATGGTCATTTGAATCGAGTATGAAGGAAGTCGGAGCGCGAGAGGCTCGATTATCCAGCACAGTGTAGCCGTTCTGATCCCACCTTAAAGCTCCCTCCAGCGTCACTAACTGAACCAGTATAACCGCTCGCATTCCGAGGGAATCGTCCGCCCACGCGTAAGCCCAATTGACAGCGAAGCCGAATGGATGCTTCAACAGCGAGCTCCCGTAGATTCCACATTGCGTTTCCGCGAGCAGCAGGCTGCCACCATTCCAGACAGTTCGGCCGTTTTCGTCGAGACGGCTTATATAGAGCTGGTCGCTCGTCCCAATATCGGGATCACCCAGGTGGCGCCAAATCGCTGCGACGCCTCCCTCGCCATCAAGCGCCAGCGAGATGTTCTGGCAACTGATAAGGGATTCGTCGAGCTGAAGACCATTCCGCCCCCACATTCTTTCGCCATTGCTGTTCAGGCGTTGGATATAGGGGATTTGAATGAAGTCGGGTAAGGTTTGATCGACCCACGCCACAAACGCTCCGCCAGCTCCATCGCCGAGAATGACAGATTCTACAAGCCGGGGTTCTCCGTCAGTGACGGATACACCACCCTCAGGCCATTCGGCGCCGTCATCGGGATCGAACCGCCCGACACGAATCTCGTTTCGGTCATCGTCCGAAAGCACCCATACAGCTACTACGCCGCCTTCACCGTCGGGCTTGATCGAGTACAGGTATGCTGGGTAATGGAGATTGGGCGGGCAGACCTCCATGCCCTCGCCGTTGAGACTTGCGACAGTTTGGCCGCGGTCCTCGAGGAATTTCAGCATTGGTCTGGAGCCACCGAAGCCGTTTTCCATCCAACCGACAGCGACCCGCCCATCGGCGATTGGAACGATCTGGGAATCGTAAGTCACACCATAAGCGCCTGTAACTACGGTGTCAGGCTGCGCGATTTCGAGTTCGCCGTCCCGACTGACCGGCATGGCGACAAGACCAACGCACTTATCGTAAGTCGCTGCCCACCAGATGGCGTTGAAACCGCCGTCCTCCGTGGGGATGGCGACCGGGTACTTGCAACTCAATTCGCTTGAGGAGATCACGACACCGTTGCGATTCCAAAGCAAATCGCCCGCATTCGACAAACTCTGCGCACAGGCGTCAAGATACTCCATATTGTTCTGTAAGCGATATTTAGACCAAATCGCGAAGATGCCGCCGTCGGCGTTTGGAGCAATGTCGTACCTGCCGCCTGTCGCCTGTCCCTGGTAAATGGTGACGCCATTGTTCTGCCGCCAGAGATATTCGACGTTTCGGTCGCCGGTCAGCATCACTGCCTTCAGCTCGATGATAGGTTCATTTAAGTGGGCACGCTCCCAAGCCACCGCCACGACTCCTTCGTCGATCAGCAGCAACTTGGGACTCTGTTCTTCGTCGTCAGAAGAACCGATCACTTCGCCGCCCTGTGTCCAGAGTGGGGTTGCCGATGCATCCAACCTCTGCACATTGATGTCACGATTTCCGAAGTTGTCGATCAATTCCGACCAGGCGGCGAAAGCTCCGCCAGCACCATCGGCAACAAGCGCGAAGTCGTATCCCGGCACGATTCTGTCGCTGATCGGAAGTGGCTGACCGTCGTTCCAGAGCAATTCCCCGCCTGGATTGATGCGCTGGACGGCTATATCGGTGTGAGCGTCGCGCTCCTGACTGAGGAGAATGATGGCGCCGCCATCTTCATCGGTGACGATTTTGGGGAAGAGTGAACGGAAGCCTTGACGGGAGATGACGACTCCTGCATCGGGCCAACGGGGATCTGACACGCCATTGGCGAGCAGATGGTGGATGGAAATTGTGGAGTTTCTGGTAATCAGGTCGTTGACTGTGACATAGCAGCCTCCTTCATCATCACTCACAATGGTTGGCGGGCCGTAGTACCCTCCTGAGGCAAGCACCACGCTTCTCTCATCGCCGCCCCAAAGAGGGGCTCCATTCGGCCCGATTTTGGTGCAGCTTACACGGCGAGTACCGCCGGGAAGGCGTTCATTGCATGCGAGGAACCAACTGCCGTCGGCGCCTTCTGCGAGGAATGGTTCGGTACGGCAGATCTCCGGTTCAAAGACCAGAATGCCGTCTGCGGGCAGGCGGAAGGAGCCGTCCGGTTCGAGGATTTGGATGCCGATCGTGCGACTGCCGCCGCGGGTGTCTTCCCAGGCGAGTGCAGTTTCGAACGCGCGATCTCCAGACTGCCGGAAGGCGCGGACATGATTCCAGCCGAGAATGTTGCTCTGATGCAACGCAACGCCGCTTTCGGGCGCCCATCTGATCCAGATAGGTTCTGCGTTTGCATACGCCGCTAGTAGTGCTATGAAAAGCCCCGCGGCGAGAAGTGAAATCATACGTTTCATTTCAGCCTCCATACGGTTTGACAGTTCGAACAAACAGGGTCAGGGTAATAGAATAATTATCGAGGGCCTGTTGTAATTTCTGAATCGAGATTTAAGTTATTTCAATGAAATATAACTGTCAAGCCTGCGATCTGCCGGCTGAGTGGCAACGGATGCACGGCTGTTCTGGTTAAAGAAAAAGCAATATCCGCGCCAAGTGAATTTTGCGGGCGTAAAGATTGTTAATCAAACCTTTTAATCTGGAAATTGAGAGAATAGCCGTGCGCCGGGAATACGGTGAAACGCATTAACGACCGTACATCGGGCTAAGAATGCGCAAATAATGCATGGGATAAATAGAGTGTAATTGGGGATGAATATGAGTTGGAAAACGGTCGCATTTGTTAATATTGGTGGCTACTTCGGGGGAACGGACCAGCCCCTTTCCTTAGTCCAGTTGTAAAGTGGTACTTCGAGTGGCTTTTCCTTACCCGGCGCGCTGCTTAATAATTCCTCTGATAATCTTCTCACTACAGCGAATTGCGGGTGAACTCTACCTGATTTCCCTTCAAACGCTTCTCAAAGTCACATTCTCGTCTCAATTTCTTGCTGAACTCTTCAACCTCCGACAGTGAACTTGTCGTTTTGGACTCAACCGATAGAAAACACCCTTGATATTTTATATCTCACGAGGGCGTTTTAAGCACGGATGTAGTTTTGACTATGGACAGCATGATTTTGTGCTTATCAAGTTAAAGTGGCCTGCCATTCTCCGGTCACGAGAATGGCTTCCCCTTCACCCGGCCACGGCGGCATGGTCACGCCAATCGCGGCAAGCGGTTCATCTCCAATCGAACGGAATTGGAAATGAGTTTCCAACGGTATGGTGAGGCAGACGCCCGGAAAGACATCCACGACCTCGCTATGCTGACCCTGTTTCCGCCACATCTGACCGCGACCGGAAAGAAAGAACCAGATTTCCTCCACTGTCCGATGGGTGACGGCCTTCGACGTCCGGTTGGAAGCGAGCTCGAAATGAGCCATCCCGCCACCTTTAAGACCCAGCAAAAGTCGGACATCAGAGCCGTCGGGCGCGACGGCGTCGGGACTTGATGGCAGGTGTTTGGTTATAAAATCCGTCATGAAAAGCTTTCCTTGATTTGTCTGAATTTATGCTGTGCCTCGTCAAAACTCCATCCGTGCTTGAAACGGCTTGGTAACTCGACTCGTCGAGCCTATCTTGAGGAAGGATCCAAACTATCCTCAATCTCCTCAAATTAGCATTCGACGGTTTCAAAGTCAGACAGCAACTCGTTCTAGAGATACTTCTGCTCCGGCAACAGTTGATCATTCTGCAGCGAACAGCTTCTAAGCCAAAGTTCAAGAACGCCGATCGGATGATATTCGCATGGCTCTATCAAACCTGCCGGTGTGCCTCGTCAAAACTCCATCCGCGCATTAAACGGCATCGTAGATCGAATTATCGAGCCTATCTTGAGAAATAATTCAAACCATCCTCGGTATCCTGAATATCTTTGGATGCATCAAAATCTGAAATAGGATTGCCCGGAGTCACGTGCGTCAGAACATCCGAGTGGGGGAGTGATCGTCGAGATGTCGGTTTTGAATGGACTCCAGCACCGTTTTCACAGGCGCGTGCTTAACCGGTCTCGATGGGCGATCACATAGCAGTCCAATCTTCCAAGTGTAATGGATAACTCTGCTCACTCGCTCCTGTCTCGCCACAAAATCACACTAACTCGATCCTCAGTTAACCTTCCAACCAACAATCTACGCTACTCAACCCCAGCTCAGCAACTCTTGGAACCAAAACGTCCCTGCGAGGTTGTTTCGCACGAGGGCGTGCCCATGCACGGATGGAGATTTGACGAAGCATAGGTTTCAAGAGGTAACCTCGCCTTGCCTATGACCGTTTACCGTAACTATCCAGTTTCTCAGATCCCATCACCCTCGATTGCCGTCACAGGTTTGTAACAACTTTCTTTAAAGATCCTTATATTATACAGAGTGAACCAGTCAGAGGGTCAAGCGCGCTTGACAGGATTCTGATGATATCAAACCAGAGGTTGTGATGAACCGTTTCGTTAATATTTCGGCATTCTTATTGTTGCTTTTCCTTGCCGGCGCAACTGCAGCGCAGGAAATTCGGCAAGTCGGTTATTTGCAGTTTGACGCCGCGCAGGGAGTCTGCATTGTTGGCAATTACGCATACGTCGCCAATGATGTACAGGGGTTGCGGGTAGTCGATATTTCCGATCCCGAACACCCATCGACGGTTGGACAGTGGGACAACCCACGTGAAGCGGCCTACGGCGTCGCCGTCTCAGGCAGTTATGCGTACGTCGCTAACAACGACGCCGGACTGTTCGCAATCGATGTTTCAGATCCCACAGACCCTCATCAGCGCGGCGCCCTCGATACGCCCGGTCTGGCGCGAGGCATCTGCTACCGCGATAGTCTGGTCTATATTGCTGACGGGGAGTCCGGTTTACGCATCATCAATGTGTCCAATCCGCGCAGTCCTTCTCAGGTAGGTTCCTTAAATACGGGTTCCTCAGCAAACTGCGTCACGCTCTCCGGCTCCTACGCGTTCGTTGCGGATTTCAATGATGGATTGCGGATAATCGATATCTCCGATCCAGCTCATCCCAGTGAAGTTGGCGCCTGCGACACGCAGGGAATTTGCTTCAGTGTGGCGATTTCCGGGACCTATGCCTATGTGGCGGAGGAAGATCCGCCCATGCTGAGGGTCATCAATATTCAGAACCCCGCAAATCCGCATGAAGTTGGCTCGGTGCGTGTCCCCGGTAATGGGATGAGCGTCGCCGTTTCCGGATCCTATGCGTATGTCGCCGGTTATAACTGCGGTCTTCGAGTGATCGACGTAACTGATTCAGAAAACCCGGCGATTGTCGGCTATTACGTTCAAGACTATGCGCGCTCGGTGTCTGTCAGTGGCAGCTATGCGTACCTTTGCAGCGATATCGGGCTGCACATTCTTGACTGCTCGAGTTGGAACGTTCAGCGCGCTAACATAGCCGTCGATACCACGCTCACATACGGCGAGGTTCGAGTCGGGTGGGGCGAGGATCGGTTGCTGGCTATCCACAATGAAGGCAATGTTGATCTGCATATTACGGCTATGACAATCGAAAGCGAGGACTTTCAGAGAATCTTCGACCAAGAGATCGTCATCGCTCCAGACAGCAGCCAGTCTGTAAGTATTCAGTTCTCGCCGACTCATGACGGGCGTGTGAGCGGAGACCTGACCATCGCCTCGAACGATCCCTACGACAGCCTGTTGACTGTGCATATGTCTGGTAGAGGTCTGCGCGGTGTCTGCTTCGACACCCCGGGTGAAGCGACCAATCTCACCCTCGAGAACGAATTCGCTTACATCGCTGATGGAGTGAATGGCGTACAGGTGATCAATGTGGGCAATACGGACAGCGTATTTACCGTCGGAGTCTGGGACAATCCGAGCGAAGCGGCGATGTCCGTAATAGTGAACGAAGGTTGGGCCTATGTAGCAAATAATGCGGCGGGGCTCTTTGTCCTCGACGTTTCAGATCCGACCGACCCACATCAACGCGCTGCGATTAATACCCCCGGGCTGGCGCGCGCCATTATCAACGATGGAGTCTTCGCGTATGTTGCATGTGAGGATGGCGGGTTGAGGATTATTAACCACACCGACCCACTCCACCCGACCGAGGAAGGGTTCTTTAATCCTGCCGGTTACATTCGTGACGTCAAGTTGAGCCCGACACGTCCGATCACCTATCTGGCAGGTGGAACTCAGGGAAACGAGGGGTTGAGAATGGTGGACGTCTCTAATCCCGCTCAGCCGACCGAAATCAGCTTTATTCAAGCGCCGCCTTGGGCGATGAGCGTCACCGTTCAAGATGATTATGCCTACGTAGCATGCGACGACAGCGGAATGACGATCATTAATATCGCTGATCCCGCTCAACCGCATGTTGTAGGGCGCTGTCTGGCTCCGAAAAACGCACAGAGCATCGTCCTCAAAGGCGACCTCGCCTTTGTCGCTAATCTCTCCGATGGCGTGACGGTTATCGACGTCAGCGACAAACAAAACCCGGATTCCATCGATACTTACTACACCGGTGGAATGGCCAATGCACTACGGATCGTCGGAGACAAAATCTTTGTCGCTGATCGCGAACGCGGGCTCGTTATTCTGGATGCGGAAGGATTCCTCGGGGTAGAGGAGGGGCAATCGACCTTATTGCCAAACCAATTAACTCTGTCGGGGATTTACCCGAACCCGTTCAATGGGTCGACAACGATCAAATTCGCGCTGCCGACATCCGGGAAAGTGACGCTCGCGGTCTATGATATGACTGGGCGTGAAGCGGCTCGTCTAGTGGATGGCGAGCTGACAGCGGGGTATCATCACGCTCTCTGGAAGGCGGAAGGAATTCCGACGGGGATGTATCTGATTCGTCTCGAAACCGCTGGCAACATCCAGAGCATGAAGGCGATGCTGTTCAAGTAACATTTCCACTGAAGGTGTTTCTAAAGAACGAGGGTGGTCAGTGATGGCCACCCTCGTACGTCTCTCCACCACTTACACCTTCTCCGCCCTCAACCTCCACAACTGCCTTCAGCACCTCGACTGCTCTCGGCTTAGGTAAACTACTTGTGCCTTGTCAAAACTCCATCCAGCCTTGACACATGCCCGAACCACGTTGGTGGGTAGTGACGGGGAGTTTAGGTTAATCAAGATCCCCAAGCAACCATTAGTACTCAAGGAACTACTTCACCAATAGAACTTTGATGCTGCTGTTCTGTCCTGCGGATTCGAGCCGTAGTAGATATAGACCGGTTGGGAGGCCGGTCGCGTTCCAGACGGTTCGATGAAGCCCTACTTCCAGGTAGCCCGACACAATAATGTCAACCTCGCGTCCGGTGAGATCGAATGCGCGGAGCAGAGTCTTTCCGGATTCGATCAAGCTGAACGTCACTCTCAACTCTCCGTTGAACGGGTTCGGATATGTCTCAGTCAAACCAAATGATACGGGAACGGAAGAGCCGGTCAGTTCGATCACACTCCAGCCACCGGAAGTGAAGTTGAGAGTTGAGAGTTGAGAGTTGAGAGGTTCGGCGTTCTTCGTTTTTCGTTCTTCGTTTATCGTTGCCTCTTCGCCTTCCGTAAACCCTTCCACCACAGGCGTTGTCGGATCGTCGCCCCACAACGTCAAGCCCGCCATTCCATCCACACCGATCACTCCTCGACCGGCAATCAAGCCCGATGAAGTCAACGCTTCAAGTCGCGTTCCCGTCGCAAGATCGCTCTTCACTAACAAGTTGTACTGCAAGTCGGTGCAGGTAATCTCTTGCAACCACGCCAATTCTGCCTGATCGTAACGATTCGCCAGCGACGCCGCCCGGCCAGCCAACTGGTAAACCAGCGAAGCGTCTTCGCGAACATGAAGCTGGTAGCCGAGACCCTCCCGCATCGTCCCGATGTCGCTGAAACCGTAGGCTGGAAGGTAAAACCGCCCAGCGCCATCCCGCGCGATCACAAGATTCTCACCCAAGCCGCCCAGAGCAATGCTCGCCTCAACCGGTTGACGAGGAAGATACGATACTCCGTTCCAGCCCGCATGGATAGGCAACTCATGGTCGTAAGCGATAGACGTCCCCGAAAGACGCAACTCCCCTTCACTCAACAGCTTCAACCAGTAAGATTGATATCCGCTCCAGCTCTCGATCCCGTTGAAACCGCGCACCGGCCAGTAGAAATTCCCCCCCGCGTCCTTCGCCAATACCAACAATCCGGCGTCAACCAACGGCGTCAGCAGTGAGTCGAAGTTCTCTGCCCCCGCTACGTCGATGTTCACTGAAACCAGATTCCAGCCGCGACTGAAACGCATCAACCGCTGCGTCAAGCCCCCTTCCCCCGTCACGTTCATTGCGACCGGGATCTCGGTCACGCTGCCGATCCCGTCGTGCGAAAACCGCAGCGTCGCTTCCATCCGCAGGTCTTCCGGCATCCCCGCGCTGTTGAAACTGACCGTTACTTCGTCAGATTCGCCTGCCGCGATAACATCCTGAAGCGGAGATACTTGAATCCAGTCTGTCCGAGCGCCCAACTGCCAGATCGCCAAACGGTCGCCGCCGTCCGCCGGAGCCCGGTTCTGCATCGTAACCATCACCCACGCATACGGATCGTAGTCATTGCAAATGTAAGTCCCCGTTGGACTTTCACCGTTCTCGACCGGGATCGAACGAGCTAACATCGTGTCGCCGTTGGCGACGTTCATTTTGTGAACCAACTGGACGCCGGCGGCGGGAGTGTTGAAAATGTAGAGATTGTAGCCGTCGGGATCTTCAGGCCAATAGGCCAAGCCGTAGATTCTCAATCCTTTGCGGTTCAAGACCTGTCCGGTTGCGTTGCCTTGGCGATCGTATGCGGCGATGTTGGTGGTTGTGCCGGAAAACCAGAGCAGACCGGCGTCGGGGTCGTAGGCGACGTTGTTAGTCGGATTGAAGGGGCCGTTGAATGAAATGATGCTGTCGCCTTCGGTATTGAAGCCGTAAACGACCGATTCGCCGGAGCCCCACAGCAGTTCGCCGTCCCACTCGAGATCTTTCATGCCGTAGCGGGTGTGGGTCAACTGGTCGAAGCTGCGGACGAGTTCGCCGTCGCGGTTGACGACGTAGATCTGGCTGGAGTCAGCTCCGGCGGCCCCGGCGAGGTAGAAGTTATCGCCGTCGAATGCGACTCCTTCGATGCGGTCGTCTTCGAGACTGACGCTGGCGTCGAAAGCCTGCCTCAGCGCCCACGGTTCCGCGACGTGGCCTTCCGGGAAGACTCTTTCCACCGCCCACGTCAATGGCCCGTTGCCGGTATTGGTGATGGTCAGAGGGTACTCATACGCATCTTCAAACGGAAGCGAAGCGTCAATCGCGCCAGCCGAAGGTGTAAACTCAGAGTGGAGAAGAGCAAAATTACGTTCAGCTTCCTGACCGGGTTCCATGACAAAATCTTCCAAAATGGATGGCAAGAAGTCAATCGCAGTGATTTGAAACGTGTAAGTATAGGCAGGAAGTTGATCGAACGAATAGTTTCCTTCGGCGTCGGTAGTATCGATGAATCCAAAGTGAGTATCGGCAATGATCGCTCCTTCGATTGGATCATTATCCGCAGCGTCGGTGACTCTACCCCTAAAATCTCCAAAACCATTCACAACAAAGATATGGGCGGAAAGTATGATCTCGTCTCGATCAATATCGTTGCAGGTGAGCGTAACCGTGTGCTCGTATTCCCCTGTCTCCAGTCCTTCAGTGGTCGCGATAGCAGCGACATCTACCTGACGTCGCGCTTCAATCGTCCCTTCAGCCGGATCGAAACTCAGCCAGTCTGTTCCTTCACCGGCGTCTGCTATCGTGAACATCAGGCGATGGAGTTCATCCTCCTCTTGTGCGAGATTTGCGAGAACCAAGTTTCGTCGCGCTTCATTTCCTCTGACCACCGGGCCAAATTCGAGCGGCGTTTCCTCGAACTCTAATTCACCGTATGTCTCACCGATTCCATCATCAACTTTATAGATGACCGTGCCGCCCCAAGTTCCTCCAACCCAAAGGTCATAGCCGTCATGAGTAAGGCCTTGATGCGGATAGTCGTGCCGGAAGGCGAATTGATCTACAACTTCAGCAGTTTGCTGATCCCAATCGACCGACATCCGGTAGATATAGCACTGATTTCCCGGAGAGCCTGACATCAACCAGACAGGAGCGTTTCCGTGAGCCTGAACATACGTCATGGAAACCGCGCGAACATCTCGACCGGTGGCTTGGCGAACTGTTTCACGGAGATTGGGGCCAGTGGCTACGAGTTCCCCTGCGGCGTTCAATTTGTAGATTCTTGTATCGCGATTGTCGTTCTCGGCATGGGCATACATAAACTCGCCATCGGTTGCGAAGTCGATATGACCTCCGGAGGGGCCTTCAATTGTCCCGAGGTTATCTCCATCGCGATTATAGCGGTTAATCGCGCTGCGATTGTTAGGAGCGTTATATTGGCAGACCCATAGTTCCTCGGTCATCGGATTCCAGCCGAGCCCTATGGCGTCGTCGCCGTTGCCGCCCTGTTGATCGATCTGGAAGTTGTTGAGAATCTCACCATTTTCGGGATCAAGTTCATATAAACGGCAAGGGTTGGCGCGACTGGTTCCCCAGATATGCTCGCCATCCCAGGCGAGACCGGCGTTCTGGCTCTGAGGGATGTTGTACTGAGCGATAATATCGCCCAAGTTGTCGCGATGAGGTTGAGCAGACGTGGGCAGTGCGAATGCGAGCGCTAAGATTGCGATGAGAGTTGCGAGCCGGGTCTTCATTGGAGTCTCCGGACGATTGGATACTGGAGTGATGAGGAATAGTAGATCATAATTAAGATAAGCGGAAGGTTAGAAGGAAACAAGAGGCGGAGTATTACGATAGAATCGGGATCGGCCTCCTGAGTAAGAAAAAAATAAAAAATTCTCTTGACAAGGGTTTGAATGAATATTATATTCATACACGAATGTATAATAAATCTGAAAAGGATTTGCAGGAATGAAGCGCACTAAAGCTGAGGCGGACCAAACGCGTGACGCGTTGATCGAAGCCGGTCTTACTGTGTTCGGCAAGCTTGGAATACAAGCAGCTCGCGTCGAAGACATCGTCGCCG
>Ga0247842_10007006_pt1 | contig 12406 bp, 14 predicted proteins | sample LaCruzMarch2015__3_FD_192411 | JGI IMG/M metagenome (GOLD analysis project Ga0247842, IMG submission 192411) | Freshwater microbial communities from meromictic Lake La Cruz, Castile-La Mancha, Spain - LaCruzMarch2015_19m | ecosystem: Environmental > Aquatic > Freshwater > Lake | place: Spain...
CTTTGTTTGAGGGATGACAAGGGGAATCGAACTGGTTAGAAGCGAGACAAATTCGAGCCGCTGTTTTGAGCGGCGAGAATTTAGGCGAGCGTCGATAAGCGCGAGCAGGCGCAGCGCTTAGCGCTAACCCCGGACGAGTGAGCGACGCGGAAGCGGAGCGAGCGAGATATTCCCCTTACCCGCTCACAAAGAAAAAAGCAGACATTTCGTGTCTGCTTTTTTCTTTGTTTGAGGGATGACAAGGGGAACCGAACAAGATGGAAGTGAGCTAGACTTCGCCCAGTAGGGCGGAGTCGCAGCGAACGTCGAACGACCTGCCGGGGGCAGGTCGGGCGCCATCTCTGGACGAAGCGAAGCGGCCGCGACGGCGGCCGCTGAGAGAGATATTCCCCTATTATTTAATCTCCAAGATTTTAGCTTATTATGATATAATAAAAGGAGAATTTAATCAAAATAAGTAATGATAGTATGACTAAAAGAATTTTTTTGACATCAAGTGTCAAGTTGGTTGCTAAAGATATTGCTAAGAAAATTGGTGGGGTTAAAAATATGAAACTCCTCTATATCTACACTGCTTGCGAGAAGAAATTGGGCGAATCGTGGCAAAAGGATGATAGAAAATCCTTAGTTAATGCCGGTTTTAAAGTTTTTGATTATACTATAACTGGTAAAACAAAAGCAGCGATTGCTAAAGAAGTTAAGGGAGTTGATGCTATATATTTTACGGGTGGTAATACTTTTTATTTATTAGAACAAATTCAGCTTACTAAATCGGCCGCAGTTTTTCAGAGGGCAGTGGCGAATGGCAAAATTTTTATTGGGACTAGTGCCGGCTCTATTATTGCCGGGCCAGATATTTTCCCCGTTTATCGACTAGATAAAGCAAGGGAAGCTAAAAAATTGCGAGGTTATAATGGATTGGGCTTGGTAGATTTTGTCGTTCTGCCTCATTGGGGTAGTAATCATTTTAAGAGTCTGTATCTTAAGCAAAGATTAGCCCATACATATAATACAAAAAATAAGCTCATTATTTTAAATGATTATCAATATATTCAAGTAGAAGCGGACTGGTTTAGGTTTGTTGAAATAGCTCATTAAAGTTAGGAAGACTGGAATAACCAATCTCGGTTTTTTTATATTTATTAAATAAAATGTGCTAATATTATCGTATAAAAGATTAGGTATTTTTTTAATAATAACTTAACTATATTTGGTGAAAAAATGATGCTATTTTTAGAAAAAGTTGGTGTCGCCTAATAGTGGAAATTTATGCTTTTAAATCGTCGTCTAAAATATTTACAAATCGCTTTTAATCGCTCGCTCCCTGAAGTAGAGACAATGATTAATTTGTTACCACCATCTGATCGAATTTTAATTGAAGCGGGAACGTCTTTTATAAAAAATTATGGGGTGAGCGGTATTAGCCAATTAGTGTCTATTTGGGAGTGGCGCTTGGGTCATAAGGGGTATATCGTGGCCGATCTAAAATGTATGGATCGTGGTTTTACTGAAGTTAAGGCGGCAGCCGATGCCGGCGCGTCGGCGGCCACCTGCTTAGGACTTGCACCAATTGAAACGATTAATGATTTTATAAAAAGCTGCCTAGAAATCGGGATTGATTCTATGGTTGATATGATGAATGTTGAATTTCCGTTCGAGGTTTTGCAAAAATTAAAAAAAATGCCCGATATTGTCGTTTTGCATCGTGGTGTGGATGAACAACTAAATAAGGAAAAAATGATCCCGCATCATAATATTAATCGAATTAAGGGTGCTTATAATGTTTTTATTTCAGTGGCTGGCGGAGAGGGGCTAAAAGACGTGACGAGAACTTTTTTTAACGGCGGCGATATTGCTGTTGTTTGGCGCCCATTTTATAATGAGCCGAATTTAACTACGCAGTTAGCGGAACAATTTTTAACTAGAATTAAAGGACATGCCAAAGAATAATATAAACAATGAAACACCAATGGAGAAATTGATGACTTTGGCAGGCGATAGCTTACTTAATTATTTAGCGGCGGCGGCGCGAGAACAATCGCTAAATAACGCTGATACTTTATTTGGGCAAAAAGAGGAAGAAATAACACCTACTTTTAATTTATTGGGCCCAACTTTAGAGCAACGAAAAAAATATCTGCAGATCGCTTTGAATAATGGTTTAATTGAAGCTAGAGAAATTATTAGTCAGTTACCCCAATCAGAAAAAATATTAATTGAAGTCGGCACGCCCATGATAAAAATTTATGGCTTGCGAGCTATTAGAGAAATAAAAATGTTAAGCCCGGAATCATATATCGTAGCTGACGCTAAAGTGGCTGATTTAGCGGAGAGAGAAGTGGCTCTCTTGGCTGGAGCAGGCGCAAATGCCGCTACCTGCCTCGGGGTAGCGCCGCTTGAAACAATTGAAGAATTTATTAATGCCTGTGAAAATTATAAAATAGACTCAATGCTCGACATGATGAACGTGGAAAGCTCGATCGCTGTTTTGAAAAAGTTAAAAAAATTACCGTCTGTAGTTATTCTCCATCGCGGTGTTGACGAAACAGAGTTTTCTAAAGAAAAGGTGATCCCCTATTATCAAATTAAACAGATTAAAGGTAGATTTAACTTAATGGTATCAGTGGCGGGCGGAGATACGCCGTTAGAAATCCAAAGCGCTTTTTTTAATGACGCCGACATTGTCGTTGTTTGGAAAAATTTTATGCAAGCCGACGAGTCGATTGGCCAATTAGCCGATAGTTTTTTAAAAGAAATTAGGTAATTTTTAAATATAATATTAAATAAGATTATTGATTAAAATGACTTTTAATTAATAATAAAAAAAGTATGATTATTGTTTGGGTGGTTATTGCCCTGGTATTACTTTTTGTTGTTTTGCCAGGCATCAAAATTATTGATCAGTATGAGCGTGGAGTAATTTTAACTTTAGGTAAATATACCTCAACCGCCGCCCCAGGCTTAACCTGGATTTTTCCTGGCATTCAAAAAATGACTAAAGTAGACATGCGTATTAGAACTATCGATATCCCGCAGCAAGAAGCGATTACTAAGGATAATGTGCCTGTGGGTATTAATGGAGTTGTCTATTTTCGAGTAGAAAAAGCAGAAACGGCCGTTTTAGAAATTCAGAACTATTCAACAGCAGTGTCTCAGTATGCGCAAGCGGCCTTAAGGGATGTTATCGGTAGCGTTGAGCTGGATGCTTTGCTCGCAGAAAGAGATCAGATAGCCGAAGAAATTAAAAAAACAGTTGATGCGGAAACTGCTACCTGGGGCATTAGCGTTAATAATATTAAAATTCAAGACATTGAGTTGCCAGCGGATATGAAAAGAGTTATGGCCAAGCAAGCCGAATCAGAACGGGAAAGAAGAGCGGTTATTATTCGCGCTCAGGGGGAATTAAAAGCATCTGAGGATTTAAGCGCGGCTGCAAGAAATTTATCCTCTGTCCCCGGCGGTTTGTCGCTAAGAACTCTAAAGACAATCGAAAGTATAAATCCCGATCCGTCCAAAACCGTTATTTTTGCCTTGCCTGTCGAAGTTTTAGATGGTTTTAGGTCTTTAGCCCAGAATATTGGTTTAAACGGAAAAAAATAGAATTAGTTTGGAAAATTATTGAAATAATAAAAAGCACCATGAAAGTGGTGTTTTTTGTGAGGTTTTTTGGGTGTAAGAAAAATAGCATTTCAAGTATTTACTTAAATTAGATATTATGGTATAGCATAATCAGGGAAAGGGTAAGAAACCAGCCTTTAAAAATGGCTCTTTAATAAAAAAAACAACAAAAAAACAGAAATCATGGAAAAAATGGTGTTAGTAGAAAAAACAGCTAAATACTTTGGGACTACTTATGGTTGGGCGATGTTTATATTGATAATAACTGCTATATTATTATCACCCATAATTATTCCAGTAGGCGCTATAGTGCTATTTGGTGTTTGGTCTAGAGACAAAGAGCAGCGCGAATGGGAAAAAGAACACGGAAATTGGGTAAGGGACGACTACAATGCTAAGCTAGCCTCGTATAATGCCGCTAGAAGAGAAAAGGGAATGTCTGAACATCATGGTCCGATAGTGCTTAATAGCCCTTAAGCAACAATAGTTTAATAAAGTATTTTTAAAGAGCAGAAGCCCAAAAAAAGGGCTTTTTTTAATTTTTTATGTGATACATGGCACATTTTGTTTTTTATTGGTATATTTTTTATTAGAGATAGTTAGCGTAAGGTTTACTCATTTTATCCGTCATATAACAAATGAAAGAGTATTTTCAGGAAAAACAAATTTTGGTGAAAATTAACCAGGGCGATGAGGCCACGTTTTTAGAAATGTATAATTATTATGCACCTAAATTATTTCGCCATGCCTGTTATCGCCTTAAATCCCGAGAACAGGCTGAAGATATTGCTCAACAAGTTTTTTACAAAACCTGGCAGTATATTGTTAAACCGGAAAACAGAATTGATAATTTAAACGCATTTTTATATAAGACAGTTAATAATTTAATTACTGATTACTATCGCAAGCCAGGAGAGAATAGCCTATCTTTAGAAGATATTAGTAATGAAACAGAGGAAAAATTCTTTTCTGAATCGGCGAAAACTGATTCTATTGATCAAGATTTAGAGAAGGTTAAAGTAAAGGAAGCGATAAAACTACTGAAAATAGAACAACAGCAATATATTACTTGGCGCTATTTGGACGACTTATCGATTACGGAAATCGCCAAAATTAGTGGTAAGTCAGCGGGAGCAGTCTATGTTGGAATCCACCGGGCACTAAAAGATTTAAAAAAAGTAATTATTTAAAGATATGAAGAAATATACAATTATTGAAAATATTAAAAAATATAAGGAAGTGCCAGTTAATGAAAATTGGGTAAAAAACGGTCAAGATGGCTTAAGAAGTTTTATGGTTGATAATCCTGTAAGAAATAATATGGTTGAGCGTCATAGTAGGCAGGAGGGAATATTTAAACATTTAATTTTTAAACCTATGCCAATTGCTATTATCGCCATTATCGCTAGTCTAATTACGGGCAGCGGGATGGTCGTCGCGTCACAAAACAGTTTACCAACCGACACACTTTATCCGGTTAAATTAATTGCGGAAAAAGTTGAGGAAGTCGTTACTTTTAATGATGTGAAAAAAATTGAGTTACAAACCAAATTAGCCGACAAACGTTTGGGAGAAATAGAAGATCTTCAGGCTCAAGGCAAGGCAACGAAAGCAGTTGTAGAAAAAAATTTACAAGAATATCAAGGTAATTTAGCAAAAGCGCAAGTATATTTAAATGATATTAATGTAAATAGCGGAAGCGCTGCTCCAAAAATTTTAGCGGCTTCTGTAAATTTAGAAAAAGCTGTAAGCAGTCAGCAAGTGACTATGCAAAAAATTGAAGAAGGTGCTCCTTCAGAGTATAAGACAAAAGTAACAGAAGGGCGTACAATAGCCTTAAGTAATTCCGGTCAATCTTTAAAAAAAATCAGAAGTATAATTGACGCGAATGTGCGACCAGTTTCAGTTAATGGCGAGAGTCATGATAGTGATGGTGTAACAAGTGAAGGAAAAGTAATAATTAGTGTTCCTCCAGAAGGAGTGAATAGTCAAACAGTTCCTGGCAATGTCGGTTCGGATCAAGTAGTTAGTGGTGAAAAGGAAATAATTTCTGAACCCATAGCTAGCAACGGTAGGGTTATAAGCAGGGAGACTGCTCTAAAAATTGCTGCTGAGGCCGGGCTCGCCAAAGGAATAGCCGAATGGAAGACTGAGCTATATTGGGAAGCTGAAAAGATTAATAATTATGTTTGGTCAGTTTCTAATTTGCTTTCAGAATTTAATGGGCAAACAGTTATTATTAATGCTAGCAATGGGAGGGTTTACGAAATAATCAACTATCAAATAGCAAATGCTCTACCAACGCCTGTTCCTATGCCAGTGCCATTGCCAAAATCAGCCCCGTCTCCACTTCCGAAGCCAATAGCTTGCCCTGAATATATTGATTGTATGCCTAAGATTATTGAGCCAGGAGAAAAGGCAACACCTTGCCAGATTCCAGTAGGATGCGAAGGGATAACAAATATTGTTTACTAAAAGAAGAAAAACAATAAAAACCAGCATTATTCATACTGGTTTTTGTTTATTGGGATTAGGGCTTGACTTAAAAAAAATAATGTGGTAATTTTTTAAAACCCCTCCACGCACATAAGTACGTGATAATTGAAATGTTCATTTCAATAAATTTAATCCCACCACCAATGACGATAGAAGAACGCAAACGCCATCTTCGCAATTGCATCCCTATACCAAACCCCAATATTTACAATAAATCATCTCCAATAGATCAGTATTATATTCATAACTGTGGAATTGTTAAATATTTGTTTCCTAACTATAAATATCATTTTTTCCGAATTTTACGGAATGAAGAGATGCTTTATGAGCGGGGGAAAAAGAGTAATACACTCTTAGGCGGGGGTATAATTAGTATGAATTAGCGAATATTAGCGTAATTGGTAAATTAACCAAAAAAAGGTGCCCCTTTAATAAAAAAGGGGTTTTTTATTAGGAAAATGTGTTACTATTGACTATTTAAAGATAATATGTTATAATAAAATTAGACATTATATTCTTAATCTATTATTATATATAAGGAGCTAATTAATTTTTTTTATTATGAAAGAAACTTTAACTACAAACAATATGGAAACATTAAATCCAGCTGAAAAAAAGGTTGAGGAAACGGGTTATGTTGACACTAAAAAATTAGCCGAAGAAGCATTAGCGCACAATGCGGAGTTTAAAGAGGCCGCAGACGAAGACAAGCGTGCTAGCGCAGCCAAATATGAGGAAATAAAAAATCAACCTGTGGGCGAGACAGAAAATAAGAAAGAAACAGTTGAATCAAAAGAGGCTCATTTAGCAAAAAGAAAAGAATTTGCGACTAAAGTTATACAGATGATGATTGATAATTTGCAGGATAAGTTAGATAAAAAAGGAGTTTTAGCCTGGGCTGACAAAAAGCTTAATGGTGCAGAATATGAAGAGGCTTTTAAACAGCTAAAAGGATTACAAGCACAAGAACGTCCAGGTATTTATTTGGCTGGAACATTTGCTTTCCCTTCGGCTGGTAGATTTACTGACGCTGCTTTACAAAAGGAAATTTTTTCAATGGTTTCAACAGAGCTTGAACCAGAAGATCAAGAAGCTTTTTTGGGGAATAAGAAGTTAAACGCTACTGTTGGGCACAGCCTGACCGACGTTTCCCAAGGTTAAGAATTTAAAACATAGATATAAAATCCGCCTTTGATAGGCGGATTTTTGTTTTCAGAAACAATTGACAGAAGCTAAGTATTACCTTATACTATAAATAATCAAATTTAATAAACACCTATTAAAAAACCTTTGGATTTTATGGCTATTTAGCCTAGGTGGCCGAAGGGCTTGGTCGCGAGACTGGGTTAGGTAAAAATTTTTTATTATATGGAAGACAAAAAATTAGACATTACGAGTGAATTTGGCGCTTTACTCGAAAAAGATGATATCAAAGTTCCACAACTGGGAGATATTGTGAAAGGAAAAGTTGTGGCCGCTTCTAAATCAGAAGTGATGCTTGATATTGATGGAATTTTAATGGGCATTGTTCGTGGTCCAGAGCTTTATAATGAAGTTGAAGAATTTTCTAGCTTAAAGCCAGGTGACGAAATCGAAGCAGCCGTTATTGATGAAGAAAATGAAAATGGCGAGCTTGAACTTTCTTTCCGTTTAGTTGGCCAGGAAAAAGCGTGGAATAAATTACGTCAGGCCTTTAAAGATAAGACTACCGTCAAAGTTAAGATTGTCGATGCTAATAAAGGTGGGCTTCTTAGTCGTTATTGTCAGATTGATGGTTTCTTGCCAGTCTCACAATTAGCCCCAGAAAATTATCCTCGTATTTCCGGTGGAGATAAGAGTAAAATTTTAGAAAAATTAAAATCATTTGTCGGCGCTGAATTTGAAGTAACGGTTATGACTTTAAGTGAGGAAGATAATAAAGTTATTTTCAGCGAGAAAGATGTCTGGAATAAAAAACAAAAACCAGCGCTTGATAAATATAAAGTTGGCTTACAAGTCGAGGGAAAAATTACGGCCATTACTAATTTTGGAGTTTTTGTAACCTTTGGTGAAAACATTGAGGGCTTAGTTCATATTTCCGAACTTGCTTGGCAGAGAATTGACTCTCCGAGCGAGATGTATAAAGTCGGTGATAAAATTAAAGCGGAAATTATCTCAATTGACGGCGCTAAGGTTTTCTTAAGTGCAAAAAAATTATTAGTTGATCCATGGCTTGAGGCAAGTGCTAAATATAAAACTGGACAAATTGTTTCTGGAACTATTTTAAAGATTAATCCTTTCGGTTTATTTGTTAAATTAGACGAAGAGATTCATGGACTAGCTCATGTTAGTTTATTAAATATTAGTGTTAAGGAAAAAATTACTGACTTATATCAACCAGGAGAAGTGAAAAACTTCGAGGTTGTGAGTATTTCTCCCTCTGAACATCGTTTAGGTTTAAGACTCGCCGGTGAAGGGAAAGAATCTTCTAAGCCGAAAGCTGAGAAAGCAAGCAAAGTAAAAAAGAGCGAAGAAAAAGAAGAAGATGTTGAAGAAGGGAAGGAAGAAAAAAAAGAAAAAAAAACAAAGGTAGCTAAAAAGGCTAAATAGGATAGTATCGTTAATAGTAATTCGTATATTAGATACAAGAAAAAAAAGCGCCCGTTTACTCGGGCGCTTTTGCCAAAAACCCTTTTATAACCTATAATAAAAATACTTATTAAGCTTAAATTCATGAAAAAATTAATTAAAAATTTTTTGGTTTTCTTTGCAGTTTTTTTATTAATAGCCGCTATTTTTAGTTCTTTCTCGGGGACGGGAAGTAAAGGCAATACGGTCGGCGTGGAAACTCTAATTAACCAAATTAATAATGATAAGGTTTCAGAAATTGTTGTGAGCGGCAATAAATTATTAATTACGCTAAAAGATAATACTCAAGAAACGGTTCGTAAAGAAGCGAATGATTCTTTATCAACTCTGCTTAGTAACTATAAAGTTGATCCGACCAAATCGACGGCTATTAAAATTTCCGTGAAAGATGAAACGGGGTGGGATTATTTTTTATTAAACATTGCTCCCTTTCTATTGCCATTTATTCTGGTAGGCGTATTTATATTTTTCATGCTCCGTGGTGTTCAAGGCGCTAATTCTCGAGCGATGAGTTTCGGACAATCAACCGCTAAGGATTTTAAACCTGATGAAAAAAATCGTGCGACTTTTAAAGACGTTGCTGGCGCCAAAGAAGCTAAAGAAGAACTAAATGAAATTGTGGAGTTTTTAAAATTTCCGAAAAAATTTCATGATTTAGGCGCGAAAATTCCCCGAGGTGTTTTATTATTAGGTGCGCCGGGAACAGGGAAAACACTACTAGCTCGTTCAGTGGCTGGTGAAGCTAAGGTTCCGTTTTTTCATATGTCCGGTTCAGAGTTCGTAGAAATGTTCGTTGGGGTTGGCGCTTCTCGAGTTCGCTCATTGTTTGATAAAGCGAAAAAAAATGCACCATGTATTATATTTATTGATGAAATAGATGCCGTTGGTCGCAGACGTGGTTCAGGCATGGGCGGATCACACGACGAAAGAGAACAAACCCTAAACCAAATTTTAGTTGAGATGGACGGATTTGAGCCGACACAAAATATTATTGTGATTGCCGCGACCAATCGTCCGGATGTTTTAGATCCGGCTTTACTTCGACCCGGTCGTTTTGATCGCCGGGTGACAATTGATTTGCCAGATCTAAAAGATCGTGAAGAAATATTACTTGTTCATGCGCGAAAGAAGCCACTCGCTAAAGATGTTGATTTAAAAAAAATTGCGGAAAGAACAGCGGGTTTTTCTGGTGCTGACTTGGCCAACATTTTAAATGAAGCAGCCATACTTGCGGCACGGGTAGATAAAAAAGAAATTGTTAATGAAAATTTATTTGAAGCGATTGAAAAAGTAATGATTGGACCGGAAAGAAAAAGTCGAGTGATTACGGATAAAGAAAAAAAGATTACGGCTTATCATGAAGCCGGGCATGCTTTAGTTTCTCATTTTTTGCCCGATGCCGATCCGGTTCATAAGGTGTCAATAATTTCTCGAGGCTCAGCAGGTGGTTATACTTTAAAGGCTCCGACTGAAGACCGTCATATGCATGCTAAATCTGAATTTATTTCGGAAATTGCTGTTTTACTGGCCGGGCATGTGGTTGAAAAAGATATATTTGGCGAAGTAACAACTGGGGCAACTTCTGATTTACGTCGCGCCACTGCGCTTGCGCGTAGCCTGGTGACTGACTTTGGCATGAGTGATCACTTGGGTCCGCGAACTTACGGGCAAAAAGAAGAAATGATTTTTCTCGGTCGAGAAATACATGAACAAAGAGATTATAGCGAAAAAGTGGCGGAAAGAATCGATGAAGAAATTGCCGGCTTTATTAAACAAGGGGAAGTTAAAGCGCAGGCGATTATTGATAGTCGCAAAGAACAATTAGAAAAGATTGTCGCGACACTGCTTGAAAAAGAAACGATTGAAAAGGATCAATTCGAAGCAATTATGGGCCCGAAACCGCTGGCTTAAGTTGACTAATAACGTCTTTACGTTATACTAAAAATGTAATCATTAATTTTTTAATACTATGGCTAATCCAAAGAAAAGAAAGACTCATGCGGCGACCCATAAAGGCCGGTCTCATTTGGCTTTGAAAAAAGTTACATTAACGAAATGCCCAAAATGTGGAAAAATGCGCAAACCACACACAGTATGTACTTTTTGTGGTACATATAAGGGCCGAGTTGTTTTAAAAGTAAAAACAGTCAAAGCTAAGAAAAAATAATATATGTCTAATCGACATTTAGCACGAACGATTGCCCTGCAAACTCTGTTTGCTTGGGATTTTAATGGTAAAAAAGATAAGGATTTGGAGGGATTGACTGCAGAAAACTTTGCTAATTTTGCTCCAAATTTTGATGATGGCGGTTTTGTTAAAAATTTAGTTACTGGAGTTCGTGATAATGTAAAAAAGATTGATAATTATATTGTAAAATATGCAACCGAGTGGCCGCTCGATCAAATTACCACGGTTGATCGAAATATTTTACGCTTAGGTATTTTTGAGTTGCTTTATACAGCCGTTCCCCCTCGGGTTGTTATCAATGAAGCAATCGAGATTGGCAAAAGTTTTGGTGGTGATTCCTCGGGTAAATTTGTTAACGGAGTATTAGGCGCTTTATATAATGATGAGCCAGAGATTCAGAAAAGAGACAATAAAGAAGAAGCGGAGGCTGCAAAAATAGAAGATGAAAAAAATAAAAAAGAGGATAAGACTACCGAGACGCCCTTAGACTAGGCGTCTCTTGTCTATAATATAATATTTGGTATTTATGATGGCCAGCAATTTAGCAAAATTACAAAAAATAATTGGTGTTACTTTTAAAAATGATAGCTTATTAAAACAAGCCTTGGTTCATCGTTCTTACCTTAATGAGCACCCCGATTTTAAAATTGGTCACAATGAGCGTTTGGAATTTTTAGGTGATGCTGTTTTAGAAATAGTTGTGACCGAATATTTATATTTAAATTTTACAAAAACACCGGAAGGAGATTTAACTAATTGGCGCGCGTCGCTCGTTAACGCTAAAATGCTTTATGAAATTGCGGCTGAATTAGGCGTTGAGGATTGTCTGTATCTGTCAAAAGGAGAATCACGCGATAAAAATAAAAAATCACGCCAGTTTATTTTAGCTAATTCGATTGAAGCGATTATTGGTGCGATTTATTTAGATCAAGGCATCGAGACCGCCAAAAAATTTATTCTAAAAAATGTTGTTTCTAAACTTGATAATATTTTAAAAAATCAAACATATTTAGATCCTAAATCGCGATTTCAAGAAAAAGCACAAGAAGAAAAAGGCATCACGCCTCATTACCAAATTTTAGATGAGGTTGGCCCTGACCACGCCAAAATTTTTACAGTCGGTTTATATTTGGACGAAGAAATGATCGCGACTGGGAAGGGGTCCTCGAAACAAGAGGCGCAAGTTGAAGCCGCGGCCAATAGTCTCAAAAAAATGAATTGGTAAAATATATGGATATTAATAATTTATTTAAATTAGCGGCTGAAAAAAAAGCATCTGATATCCACCTGCTACATGGCCAAAGCCCAATTTTAAGAATTGACGGTCAATTATTTGATATCAACGAAGTTGTTGATGATGGAAACTTTTCGAAATTAAATGGAAAAGATTTAGAAAGTTTTTTGAGCACCCTTTTAACTAAAGACCAAAAAGTAAGATTTTTAGATCGAAGAGATTTGGATTTTAGTTACCAATTA
>Ga0247842_10007010_pt1 | contig 12402 bp, 9 predicted proteins | sample LaCruzMarch2015__3_FD_192411 | JGI IMG/M metagenome (GOLD analysis project Ga0247842, IMG submission 192411) | Freshwater microbial communities from meromictic Lake La Cruz, Castile-La Mancha, Spain - LaCruzMarch2015_19m | ecosystem: Environmental > Aquatic > Freshwater > Lake | place: Spain...
AGTGTCTCTATTGAACGCGTATCAGATGAATTCAACCTGATCATCCAGTCAGCGATGCCTTCGAAAGGATTTAAAATGCTTGACGAAACAGGAATTCTTAAAATAATATTTCCTGAATTCTGTGAGCTCAAAGGCGCTGAAATTATAGAAGGCAAAGGACATAAAGACAATTTTTACCACACATTAGCCGTTCTCGACAATGTGGCGTCAGTGTCCGACAATCTTTGGCTCCGCTGGGCAGCAATTCTCCATGATATTGCAAAGCCGTTGACGAAAAAATTTATTCAGGGAACCGGATGGACTTTTCATGCCCATGAATTCAGAGGTGCGAAAATGGTTCCCCACATATTCAGGAATCTGAAACTCCCGCTGAACGAAAAGATGAAATATGTTGAAAAACTGGTATTGCTTCACCTCAGGCCCATTGTGCTTGCCGAGGATGTAGTGACCGATTCGGCAGTCAGAAGACTCCTTTTCGAAGCAGGTGATGACATTGATGACCTGATGATACTTTGCAATGCCGACATCACCTCGAAAAATCCGAATAAAGTTAAGCGTTTCATGGCAAACTTCAATATTGTACGCCAGAAACTTCAGGAGATTGAAGAGAAGGACCAGTTGCGCAACTGGCAGCCGCCTATCACCGGGGAGGTGATCATGCAAACATTTGGGATCCCTCCGTCGAAATCGGTTGGGATTATCAAGGACGCCATAACCGAAGCTATCCTCGAAGGTATCATCCCCAATGAATATGATGCTGCATTCCGTCTAATGATACTGGAGGGTGAAAAACTTGGGCTTGTCAGGAGAGATACCTGAACCTTTTTTAATTTATGTACGAGGAATTTTATATTTTTGACCCGGATTAATACCTGGATTGTCTATGCTGATTTATCGTTTTCGAGTTACATGTGAAGAGCACGATGGATTTCTCAGGGAAATTGAAATTCAACCGAATCAAACTTTCCTTGATTTCCACCATATCCTGATGGAATCGGCTGAGCTGCTTCATTGCGAACGTTCCTCCTTTTTTATGACGGACAGGAAATATAAGAAGGATAAGGAAATTACCCTGAAATCAGAGAAACGCCAGATTCGCAAATACGATGATGATCTTGACCGGGTTGTTACCGATTTTGTGACCCTGCCTCTGATGAAGGCTGCCAAATTAAAAAACTATATTGAAGATCCGCATCAGAAAATGATTTATGAGTTTATCGGCAGAGATCATTTTTCATTTCATATTGAACTGTTTAAGATTTTTCAATCTGATGGATTCCCTTCTTACCCGAGATGTATCAAGCGGGTTGCAGAATTACCAAAAAAGGCCGAACAACCGGCAGTTGCTCCAAATGCCCCGGTTTCCCCAAAGGTAATTGTTCCGAAAATGGCTGTTCCGAAAGTTCCGCTGCCGAAAATAGAAGAACTTGCTAAATTCGATGACATCGTGGAAGATGAACATGAACTGGCTGCAATTGAAAGTGAATTGGGCATTTTTGCAGGAGAGGCTGAGGAAGAGGAACAGGAACAGGATCAGGTCTTCGATATGCAGGATTCGCATGGCTCTGGTGACGATGATTTTACCTATGGCGGGCACAATGATGCCGATGAGGATGATAAGCTGGAACATATAGAGGATTACGAGGATATTGAGAGCCTTGATAAGCGATTATCGGGCTATGATCATGATACAGATGACTATTGATGAGCGGTTACTGCTGGTAATAGCCGGTCCTACCGCTGTTGGAAAAACGTCGCTTGGTATACAGATTGCCCGACTTCTTGACACCCACATCATCTCAGCCGACTCACGACAATTTTACCGCGAAATGAGTTTAGGGACCGCGGTCCCTTCCGGTGATGAACTGGCTGCAGCCCCCCATCATTTCATTCATCATTTGTCGGTACATGAAAGTTATAACGTTTCAAGGTTTGAATCAGATGTTCTTTCGTTACTTGACAGGCTGTTTCTTAGCCATCCTGTTGTATTAATGATCGGAGGCTCAGGGATGTACATCAATGCTGTTTGCCATGGAATTGATCTTTTGCCCGATCCCGATCCTGCCATAAGGTTGCAACTAAAGGAAAGTCTTCGCCGGTCGGGGATTTCCGCCCTGCAGGATGAATTGAAACAGGTTGATCCGGAGTATGCAAAACAAGTTGATCTCGCCAACCCGGCCAGGTTAATCAGAGCGCTCGAAATCTATCGGTCAACCGGGATGTCATGTTCAACGCTTCGCACCAATATACCGAAAAACCGACCATTCAGGATTGTTAAAATCGGTATTGATCTCCCGCGCGAAATTTTAAACCATAGGATCAACGGCAGGGTCGACACGATGATTGCCGCTGGTTTGGTTGGAGAAGCAGAAAAACTATACACTTTACGGCATCTGAATGCATTGAATACCGTTGGTTATAAAGAGCTGTTCGATTACCTTGATGGTATTTTAACACTCGGGCAGGCGATAGAAAAGATAAAAACCAACAGCCGGCGCTATGCAAAACGACAACTGACCTGGTTCAGAAAAGATCCCGCAATTCGGTGGTTTCATCCGGACAATATGAGTGAAATCCTTGCAATTCCTGAATTATTGCCGTTTGTTGGCTGATGCTATTCTTAAGAGAAATTTTGAATGAGCGCAATTATACCAGAAGAATTCAAAATAGCAGGATCCTTCCTGTTCGGGGACACAGTTTTCAATAATCTTTTCCGGCTCCGTAGGAGCCAAATCCTGGTAGCCCGCATACCCCCACCCCGAGCTCAGCGCGCCGTAGGTGCGCAATGCATTTTGGATTTGATTCTCCGGGAGATAATTTCGCACCTACGGAGCGAAATGCTCCTGAACCTCATCGTTCTACCAATGTATCGCACCTATGGCGCGAAATGTTCCTGAACCTCATCGTTCTACCAATGTATCGCACCTATGGCGCGAAATGTTTCTGAACCTCATCGTTCTACCAATATAACGCTCCTACGGAGCGTATGGAAGAAGGTCTCTGCTCCAAATATTAACTTCACTGGTATAATAGCGCTCAATCAATGGGAAATTTGTTCACTTCAGGAACAAATTCATTTTTTTCCGGATCAGAACCTGATTCTTTAAAGCTTCACAAGGTTAATGATTTGTATGATATTCAATCAGCCCTTCACCCGGTGAAGAAAGTATCTTCGTGATGATCACATGTTCCTTACTGGCAACTTCCGCAAGGATTTCGCGATATATATGGGCGATGGAGCCAATAAAGCCTACAGGTTGCGATTGAAAACCATCGTATTTCTTTATGTGGGCATTAAAGAAATCATGGAATGATTTCTCCAGCAACCCCTTCACAAAGGGATGTTCCCTGTTTGGGCTCAGGAACAGACTGAACGATGCAAGAAACCTGTTGGGTGAGGGTTTGTTGTAGAGTGAATTAAGAATGTCGCCGAGAGTAAATCCAAATTGCTTGTCAAATAATTCACGCAGATCGCCAGGAAGTTCCTTTTTTAAATATGCTTTCATGAAAAGTTTGCCAAGATAAGACCCCGCGCCTTCATCTCCGAAAAGATACCCCAGTGAATCAATCTTTGAGTGGGGGACTACTCCATCAAAATAGCAGGAATTGCAGCCCGTCCCCAATATACAGGCAATCCCCCGCCCGTTTCCGAACAATGCCCGCGCAGCACCCAGTATATCATGGTGAATGAACACCTCTGATTTCCTGAAAAAAAGCATGATGGCATCCCGTATGATATTGTTGTTGTATTCGGTTGAACAACCTGCACCATAAAAATGAATTTCGCTGATATTATCTTCCACAAGAAACGGGATCAGGTCAGCCCTGAGCACGGCTTCAACACTTTCGGAATTATGAAAATATGGGTTCAACCCACCGGTCATGATGGTATTTTTTACCTTATCATTTTCCAGTAAAATCCAGGTTGTCTTGGTTGAACCGCTGTCAGCAATAAGTTTCATAATCTGATCTTTTAGACCACCCTGACAGGGTGGGGTGATTTATTGATTTCTTAATCCTTTGGCATCTTTCAGGTAAGCTTTTACGGTTCCCACGATGATTTTTGCCTCAATATATACCGGGACTTTATTTGCATCGTCAGTGACCCAGACAAGCACATCCTCATTACCCCTGAAAATCGTTCCCTGCACCATTTTTACAGCAAATTTGATGCAATTATAACGTTTCCCGTTTTGATTTTCTACGATCTCTTTTCCAATATAGCGGATGAAAATATCATAATATGCATCATCAATCAGAACAGTTACCTGCCTTTTTGAGTCGGGATGCATATCTTTAAAATCAAGGGTTCGTGTATAATAAATTGCCGACAGCATATCAAATGTGCATGGCCTCATCCGCAGCGTGTCGGTCCGCTGGGGATTGTTCATGGACTTTGTATTGCAGATGATTTTTTGTCCGGAATAGTCAAACTTCAGCGTGTTAAGCAAAGTATAACCTCCTTCATAAACGTAACGGCGAAAATCAAGCGAATGAAATGTATCAGGATCTACCCAGGAATCATAATAATCGCGCACTTTGAAAAAGAGATCGTAAGATGCAAATGTTTTCCCGGTGCTTTTAAAATGCCACGCCGGTTTTCCCAGGTAGAGCTCATTTGTTACCGAGAATGTTACCAGGCCTGCATCAACCCATACCGGTCCCCAGTTGTAGGAGACAGTATAGCTGATCTGTTCACCATTACCAAAGACGGTATTTGATACTGCACACTGCGTAAAAGCAGCCTGTGAACATAAAAATGCGGTCATCAATATCCAAATCCCAATCAAAACCCTTTTCATCATTTACAAATCTGCTTGATATATCTGATCCTGGTCATATATTAAATACAAATCCAAAATTCACTATTCCTTCTTTTTCTTCCATAGAAAATAAACGGGAATGCCTAGAATAACGATGATAAGTCCCGGCCAGGTATATTCGGGCTTGTAAATAAACAGAATTGTCATCACGACAATTGCTAATAGAATGTATATCACTGGAATTATAGGATATCCAAAAGCTTTGTAAGGCCGTTCCATTTCAGGCCGGTTTTTTCTAAGGAGGAATAACCCGAAGATGGTCAATGAATAGAAGATGAGTACGGCAAATACAACGTAGTCAAGTAATTGACCGTATGTCCCCGACAAGCAGAGCAACCCTGCCCACACTCCCTGGATGACCAGCCCGGTTGAAGGAACACCTTTGCCATTCAGGATTCCGACCTTTTTAAAAAAGATGCGATCAGCTGCCATAGCATAGTACACTCTTGCGCCTGACAGGATCAGACCATTGTTGCATCCGAAGGTGGAAATTACGATAAATGCGGCCATGATCAATACGGCATAATTGCCAAAAATGCCGGAAATAGCAGCTGTCGCCAACCGGTCGTTCAGTGCATATTGCATACCCCTCGCTGCAATGTCAGTTCCAACCGGCTCACCGCGAACGGGGAGGACCATGATATAAACAACATTCGCGAGAAGATAAAGGATCGTTACGGAAAGTGTTCCGAGAAACAGGCTGAGCGGAATGTTCTTCCTGGGATTGATTACCTCACCGGCGGTGAAGGTGATGTTATTCCAGGCATCTGACGAAAAAAGACTGCCGACCATGGCCATCCCGATCGCCGCGACGAGCGCCATGCCCGTAAGGGGAATATCCACCCCGCCTGCTCCCTCCTGAACCGGATTCCAGAAAATCATGTTGTTCAGGTTGATCGACTTGCTGTTCGTGGCAAATCCCAATCCAATTAAGATGAACAGGACCAATAAGATAAACTTACCGGATGTGAATGCATTCTGGATTCTTTTTCCCTCCTGGATACCTTTGGTGTTGATCCAGGTTAAAAATGCAATGGATCCGATTGCCACAAGTTGCACCGGGCCAAATTTCACAAATCCAAGATTGAAATGATTTATTGCAAAAAATCCAAAATCAATGGGTCCGGCTTTGATGAAATCAAGGCTGAACCACACAACGGATTCTGAGATCCAAGGTATGAGTACCCCCGAATATTTCGCGAAAGCCATGGCAACGGCCGCAATGGTGCCGGTTTGTATGACCAGGAACAGTGTCCAGCCATAAAGAAATCCGGTCAGTGGATTGTAGGCCTCCTTAAGATAAACATATTGTCCCCCGGCTTTAGGAAACATCCCGGCTAATTCACCGTAACTTAAAGCAGCAAAAATTGTCATAAAACCCGTGATGATCCAAACTGCCATGAGCCAACCCGGTGACCCGACCATCCGCGCAATGTCAGCGCTCACAATGAATATCCCTGATCCGATCATCGACCCAACGACTATAGCCGTTGAATCAAACAGGTTTAATCTTCTTTGAAAAGTATGTTCTTCGGTCATGAGTTGTTAAATATTTTGAAGTTTCGTACCAGATCTGAAATCCCTTGGGCGTCAGCTTTTGGTGCCCCGCGCCCCGCGCCCTGTGCCCTGAGCCCCGTGCCCCGTGCAGGCGAAATTTTCCCGCAATATAGCCGAAATTTCAATATTCAGGGCAACTGTATTATGACATTAGTATGGATAGTAAATAAAGATTCATTTTTGATCACAGCAATCCGGGATTAATTTTTCATTTGTATATTAGAGCAATTTTTAAATAATGAGCGAAATGAGCAATGACAAACCCCTACATCGTTATAATGAATTCTTTAAAAGTTCAGCATTTCTTTTTTCACTGGTGATCATCATTTTTATAAATCCATTCCTGAATGACAGTGTCGGAGGAAGGATCACCGGATCGCTGCTGGTACTGGGAACCATGGTAGGAGCGCTATCGGTAATGTTTTCCCATAAGTATATTTTTTGGTACGTGTTGACAATGGTGGCTTTATCTGTTGTTCTTGAAATGTTGTCCCTTTCATATAATAGTGAGGTGTTTGTTGGTATTAAGTTCCTGAGAAATAGTTTTTTTTACGGGACTTTTGCACTGATACTCTTTTATTACCTGATGAAGGTCCAGCCATTGTCATTAACTGAAATCGGCAATGCAATAAGTATATACCTGCTTGTTGGGCTGGCATTTGGAAATTTTTATTGCTATTACACTATGAATAATCCCCATGCATTTTTCCTGCCTGCCAATGATACCGGAAACATGCAGTTCGACCTGATGTATTACAGTTTTATCGCTCTCACCACCACCGGGTTCGGAGACATACAGCCGTTGATGAAGATTCCCCGTCTGCTGGCAATATTTGAAACAATCTTTGGCACTTTTTACATTGCGGTCATCATCGGAAGGCTGGTAGGAATGGGCAAATCTGCTGCATCAGCTAAAGAATGAATTCTGTCTTGAAATGGGAGAGAGATTTGCCTCTCTGTCTGCTTCAAGGTTCCATATCAGGAAAAACGAAATTCCTAAGATGATGTACGGCGTTGTCCAGACCGGCCCAAACACCCAATTTGACGGATTGAAGGAGGGTTGGTTGAGCATGGCATAAGTCAATCTATAAGCAAGTATAACTTTGTTGTTGCTTCTTTCCAGGTTATTTTATGGTTATCCTTGTTGGATAAGTCTCTTCGATGGAATTATTCACATGGCTTTTTCTATGTTTCAACCCCGGTTTTCTCTGCTTCACTTCGAATACCCTTGATGGGATATAGGAACAACATAGTTTTACAGAGCTTTATAGTTTGCTTTTATTCCGCCTTCAAACAGCCAAAGCATGAATAACAGAGATCATGTTTAATTGCGATTGAGTGAAATGATTAATTTCGTTCAATAATACTTTTTTTTTGATAGAAGGTGACCGATCATTAAAAATGAGTTTTTTACATGGCAGAACCACTAAATTTTAAAGATAAAACAAGCTTGAATTTCCCGGCTTGGGCGGCACTACTGGTCAGCATCATGGCTAACCTCCCTGTTATCGATATGGTTTTTCATAAGGTTCAGGAGATGGAAACAAACCCCCATGTACCGGGGCACCAAATGCCTGAATTTGCCTTTCCGGGTCTAGTTTTACAATTGATTGTTACCTTTCTTTTTGGTTTTTCACTTATCCGCTATCTTCAGAACCATCAATGGCATTCAGGGATAAACAAGAACTTTCAATGGATGTTGCTATTTAAGGTTTTCGGCCAGTTTACGGTGTATTTTATCCTGATGTCCGGACTGCTTCTTTTCACCATCCATGATTTTTCCTGGATTTTCAGTTCTGTGGTAACGCGCGGATTATTGGTACTCATTTCCGCTGTTTTTCTTACCAACTATATGAAAATTCAGTCGAATCGGGAAAAAATCTATCGTGAAAATGAGGCGCTGAAAGAATCGAACCTGCAGCATCAGATCGAGGTCCTGCGAAATCAGTTGAATCCCCATTTCTTTTTCAATACGCTGAATACACTCAGTTACCTGATCAGTCAGGACCAGGAAAAGAGCCAGTTATACCTGAATAAACTTTCCTATGTTTTGCGAACTTCAATCGAACTGCAGCAAAGCGACCTTGTTTCACTTACTGAAGAAATCAAACTGGCAGAGGCCTATTTTCACCTGCTTTCGATTCGCTTTGGCGGCAACGTGATGCTTGGCATTCATGTTGATGATGCAGTACATTACAGGGTGCCACCCATGACCATCCAGATGCTGATCGAGAATGCCATCAAGCATAATGTAATAACAACAGGGCAACCATTGAAAATAGAGATTGTGCTTGATATTGAAACGAAGTCGCTTACGATCAGCAACAATCTTCAGCCCAAAGTTGATGCACTGGGAGCCGGGATCGGACTGAAAAATCTCGATGAACGATTCAGGATGCTTGCCGGCCGAAGCCCGGAAATTTTCAGCAAGGATGGCAAATTTTCTGTTGCAATACCGTTAATTCCTGCCTGATGACAAAATGCCTGATCATCGAAGATGAATTTACCGCTTCCAGCCACCTGGCTGCTTTGCTGAAGAAGGTATAACCGGATATTGAAATCCTGGCCATCAAGGATTATTGATCTTATGCAGGCTGCGCGGTTGGAAAAGCCAAACTTTCGCCATAGTTTCCTGGTGAGATACCAGGACCGGTTGCTTCCCGTAACGACAGAAGAGGTGATGGCAAGCTATATCGACAATGGAATTGTTTACCTGTTGCTTCAAAACGGGAAACGATATATCGTTGATTTGAACCTGGATGATTTGCAGCAGCAGCTCGACCCAAGACATTTTTTCAGGGCAAACAGGCAATTCATCATAGCCCGCAAGGCGATCCAGGACATGACTCTTCACTTCAACGGACGACTCCTTGTCAACCTTAAAGTCAAAACCCCCGAGGAAATTTTTATCAGCAAAGAACGTGTTTCTGCGTTCAAGCGGTGGTTTGAAGCTCTCAATTAATCAGGGTTGCCGGCAAACTTAAACTAAACGTACTTCCTTTTCCTACTTCACTCTCGACCCAGATTTTGCCTCCGTGTTTTTCGACAAATTCTTTGCAGAGCAAAAGCCCCAGGCCGGTTCCTTTTTCGTTTTCGGTGCCACGGGTGGTAAAACTGGTTTCGATTTTAAAGAGTTTTCCGATGGTTTCGGGTTTTATCCCAATACCGCTATCGGTGACCAAAACATGAACATAATCATGTCGAACCTCAGCAGACACTTTTACAAAGCCTTGTTTTGGCGTGAATTTTATGGCATTCGAAATCAGGTTTCTGATAACCGTACGCAGCATATTTTCGTCAGCTGAAATGATGATGTTTTCCTGGTTGCCATCAATCAGCGAAATGTTTTTTTGATTGGCTGTTTCTTTCAGGCCTTCAAACTCCGAGCTGATAATGGTGTTAAGCAAAATCGGTTTTGGCTCAAACGGAATCCTTCCTTGCTGCATTCCGGCCCAGTCGAGCAGGTTTTCGAGTAACTCGAAAGTATGCTGTGCTGACGAATTGATGATGCCGACATGTTGTTCGATCGAATCAATGTCGAGGTTGCGGGCTTCGTTTTTGAGCATTTCGCTAAAACCTAAAATGTTGTTGAACGGGCTTTTAAGGTCGTGGGCAATGATGGAGAAGAACTTGTCTTTGGTCGCGTTGAGTTCGCGGAGTTCTTCGCTTCTCTGTTTAATTTCTGCTTCAGCTTTCTTTTGCTGTGTGATATCCCAATTTGTTCCAATCATGCGCAAAGGTTTTCCTGTGCTGCTGCGCATAACTATTGCCAGCGCCCTGATATCGTGAACAGAACCATCGGGCCAAAGAACCTTAAACTCGGTATCGAATTCTTTTTCTCCGTTTAAAGCCATTTGAATTTCGGCTTCAACCTGTGCTTTTGAGACGGGGTGAACACCGGCAAGCCATGCTTCGTAAGCGCCGCCAAACTGGCTTTTGGTAATTCCATAAAGTGCAAACATCTGGTCGTCCCACTCCAAAATATTATTTACAATATCGTAGTCCCAGATACCAACGCCACCAGCCCGTGCAGCCAGCACCAAACGTGTTGATGATTCTACCAGCTTTTCCTCCATTTGTTTGCGTTCGGTAATATCGTGTCCCTGTGCGATGGTGGCAATCGGGGTTATACCATCAGGCATAAATAGTGTTGCCGAATTCCATAAAAGGGTTCGTTCCGATTTATCGAGATGTTGAATTTTGATTTCGACAGTTTCCCATCGTTCACCCTTTAGGGTTTTATGGATTAATGCCATCGAATTTTCGGAGAGTTCGGGCGGGAAAAGAATATCCAGTGATTTGCCCAAAACTTCGGCTTCGGCGCGCCCGGTAATAAATTCAAAAGCATGATTAAACCGTGTGATCCTGAATTGCGGATCCCATACGATAATGGGCGCATTGGCATAATTGATCAGGTTTTCGAGGTAGGCGTTGGTTTCCTTTAATGAATCCTCTGCTTTTTTTATATCAGAGATGTCAACAATAAGTCCTCTTAGCCCCGCTGGCTTTCCATTGACCCGATAATAGTTAGAATAAACCTTGGCCGGAAAGGTTGAACCATCTTTTCGCAGCATTAAAAATTCGCTGTTTTCAATCGTCTTACCGGAAATTTTTTGGCGGATGTTTTCAATGGCCATGGATCTTTCTTCAGGGATATGAAATTCGAGCGAGGATAATCCAATAACAGGATCATTTTCATCATATCTCATAATCTTGTAAGCCTGTTTATTTACGTAGGTCAGTTTACCCTGGAGATCGGTTTCAAAAATGATCTGTGGTAAAAAGTTAGCCATTTCGCGGAATTTTTCTTCGCTTGCGCGCAGCGCTTCTTCGATTTCTTTTCGCTTTGTAATATCGCGCATTACGGTAAACAAAGCTGGTTGTCCGTCAATTTGAATAACCCCAATTGAGATTTCGGCTAAAAAATCGGACCCGTCGAACCGGCGATGAACCCATTCGAACGAAATAAAGCCGCTTTCGATAGCCTGGGCCATTCGGTTTTCGGCTGCTTTTTCTGATAATTCGCCGTTAGGCTGGAATTCAGGTGAAAGTGCATCAGGCGACTGCCCGATAATCTGCTCCCTGGCTCCACACAACAAGTTTTCGGCTGCCTTGTTGCAGTCGTTATATTTACCATTCAGGATGGTAAGATAGGCCTCCGGTGAATTTTCGAAAAGGATACGGTGTTTTTCCTCGCTGGCCTGCAAGGCTTTTTCTGCCTTTTTGCGCTCGGTATTGTCGCGGGTAACTCCGAGCATTGTGACCGAACTGTTGTCGTTAGCCGGAAGTGGGTAAACGATAACCTCGGTCCACAATGTAGATCCGTCTTTACAATAATACTCATTCTCACCCCGAAAGCTTTCAAGAGGCAGGCCAGATTTAAAAGCAGTATTTAATCTCTGCAGATATTCAATAACAATGGCTTGTGAATCAGGTGTGAGTATCTTATCGAGCGGCTGGTGCATGGCCTCTTCAACTGTGAACCCGCGTAATTGCTCAACGGCCGGACTTATATAAGTGATTGTGCCATCGAGTGTCATGGTCCAAATGACATCTCTTGAATTTTCAGCCAGCAACCGATATCGTTCTTCGCGGATACGCAACTGTATTTCGGTTTGTTTAGCTGCGGTAACATCCTGAACAATACCGAACGAACGAACCGGGTTTCCTTTCAAGTCGTAATCTGTCCTGCATATTTCATTCACCCATTTAACCCGGCCATCGGGCATAAGCAGCCGATGGGTAATTTCATAGGAGGTTTTATTTTTAAGGGATTCCGAATAGGCTGTATTAACATATTCCCGGTCTTCGGGATGAATGGCATCAAGAAAAGCTTCGTAAGTGGCTTCAAATTTAGTGGCATCAATTTCGAACATCTCAAAAATACCTTCGGACCAACTAAGCCTGGAACTTACCAGGTTAAGTTCCCAATTTCCCAATTTGGCAATTTTATGAGCTTCGTTAAGTCTCGTTTCGCTTTCGCGCAAAGCCTCCTCCGCCTGTTTTCGTTCGGTTTTATCAA
>Ga0247842_10007011_pt1 | contig 12400 bp, 10 predicted proteins | sample LaCruzMarch2015__3_FD_192411 | JGI IMG/M metagenome (GOLD analysis project Ga0247842, IMG submission 192411) | Freshwater microbial communities from meromictic Lake La Cruz, Castile-La Mancha, Spain - LaCruzMarch2015_19m | ecosystem: Environmental > Aquatic > Freshwater > Lake | place: Spain...
CTATCAAGTATTACCTAATCTTTCGACTAGCTATTCCTGACTTTGAGGTTCGTACCTACTTATTACTATCTCGTCTGCCGGTTGTCTTGCGACCCCCTTGACTTGCATGCCCTATCCACGCCGCCAGCGTTCATCCTGAGCTAGGATCAAACTCTAAATAAAAAATAATCAGAATTATTTTATAAAATCGGTTCGTTCGGTTCCAATGAAAATAAATTTTCACTGATCCCTCACTGCCGATTAAAAAAAATAAATTTTAATTTAGTTTTTAGTTCGAACGGAACAAAAGAAAAAATAATATATTTTCACTTTTGCAAAATTCAGTTTGAGCCTAGCTCGCTACATAAAAAACTTGCTACAATTTTTTATGTGAATCATTCTATATAAAGAATTGACTTTATAATTTCAAGTACCTATAAAAGTAACTTGAACTTTGACTTGCACGTATTTACCAGAGTGCATTTGATTGCACTTCTATATTAATATACGTTCTCGCCCCATCATTTGTTTCGACAAATGAATTCCGGGCTATTTTCAAATATTTCAAGGAACACAAACCATCTAAAAATCACCAAAAGGTGATATCTAAACAGTGGAGTCTATTATACTCAAAAAGGTTTATAGGTCAAGCGTTTTAGCCAAAATATAGAGATACTTAGGCAAATCCTAAAAAAACCTTGTTTTACGTGATTAAAATAACCAAAATAATATGATTTTGGAGGCTTCACAGGCGGGTAGCCGAGAGAGAGCAAATTTTCAGCAGAAAATTATGCGCACTCCAAAATTGTGTTATTGAAGGTTATTTTTCACTACTTCAATCAGCATAAATAAAGGGATTTCTTGGCGAGCTTTGTCCTCGGCCTTTTGGCGGGGGCCAGCTTCACTCTTTTTATTAGAATTCCACTCCTCTAACCGGCCAACCAAAAAACCATTATTAATTAGGGTATTAAAATAAACCTGGAGTGGCCGATGAAAAGAAACGGTACTTTTTTTCTTGTTTTCTTTTTCTGTACCTGGTGTCATATCAATCTCCGTTTGAGATTCCGATAAATATTCATCCACTCGGCGGTATTGCACCTTATCTTTTTCGGAAAAACCCCAAGAAGTGTATTTGGGATTTCTAAAAGCTGGGTGGTTTAAAACTAAAAATAATTTTCCACCCACTTTTAAAGCTCGTGACGCTTCTGCTAATACCCCATTTAAATTTTCAATATTTTGAATCGCCAAAACAATCACCGCTTTATCAAAACTATTATTTAAAACATCCTTGCCTAATTTATCCGCCGGTGTCACAAAATATTTTTCATTCTTCCCCGCTTTCTCTTTGGCAAATTTTATTAATTCAGACGCAATATCTACTCCGGTTACTTCCCCACCTTTTTCTGCTACCGCCCGAGAAAAAAATCCTTGCCCACAAGCAATATCCAAAACCTTTTCCCCTTTTTTAATATCCAAGAGTCTTAGTAAGTTCGGCAAAATCACTTCCCTTTGATAAGTACCATCCATTTTTAATAAGGAGTCATACCACTTCGCCACCCCACCCCATGATGTGTCTTTATTCTTGGGCATATTAATATTCTAAAACAAACTAGGCTTTTTTCTGAAACTTCTCAATAGTTACCAGGAGAGCAGAGGCGATGAAGATTGAGGAATAAGTACCGATAGCGACACCGATAATGAGGGCGAGAGAGAAATGCTGAGTGGCTTCTGGACCAAGGAAATAAAGAACGAAGAGGGCCAAGATAGTGGTCATAGAGGTGTTGATAGACCGAACGAAGGTTTGAGACACGCTCTCCCCCACAATAGTCTCAAAAGTTTTCCTGTCATTATTTTTATTGGAAATACTTAAGTTCTCACGGATTCGGTCATACACCACAATGGTGTCATGAATGGAAAAACCGAGGATCACGAGTAAAGCGGTGACGAACAAGGTATCCACTTCATAACCCTTGAAATGTCCGAGAATGGAAAATACTCCAGTTGGAATAATCACATCATGCGCCAGAGCCACAATGGCCATCAGACCATATTTCCAGGAAGAAATTGGCTTGGAAACTTTTCGGAAAGCAAAAGTGATAAAAAGAACGATACAGAGAATAACCAAAATAATAGAAATGAGAGCCTTCTGACCAGCTTCTTTACCAATCAAGGGACCAATGGAATTAACTTTCTTTAATTCAGTTTTAAACGCCCCATTATTGGAAAAGGCACTTTCAATCATTTGTCTCTCTTTGTCAGATACTAATCTAGACTTAAGAGAATAATCCGTATCACCCACTGACTGCAAAACATAATTACCCAGAGAAATTTCGGTGGCTAAGGTGGTAATATTATTCTTAATTACTTCTATATCTGGTTTAGTGTCCGTATAACGGATTTCAATAGCGGATCCCCCCTTAAAATCAATCCCCAACTCCAACTTCCAAACAAAAAGGGAGATGATTGAGGTGACGATCAAAACAGCGGAGAAGATATAAAAGAATTTTCTATTTTTTATAATAAACATATATTTTATTTATTTGCACCACTACCAAATAAGAAGTGCATTATTTTGCCGGCGTTATCATGCTTGATAGCTAAAAGCAATGTTCTGGAAGCGGTGATGGCGGTGAACATGGAAACAAAAACACCTAGACCAAACACCAAGGCAAAACCCTTAACTACCGGTGTGCTGGAGAAATAATAAAGAATTATAGCGGTAATGATACTTGAGGTATTACTATCGCGGATAGAGAGCCAAGCTCTGGCAAAACCTTCTTTAATAGCATCACTAAGTTCTCGGCCCCTGGCCAACTCCTCTTTCATTCTTTCAAAAATCAAAATGTTGGCATCCACAGCCATACCCAGGGAAAGAATAAAACCAGCAATACCAGCGGCGGTCAGGGTCACGGGAATTAATTTAAATAGAGCAAGGTTTATAGCCACGTAAATTGAAAGTGAGATAACCGCCAATAAACCTGGTAATCTGTACCAAAGAACCAAGAAAAGGGCAATAACAATAAAGGCCCATAAACCGGCATGCATACTAGCTTTTACCGCCTCGGTACCCAATGAAGCCCCAACACTCTGAGTAGAAATAAGTTCAATAGGGATAGGCAGCGCACCAAGATTCAAATTACTCACTAAATCCTTGGCCTCCTTCAAACCAGCGGAGCCCATAAAGCCACCCGAAATTGACGCTTTACCACCAGTAATTTCCTCTCTAATCACCGGCATAGACTTTACATCACCGTCTAAAAAGATAGCTAGGCGTCTACCAACATTTTCTTTAGTTATTTTTGCAAATAAATCTGAACCTTCACTGTTAAACTGTAAGGCCACATTTGGTTCACCAGTATTTTGATCAAATTCCAATGTAGCTTTTGTTAATAGGGCGCCAGTCAAACCGGTAGATTCAAAAGCCTCTCCGGTCACCGGTTCTGTGCTAGTAGAATTATCTAATTCCTTCTTCAAAAATTTAAACTCCAAAACATAAGTTTTACCCACTTGAGCAATAGCCCCGGCAATATCCGTCTGCCCTGGTAAATCCACAATTAGTTGCTCTGAAGTATCACCGCCAATTATTCCCACTCTTTCTATTTGAACTATTGGTTCAGACACCCCAAAAACATTTACTCTCTTTTCAATCAAGTCTTTGAGGGAATTCATCTTGCCGGCAACATCTTTTGAAGCAATACCGCTGGTATCTGCCTGATAAACCAACTCAATACCACCATTTAAATCCAAACCAAGTTTAAATTTCTTACTAGAGTCAACTTTATTAGTAGAGTAAACAAAATAACCGATCAAGCTCGCAATTATAAGTAATATCACCGCCCAAAATCGTCTTTTAAACATGCCCTGTAGTATAGCGGATTTAGGATTTTTTGCAAACCAAAATAAACTAAAATAAAATAATATTTAATTTTTGAACCCGCATAATTTTCTGCTGAAAATTTGCTCAAGACTCCCGCCGTCGCGGTCCGTAGCTCCAAAAATCAAACATTACTTCTATTTTAGCTACTTTCCCGTCTGGGATAGTAAAATTTTAATTGTTTTAAGAGCAATTTTTAGGTCCAAAAACAAGGAACGGTTTTTTACATAATACAAATCATAAGACAATTTATTTTTAGTTTCCTTGGTGTTAGCGCCCTGATGCGGATGATTTTCGTGATACAGCTGAGCCCAGCCAGACAAACCCGGTGGGATAAGGTGACGGACGTTATAATATGGTACCTCTTTTTCATACACCTGAGCTAAGGCCGGTAATTCTGGTCTGGGGCCAATAAGTGACAAATCCCCTCTTAGTACGCTCCACAGTTGAGGGATTTCATCTAAACGGCTTTTTCTTAAAAACATTCCCACCCGAGTAATTTTATTTTCTTTTTTTCCATCTGCTGACGGACCCACCTGTTCATTATCATTAAAAGTCATGGTTCTAAATTTTTTAAGCCTGATCGCCCTATTATTTTTACCAATTCGATCCTGAACAATAAAAATTGACCCGCCATCATCAAGCTTTATGGCTAAATAAATAAACGGATAAAATATTAGAGAAATAACCCCAAAAACTAGAGAAATAAAAAAGTCCGCCAGTCTTTTGAAAGCATCATAAGTGATACTGGTAGACAGAGAAACATTTTCTAAAAACCAACTGTAACCAACAGAGGACAAAGGAACTTGATCAAAAATATCCTCATAAAGACTGTTAATATCCACAAAACGAACCTTGGAGAAAAGTAAATTATAGAAACGGGGTAAATCCTTTTTTAAAACATCATTTTCCAGATCAATCGCTACCACGGAAACATTTAATGAACTTATTTTATCCATAATATCCTTTTGAAAATTTATTTCCTTTACCTTATCTAAATCAAAGGAAGAAACAAATTCTAAACCGTAACGGGGATTATTATTTACTTCCTTTAACAATGAATCTATCTCTCCCCCATGGCCAAAAATTATGGCTTTTTCTCTAACTTTTAAGCCAAAGAGATTATGGCCGTAAGCACGCCAAACAAAAATCAGGACCAGGGAGATAATAATATAAATAAATAAGATAACCTTTGGTGTGATGCCAAAATACGGAACAAAATAGAAAAAGACCACCGCTAAAAAGCTGTTAAAAATCTGCGCATTAAAAACCCTGAGGGCTAAACGGCTTTTGAAAGTAATGGTGTGTTTTTCATATAACCCCGCAATAAAAAAGATAAGGAACCAAATAACAAATAAAATGCTAAAGGGTAGCAGGTGGTCTAAAAAAGCAACACCAGAAGGCATTTCCCCAAACCTAACGGTCAGGGCTAACCATAAGGAAATAATAAAAACTAATATATCACCAATAAATAGTAACCAGGGCTCTTTATTGTTCACCACTTTCATAATTATAGAAGTATACCCCTTTTTATAGATTCTTCAACTACTAAAAAAATATCAATGGTGCTATAATTAGAATACCAATGATGACTAAGAAAAAAATACTTTACTGTATTACTAAAGCCAACTGGGGCGGAGCCCAGCGTTATGTCTATGATCTGGCTACCTCCCTGCCAAAGGATTTATATGATGTCAGCGTGTTAATAGGGACGGACGGCCAGCTAGTAAACAAACTGCAAACCAAAGGAATTAGAACTCTGCTGTTAGGAAATCTTTCCCGGGACATCCGCTTTTTTCCTGATTTTATTGCTTTCTTCAAACTTCTAAAAATCTTCCGAAAAGAAAAGCCCGATATTGTTCATCTTAATAGCTCCAAAATGGGTTTCCTGGGTGCCTTGGCCGCCAGATTTGTTGGTGTCCCTAAAATTATTTTCACGGGCCATGGCTGGGCCTTTAATGAAGAAAGAGGAAAGCTAGAAAGGAAGCTTATTTATTTACTTCATTTGGTGACCATAAAGCTCTCCCACCGAACTATTGCCGTCTCCGAACAAACCAAAAACCAAATTTCTAAAGACAGCTCCGCTACCAAAAAAATTATCACCATTAAAAATGGCGTAGGTGGAACAGAATTTTTTGATAAAAATCAGGCTCGAGCAAAACTTTTAGAGAAATTACCAACAGATTTTGACCCCGGAAATAGATTATGGCTGGGTACAATTTCTGAACTTCATAAAAATAAAGGCCTAAAATATATCATTGAAGCTATGCACCTGTTAGAAGCTAGCTGTGATGATTGCTCCGAACTACCAATATTAATCATTATTGGTGAGGGAGAAAAAAGAAAAAAGCTACAGGAAAGAATAAACCGTTATCGACTGGAAAATTCTGTTTTTCTTATTGGCCAGGTAGATGAAGCAGCAAAATATTTAAAGGCTTTTGATATATTTACTCTGACTTCTATCACGGAAGCCCTACCCTATGCCCTACTGGAAGCGGGTCAGGCCGGCTTACCAATAATTGCCACTAACGTAGGTGGTATCCCAGAAATAATAGATGACATGGAAAATGGTATTTTAGTCAGACCTAAAGAACCAGAAGAGATACAAAAAGCGATTCAGTTTTTACTGGAAAACCCTAATAAAATGCCTATCCTAGGCCAAAATATTCAAAAAAAGGTAACTCATGATTTTAATAAGGAAAAAATGATAAAGGTTACTATGGCTTTATACTAAAAAATTAAATTCCCAGGAATTCGTTCTTCATCATATCTTTATGAGCCGTGCGGCGGTAACGGCGCATACCCATTAAAATTCCTAACCCCACAAAAGAGGTCAGTAAGTTTGTTCCCCCATAACTCATAAAAGGGAAAGTAATACCGGTCACTGGCATTATACCTATATTCATCCCCACATTCACCAAAAAGTGACTAACAAACATAATTGCCAGGCCGCAGCCAAACAAAATCTCAAAATTAGTCGCTCCATAATAGGCTGTAGCCACTGTCCGCCACAGCAAAACCCCAAATAATATAAAAAGAAAAATTACTCCAATAAATCCCCATTCTTCCGCATAAGCCGCAAAAATAAAATCTGTCTGATACTCCGGCAGGAAACTTAATTTTGATTGTGTGCCATAACCTATCCCCTTGCCCACAAACTGTCCTGACCCCACCGCAATGGTACTTTGATATGCACTGTAACCCGCCCCTTGAATATCCGCCAAGGGGTGAATAAAGTTTATAATTCTACTTTTCTGATAATCATGAAGGGCAAAACCCCACAATATTCCAAAAGCTAATGAGCCAACGACAAACACCGCCAGTAAATGCTTTTTAGAAATACCGGAGAGCAGGATCATCCCGAGCCAAATCAAAAATATTATCAGAGCAGAACCAAAATCTGGTTGGAGAAGCACGAGAGCAAAAACAATAAAAACATAAAAACCAGACACAAAAATGTGCCGGATGTTGGCAATTTCAATGTGCCTTTTAGAAAAATACTTGGCTAAAAGAATAATGATAATGAGTTTTATAAAATCGGCCGGCTGAAAAGAAATGGCGCCAAAATCAAACCAGCTTTGAGCTCCGCCAGCCACCTTACCCACCAAAAATAAAGCTAGTAAAATCAGGACCGACAAGGCAAAAATACCAACCACCACCCCAGTTCTTTTTAAGAAACGATAATCAAATAAACTAAGGAAAAAGAAAACCAAAATTGAAACTGTCAACCAAATAATTTGCTTGCTAAAATATTCTGAGGAAGAACCAAATGAGCCCATGGTTACCAGCCCGGCGATACAAACAAAAATGGCCGAGAATAATAAGATCCAATCTATATCCCATAATTTTCTCAGGAGTCCCCCCATATTTATTTCAAAACCTTAAGAATAATCTCCGTCCGGGCATAGGCGTCAATAAACGGTTTAGGCCAATTAAAGTTTATGGTAACCGAATCCTTACTGTTAAGCACATCCACAATGGTCCGAGAAAAGGCAATGGTATTATCCTCAACATTATAAATTATAGCCACCGCTTCAATATTCTTTATTTGATTTACACTTTTATTTGAGAGCAAAGCACTTAACCTAGGAGCAGAATCTGTCTTTGATAATACTGACTGAGAAATACCCAGCCCGGTCTGATTACTTTCCTGTTTGAGCCAAAGAGCATCTGAGGTAAGTGAAAACTCGACTCTGGCCGGAACCTGATTACCAGTCAGTAATTCTGGTTCAAACACTGCCATTATTTTATTTGGTGGAACAAAAGTCTTACCAAATCTTTCCTTTAAGAGAACACCTTGTTTATCATAGAGCTTAAAAACATAGCTCAAATTATTAGCTTCGGCATTAATATTATAATTTTCAACGTAGGCTAAAACATTATAAACACCGTCAGAAACTTTAGAAAACTGGGACCAGTTCACAACCAGTGGCACATACTGACTGGGGCAAAGTAAAGTACACACTCCCCCACAATCCACCCCCACTTCATCTTGATTTTGCTTACCATCAGAACAGGTTGGAGCCTTATAGAAATAATAAACCAAGGGAACAACCACAAAAATTATCAGAAAGATAATAATCCCTAAAATATATAATAATCTTCTTTTACTAGCCCATGACATATAGGGATATTATAGCAGATTTATTAAAAACAAAAAAACACCAATAAAGGTGTGTTTTCTGAGATCAAATATTTTGTTCTGGCGACTAGCTACTTTTGCCTCAATGAGACTATCATCGCCGCAACTACGCTTAACTTCTGTGTTCGGAATGGGAACAGGTGTGACCATAGCGCCGAATCACCAGAACAAAACATTCGATTATTTTACAAGGTGTCCGTAGAATTTAATTAATTCCACGCAACGGATTAAGATATATAATATTTTCTAGATTGGACTTTTAAATTTCCTAATAGAAATCGACTAATTAGTACTCCTCGACTTAACGTATTACTACGCTTACATCTAGAGCCTATCAACGTGATCATCTCTCACGAGTCTCAAACGATTCCTTATCTTGGGGACGGCTTCATTCTTAGATGCTTTCAGAATTTATCCGTTCCAAACTTAGCTACTCTGCGTTGCCCTTGGCAGGACAGCAGATACACCAGAGGTTTGTTCAACTCGGTCCTCTCGTACTAGAGTCAAATCCCCTCAAGAATCAACGCCTGCAGAAGATAGGAGACCAACCTGTCTCACGCTTGTTATCCAAAATTACTTTTGGCAATGGACTATCGCTTCTCCCACGCCGCTCAATGAGCTCTGCGGGATACTGATGTTTAGTCTCTACGGGTGGCTCTCGCCTTCCCTCGGGATTATCCTTTAAAAAAATTCAGGACTCCCCCGATATAAATCAGCTTGATACCACGTCGCTCAAAGAGCTATGCGGTACCGCCGTGATTTGATTGGTACTACTTTCTAACTATGTTACGACAAAAATACCTTATTTTTATCATAAGTTTTATAAACGAAAATTCCTCGTGGGATTCAGACGGTACAACAGCGAATAACTTCGCTTCTGTACGGTCTGAACCCAGCTCGCGTATCTTTTTAATTGGCGAACAGCCAAACCCTTGGGAGCTTCTTCACCCCCAGGATAAGATGAGCCGACATCGAGGTGCCGAACTCCGCCGTCGATATGAACTCTTAGGCGGAACTAGCCTGTTATCCCTAGAGTAGCTTTTGTCCGATAATCTCCGGCCGCATCTAATGCGAGCCGTCGGTTCACTTTGCTCTGCTTTCGCACCTGTTTGATAAGTACATCTCACAGTCAAGCCAGCTTATGCCAATGCACTATCGCCACGGTTTCCATTCGCGGCTAGCTGACCTTAATAGGCTCCTCCGTTACTTTTTGGGAGGATAGCGCCCCACTAAAACTGCCCACCAGATACTGTCACCATGCGTTTTTTCCGCACAGGTTAGAATATATATTTTTAAAGAATGGTATTTCACTTTTGGATCCATGCCCCCCGAAAGAAACACTTCAAATCCTCCCATCTACGCTACGCATCAAAAACATATACTCAATATCAAGTTACAGTAAAGCTTCTAGGGTCTTTTCGTCTATCTGCAGGTAACCGGCATCTTCACCGGTATTGTATTTTCACCAAGCGATTCTCCGAGACAGTTGCCCAGACATTACACTATTCAACGCGTCGGAACTTACCCGACAAGGAATTTCGCTCAACTATCCCTCAAAGTTGGACTCTGTCTTCACCCTCTTTTAACAGTTCGGGTGCATAGTGTTGGTCTCTCGTTAACTATGATTGGACTAATTACTTATTACTAAATAATTAGGTAGCTTTTTAATGTGTAATATAATTTAGTTTATCAAGGCGCATAATTTATAACCGTCCTAGTCCTAGAGAACTCTTTTTAAAAGTTCTCTACCTTAGGACCGTTATAGTTACGGCCGACATTCACCAGGGCTTACACCGTGCAGCCCCACTCCGCACTTTGGTTACAAAGCGCTTCGAAGGGGCAAGCAATACATATTATGTAAAACTTGTCCCGTGGAGCATTTTGTACTCAAAGTGCGAAATGGGACCAACGATGGTTGACCTTCTGGCATTGGTCAAGTGTCACCCCCTATACATCCTCTTGCGAGTTCGCAGGGAGCTGTGTTTTTGATAAACAGTTGCCAGGCAGACTTTAGCTGCGGCCCCTCCTTTAACAGAAGGGCAAGCCATATTCCGAAGTTACGGCTGCTTTTTTGCCGAGTTCCTTGGAGAACTCTCACTTGTTCGCCTTACTCTTCTCGAGCTGACTACCTGTGTCGGTTTGCGGTACGGATCTTATGTATATAAGTTTAGAGACTTTTCTTGGAGGCCTGCTGTGCTTCATTCCCTGAGGCGAACCCCAGAGTGCTACCTACTTCTTAGATTCATCATTAAAGATAGATCTCCGCATTTTACAGGAAATCATCTTGAAAGCATGTACGCAAATCCAATAATGCGCGAAGCATACTAGACCCCGTCATCCCGTCACTATACATAAAAGTCATGGAATATTAACCATGTGTCCATCGGGTGCGGCTCTCGCCATTCCCTTAGGCCCGACTAACCCTTGGCTGATTGACATCGCCAAGGAAACCTTAGTCTTTCGGCGTGCAGGGTTCTCACCTGCATTGCGGTTACTTGTGCCAACATTCTTACTTCAACACGCTCCACGGTGGCTCACGCCTTCCGCTTCATTGCAGAGTTGAATACTCTCCTACCAGTATATTATTCCGAAGAAAAATATAATCCTCAGTTTCGGTACTATGTTTAACCCCGATCATCTGCGGCGCGAAATCTCTCAGTGAGTGAGCTGTTACGCTTTCTTTAAATGATGGCTGCTTCTAAGCCAACATCCTCACTGTCAGAGAAAAATCACCACCTTTAGTGTACTGAACATAGATTTAGGGACCTTAAATTGAGATCCGGGCTGTTTCCCTTTTGACCAATGGAGCTTAGCCCCCACAGTCTAACTGCCAGATACTTGACTTTAGGTATTCGGAGTTTGATAGGTCTCACGATATTTCTACCTGTTGAGACCTTCCAGTGCTCTACCCCCTAAAGGTACATCTGACGCTAGCCCAAAAGCTATTTCGGAGAGAACCAGCTATTACCAGGCTCGGTTAGCTTTTCACTTCTTACCACAAATCATCGAAGAGAATTGCACAACTCTATCGTTCGGTCCTCCCCCCATCTTTCGACGGGGTTCAACCTGTTCATGGTAAGCTCGCTCTGGCTTCGGGTCTGATGATTGCTACATACGCGCTATTCACACTCGGTTTCCCTATGGCTCCACCCTTAAAGGGCTTAGCCGGCAGCAAGCATCAACTCGTTGGCTCATTCTTCAATAGGCACGCGGTGACGGACTACACACTACGCATAAAAAATTACGCGCACTGTGTAGCCCGCTCCCACTCTTTGTAAGTATACGGTTTCAGGTCTATTTCACTGCCCTTACCGGGCTGCTTTTCACCTTTCCCTCACGGTACTAGTTCACTATCGGTCTCTAAAAATATTTAGCCTTACCGGTTAGTTCCGGCAAATTCCCTCAAGCCATTCGTGTCCTGAGGTACTCAAGTTTGACAACAAAGAAGATGTTACTGTTTTCATGTACGGGACTATTACCCACTTGGGTTCTGCTTCCCAGCAGATTCCATTAACAGAACATTTTATAACTTCTCTCATATAAATACGAAGTTGTCATCTTATAACCCCAATCACAAACTCTGCACACAATTTTTTCTGTGCACAGTTTGTGATTGGTTTGGGCTGTTTCGTTTTCGCTCGCCACTACTTACGAAATATTGTCCTTGCGGACTTTGTTTTTTATTCCTCCTGGTACTGAAATGTTTTACTTCCCAGGGTCTGCATCAAACATCAAGTGTTTGATTGTCATCGAAATGACAGGGTTACCCCATTCGGAGATCTCCGGATCAAAGGTTGCTAGGCACCTCCCCGAAGCTTATCGCAGCTACGCTACGTCCTTCATCGCTTTTTAGAGCCAAGGCATCCACCATATACTCTTAAATTTCCTATTAGGAAATTTAAAAA
>Ga0247842_10007013_pt1 | contig 12399 bp, 10 predicted proteins | sample LaCruzMarch2015__3_FD_192411 | JGI IMG/M metagenome (GOLD analysis project Ga0247842, IMG submission 192411) | Freshwater microbial communities from meromictic Lake La Cruz, Castile-La Mancha, Spain - LaCruzMarch2015_19m | ecosystem: Environmental > Aquatic > Freshwater > Lake | place: Spain...
TACGCCGCCCGCGACTTGCAGGTCCTCGGCCGCGTCTCAGTGGTGCCAGGCTACCTCGGACACCGCAGCCTGATCATCCTCGCCCGCACACTCTACCCCAGTCGTCTGCCCGGCGACGAACCCGAGCCCATCGAGGTGGTCCCCTGGCGCCTGGATGCACTGGACGCGCTGCTGGCGCGTGACGACTTCGACGAGGCGCGCTCGCTCGCCGCGCTCTACCTGACGGAGCGCTTTCTGGCCCGGGAGGGCCGCGATCATTATCCCGGCCACATCTAAGGGTAACATCCGTCGCGGCCGGGGGGGGCCGTAGGAGCGGCCCCCCGGCCGCGACGGGTTGCCGCAAAGGCGAGTGGCCGACGTTTTGATCAAGGCCCCCAAAAGGGCACAAACCCCTGCGAGGGCATCGTTCGACCCTCAAGAAACTTGAGCCCCGCCGGGGCGCGACACGGAAGGCCGCTGTACCTCAGGCCGGGCCTTGATCCTCGTTCCGGCCACTGGAGGTCGAGGCTTTAGCCGGTCCGGCGTGCAGGTGCCACTGATTTCTCTTGGATATCTCGGGAGCCGCTACCGGCTGAAGCCGCGACCTCCGGTTGCGGACGCAACGCCACTGGCCGGAACGATGGTCAAGGCATCAGGCCGAGTCCCGGCGCTCCTCGCCAAAATTGATCCGCTCGCGCTCCACCACCACCGGTCGTTTGCGGACGTAGGTGTGAATCGACGCGATGTATTCACCCAACATGCCGATGAACAACAGCACCACGCCGAACATGAAGAACATGCCGATCACGAGCGGCGCGATCCCCATCGGGAAGGCGTCCCACAGAACCAGCTTCAGGATCAGGAACGCCAAGGCGACCATGATGCACAGAAACCCGGTCAGGAAGCCCACCATCGCCGCGAGGCGGATCGGTACGACCGAGTGACTGACGACCCCCAGCATGGCAATATCGTACAGCGTGTAGAGATTATTCTTGGATAGGCCCCGCAAGCGGCGCGGCTGATTGAAGGGGATGGTCCCGATCGGATAACCGAGTTCGCAGATAAGCCCGCGGACAAAGGGGTAGGGGTCGCTGATCTCCCGCAACTGGTCGAGAACGATGTGGTCATAGAGGCCGAAGCCGGTGGCGTCCTTGACGATCGAGACCTCGGAGATGGCATCCAGTCCATGGTAATAGACCTTGCGCAGCCAATGGACCAGCGGATTCGCCTGGCTGACCGGCTTGATCGCCAGCACGATCCTGTCGCCCCGCTCCCAGGCCGCCAGGAACTCCGGGATCAGCTCCGGCGGGTCTTGCAGGTCGGACGCCAGATAAATGCTTGCATCGCCCCGGGTCTGGATCAGCCCCCAATAAGGCGAGCGAATATGGCCGAAGTTACGGGTATTGACGATGACCTTGACGCGTGCATCGTGCTTCGCGATGGCTCGGAGTATCTCAACGGTTCGATCAGTCGATGCGTTATCGATGAACACATATTCAAAGTCGTATTGCGGAAGTCCGGCGAGAACATCGCTGACACGTTGATAGAGTTCCTCGATATTTGCCTCTTCGTTGAAGCACGGCGAGATCAGGCTGATCAGTTTTCTGGCTTTCGTCATTGCGCCCTCCGGGGCTCTTGGTTGCTCGTGACCTGGGCGGGTGCGTAGTCAGGCCATCTTGGCCTGACACCGTCAGGGCTGGAAGCCCTGACTACGCACGCCGCTGGCTGGGATTACGATCAAGGCCGCGCCGCGCCCACCATGGCGCCGACCGAAACCTTGGCCGCCGCGCTCAACCGCAGCCTCTCGAGGTGCGCACGGCGCACCCTACGCCAATGGTCCGAGTAATTGCGTCAGGTGATATTAGGGTCCTGGACGGACAGAACCTCATGCTCGTCCCAGCAGCGCCCGCGCATCCGGATGCCGCAGTACACCCCCGTCGATCGCTCCAGTCTGATCGGGTGCGGCGCCGAACCCCCACGCCGCCCAGAAGAACGGGAGATGGTTCATCCGGGCCGCCAGCGCGTCCTCCCGGCGGTCACCGACATAGACGCACCGCGCGGGGTCGAGGCCGGCATCAACGAGCAGGCGGGCGAGCAGAGCGGTCTTGTCGCGCAGCGGCGGGGCGAAGTCATCGAGGCAATAGACCCGATCGAAGAGCGCGGTCCACCCCAGATGCGCGAGAATACGCCGCGTCGGCAGGGCGCGCTTATTGGTCGCGATATGCATGGGCACCCCGGCGTCGGTAATCGCCTCCAGCATCGCTTCAATACCGTTAAACGGCGTTGTCTCCAGGCATCCGGCGCCGTCGTAATGTGCCTTGAATGCGGCGGTCAGCCGGTCCAGCACCAGCGGATCGGCAACCCCGGAAAGCTCCTGCAGCATCGCGCGCAACGGCGGTCCGATCAGCCCGGGTACGAGCGGGACCAGGGGCTCCAGCGCGCAGGCCGCGAAGGCGCCGGCAAAGGCACCCAGAATCCCGGGCGCGGAATCCACCAGGGTGCCGTCCAGATCGAAAATGATGGTCCTCATGTCGGGGCACCGATGCGGTGGGCGGCGCCGGCCCGCCGGATTGCCGCGGCCAGCGGGATGCGTACCGTCAGCCCTAACTCCTCCCGGGCCTTACGGATATCGGGGACATAACGGCTGCGACCCTGCGCCTGGTCGGGTTGGCCGAGGATCTCGACTGACTTGCCGGGGGCGAGCAGATCGCGCACCAGGTGTGCCAGCTCCGCGATCGACACGACCTGATCGGAGCCGACATTGTAGGCCTCGCCGGGGCGCCCCTGCTCCAGCAGCGTCATCAGCCAGTGCGCCAGGTCCTCCTGGTCCAGATAGGTCCGCAGCGCAGTGCCGTCTCCGGAGACCCTGACGGCATCGCCATGAATGGCATCACGCATGAAATTTCCTATCGCAAAATGGACATCGAGGGGCAAATCGCGGCCCACGAAGGCGAAACAGCGGGCGACCACGATCTCCACCCCATGGGCGTCCTGGTAGAGGGCGCACAAATGCTCCGCGGCCCGCTTCGCCACGCTATACGCATTGCCTGGGGTGAGCGGGTCCGGCATCCCGTTATAGCCCTCGGGGATCCTCTCGACATCCATCGGCTGCGGTCCATAGACCCCACCCGAACTGGTCAAGAGAAAGCGCCTGGCGCCGCACGCCACGGCCAGGTCGAGCAGGTTACGAGTGCCGTCGACAATCTGATTGAAGCGTTCGAGCGGAGCGCGTTGCGGCCCCAGTGTCGAATCGGCGGCGGCGTGCAGGATATGAGAAAAGGAACCGTCGGCGGTCAAGGAATCCCGGTCGCAAATATCCCCCGCCTGAAACCGGAGCCATGGCAGGTCGGCAAACTCCGGATAACGACCGACAAAGGCCGCTGCCGAGCGCGTGAGAACCGTCACGCAAGGCACGGGCGACCCCGTCGCAAAGGCGTCAAGCCAAGTCCGCAGCAAGGCGCGACCGAAAAAGCCGGTTCCCCCGGTCAGCAGGATATGTGAAGAGGCTGTCATGGTGCGCCACACTCATTGAGTATACCGGACGGGATTCGGCCCGCCGGCATCATTCGGAAGAAACCCGCCGCGGCAGTGACCAGGTGCGGGTGTTGTTCATCAGCATCAACCCGCGTCGGACCAGCCCTGATCAGCGTTCCGGTTGGCGGTGCTCGCCTTGACCATAACTCCGGCCACCGCGAGGGTGACATCCGTCGCGGCCTGGGGGCCGCACCTACACCGTAGGAGCGGCCCCCAGGCCGCGACGGGCTGCCGCAAAGGCGCGTGGCCGACGTCATGATCAAGGCCGCGGCGGTCCCCCAGCAACAGACGGTCGATGCCTCATCGTAACAGGCGCGCAGCGCCGCTGTGGGCGCGGCTTCAGCCGCGACGGGCTGCACGGGTGAACGCTACGTCGGAGTTCGCCGCAGCGTCGCATCGCGCCACCAGCAGGACGCCGTCACCGTCGGATTTTAACCCCAAATCGCTTGAAGCTCACAAACTCAGACCCGGCCGAGTGGTGGCGACCTTGCATCGCCACATGCTAAACTTATGCCACTTCGGCCCGGAAATTGCGGGCTGGCGTTCCCAGTGCCCCTGGTCGGGCGGCTTCCGACTTAGTCCACCGATTCCGGCGCCGCCGTTGGTGGACTGCGATATCGCTTGTCCACCCTGGATGCCGCGCAGCCGGAAATGTGACCAAGGCCGCACGGGTGCCAACCCCCCCCCAATCCGCCGATTCGACGAGCGATCACGCGCCTGAGACAGAAGCTGGAAATGAACCTAGCGTTGAGCGACAGACTGGCCGCCCGGCTACAGACCACCGCCGAATTGCTGGAGCGGGTGCGCGCCGATCGGCCCCTGCTGGCCGCCACCGAGCGCGCCGCGGTGCAGACCGCCGCCGCCATCCGGGCCGGCGGCACCCTGTTCATCTGCGGGAACGGAGGCAGTGCCGGCGAGGCGACGCACCTGAGCGGCGAACTGATCGGCCCCTTCCTGGACAAGACCCGCCGGCCGTTGCCGGCCATCGCACTCGGTTTCGACCTGAGCGCCACCACTGCCGTTGCCAACGACTTCTCGTTCGCCGAGGTCTTCGCCCGCCAACTCGCGGCCCTGGCCCGCCCGGGTGACGTTCTCTGGGCCCTCACCACCAGCGGGCGCTCGCCCAACATCACCCGGGCCCTGGCGGTGGCGGGGGAGCGGGGGCTGCACCGGGTCCTGATCACCGGTGAGCGCGGGCGGGACCTGGCCGACGCGGCGGAGTTTGTGCTTGTCGTACCCTCCGATGAGGTCCCGCGAATTCAGGAAATTCACCTCATGCTCGGGCACTTTCTGTGCGAGGCGGTGGAGGCCATTGCGGGCACCGTATGACGCGGTTGATTGGCCAGAGTGGCTTGCTTGGCCGACATAGGCCGCTCCATGCATCTGGCGAAGGGACTGCGTCGGCGTGCGCTGATGCAGACGTCGCCTATCCGATATCGTTCCCGAACATGCCCTGGCCGCCATCGTGCCCTGAGTTATTGAGAATTTACACCAGGTCCGACCAACCGGACAGGCGCAACGTCGCCGAACAGGCGATCCAATAAACAAGGATTACGGTTTGGAACAAGACAGGGAATGTGCATTTCTTGTGCCGTGCGATCTTCAGAAAGACCCCGCTTGAAGCTATTAGCTCATGCCCTTCAGTGAACGGCCGTTGGCTAGGTTGCCTGCGATACATATTTCTTGTCGGTCGATCCCTTGCACTGGGCGACGAACAATTGGGTGCAAAAGCCTAGCCCAATGAGTGCACAAGTCAGGGCGGCCAAGGCAATTAACAGCGGCGTACCGAACCGTGCGGCGAAAAACGCGCCTACAATATTGACGATACCACCAACGATGCTGATGACAAGAAGCGGTTCGCGGACTGTCGCCCGCAGCAGTACGGCCTGGCAGGCAACGGTATGATGCGCGACCCCGGTGGTAAGGATGAGGGCCAACGTACTAAGGTCCGTTATGCGCCGCGCGATGTCCATCTCCGCCCTGGCGGCAAGGACGAATAACCCCCAGACAGAAATCGCTGAGACGGCCGCAAAAAGCGTTGATCTCATCAGTGTTTGCCGAGCTTCGTCACAGGCGGTCTGCGGCCTGTCCGCTGCGAGAAGCTGCCCAAGGTGTGCAGCCTGGCTGTTTGGCCATGAGGTCGTAACGGCGAGCATCATGTTCATCGCCGCAAGCGCAAGCCCGTACTGACCGGCGGCAATTGGGCCCTGTTCCGAGAGAATCACGATTATTGTCGCACGGAATATCAGGAACCCGGAGAGGTTGCTTAGGCCGATACGCCATTGAAAGGGCCATAACTCGTCGCGCCATCGAAATTCCGGCGCGGCAGGCAAATAAGACAGTGCGGGATTGTCGTAGCTGCGCTGAAACAGGAGCGGAAGTGAAATAAGCGAGCGTCCCACCCAGTAAAGCGAAATCGCATAGAGGCCCCATCCGAGAAAAAGTGCGACCACACAGGCGATACCGCCTACCCATTCCTGAAGCATTCGCAGGCGCCAAGCGGCAACGACGTTACCGCTTCCCTCCATAAGCGAAACGATAGGGCTGGCGCATTGGCCGGCGAACAGGCCGGCAAGCCCGAGCCCCCAAGCCGCCCTCCAACTGACGCTCTCCAGTTCCGGGGTCGCGTCCCAAACGCTGAAGCTCACGAACCCAACGGCACCCGCGATTGCAGTGGATAGCGCCGCGACATAGAGACTCCATTGACGAAGACGAATCTCAAATCCACGCAGGACTTGGCTTCCCCCCTGACTAAGATGGCTAACCTTCTGCATTACCGCATAAGATAACCCGAAGTCGCCGACCTGAACCAATACACCAATACTCATGAACGCAAAGAACAGGCCCTGCGTACTCGGGGTCAAGAGTCTGGTCGCAAGCAGAATGACCACAAGCATCACGAACCCGGCGCTGGCCGTCGCCGAGAGCGCGGCGAACGCTCTACTATGCGCCGACATTCGTCCGCAGAGCGTCGAGCCGGACGACGACCGCTTGGGCGGTCGGCAGCACCAGCGGTCGCTCAGGCTTGTCACGGAAAAATTCATCAACGGCTTTGCGAGCGCCAGGGCAACTCGCAAACCCATAGTCGTCGAAAACCATCGTGGCGCCTGGAGACAGTCGTGGATATATGTGATGGCAACAGTCTAGGACCGACTGATAAATGTCCACGTCAACATGTGCAAATGCGATCGGATGATCGTCGTGGGAATTGAACGTGTCGGGTATTTTTCCAGAATGAAAATGCACGAACTCCGAGTGCCCGACCGTGTGGCGCACGGCGTCGAGAGATGTGTCAAAAAAGTCACCCTCTTCGTGGAAGTCATCAGGACCAGTGACCGGCATGCCACCGAATGTATCGAACAAATGAAGATGTTTATCCGATGATCGGGTAACGATGCTCTCTGCCAGTAGGCGTGCGGTACCCCCTTTGTAGACACCGCACTCCCAAAAGTCGCCAGCGACGCTCATGGACTGATCCGCAAGCGTCCACAAAATGTGGCAGCGATCGATCGTAACAATTGTCATTGGCGATGCAAGACTGAATGCTCGGTTGAATGCCTCGTCGCGGTACCAAGGACAGAAAAAGGGTTGATAGCACTCGGCATCAGGCAATGCCTGATTCGGAGTCGCCGGGCCGGGCGGTATGGTACGTATAAGGTGGTAACCGAGCCGGTTAAGCGCCTTGAGAATAGTCTGTCTTATCACTATGATGTTCCATAAGAGGAAAAGCCGGGCGTATAGCGCCCAATCACGGGAAATCCGTGCCACGCCGAAGTGCGGCCGGGCCTTCGGGGTCGCAGGCTTTTCGCGGGCACCAGGCCAACCGGGCGAGCAGCGAGTCCGCGGCAAGGCGCCGGTAACTTATCGTCGAGCCTGGGGCTAGTTGACCCAGCGGTGGTTGCGTATGTCGCGGTTACAGTGCGTCCGGCAAAGCAGCGTCGTAATGCTAGAGAGCTAAGGAGCCTAACAAAAATAACCAGAACAGTTGTGACCCCGTAAGACTTGTAATCCAAGCCCTGTATAACAGGGGATAGTCGGTAAATGTTCAACTTATTACCGCTCGGGTTCTAGGTGCCGCTGCTCAATTGCGATAAGGGTATAAATAATGCGATTCCATATCAATAGATACTTAGAATAATCAAGTCGCACAAGTAATTCTGTTAAAGCACTTGATCTGGCGGTCCGGCGGATCGCCGCTGATTCGGCGGACCACCGTCGACCGACTGCAACATCCCAATACTGGGAAACGCTCGGAGAGACAGTTATCGATGGGTTTTTCGATGAAAGATATGACGTAGGGAATTGCTGGAGTAATTGCTAAGTTACTAATTATTTTCTCGTAGTAAGCGATTCGGCTTTCTTGCGTGCTGCCGCCAGAACGCGTGTCAGCAATAATTCGTGAGGTGCGCCGATCGCAGCGGCAGTGCGAATCCAGATGCTGAGCGGTCCACCAGCGAGGAAGGGAAACGCGGGTATCAGTGTAGAAAGTAAAGAATAGCGACTGACACCACGGAGGGCGTTCCAGATAAATTGATCGGCGGTACTTCTAGCAAGAAGTGCCCGGCCTTGCCGTCTAACGTTGGCAGAATCTCGATTACTTGGCGATCCGTCTATACAAGCCTCAATCATGAAGTTTGTCAATTTCTCTACTTCGCGTGCCCATGCTAGGATAGGTGTGCCGCTGCTGCTGTTCTTGACATCCTCTCGGTAAACCACATAATGAGATAACGTCTTATTAATACACCCGACCGGCCCGCGGGTTGCGAGCTTCGTCCAATAGAACATATCACCGCAAATGGTTCGTGGCGGGATGCTGCCGATCGATCGCAAATCGGCGGTTCGCGTAACGCAAGCACACCAACAGACATCGCGCTTACCCGCCAGAAAGGCGGAAAGAAAATCGATTCCTAGTTCAATTTCCGGGCCAAGTTTGGCAGGGACAGCAACGTCAGCATAATGCATCTCGCATCCCGTGTAGCTAAAGACCACCTCGGGGTGGGCTGCGAAGAAGGCAATAACTTCGGAAGCAAAAGCCGGTTCGATGTAGTCGTCGTCTGAAAGCCCAAGAAAAAGCTCACCCCGGGCTTCGTCAAGCAAGAAGTTGCCATGGCTGCATGCATCAATGGTTACAGCGCGATGCAAAACCCTCAGTCGCGGGTCGTCAAATGCTGAAAGCACTTCGCTCGTCGCATCAGTTGATCCATTATCAGAGACAATGATCTCAATATCGTTTGAAGTCTGTGCTAGCGCGCTTTCGACCGCCCGTTTCAGCAACTGGCAGCGATTGACTGTTGGGATAACGATGGTTAATTTAGGGATCATAAGCAAGTCGCGGATACTGGGCAGAAACTCTTTCTATCTAGACCTGACACTGACGACATTGCAGTTAGGAAACAACTTTCGCGCCTCCTCAGCGATGGCCTCGAATTGAACTGCAGCCGACACCAGAAGGGTCGCTTCGGGATGCCTACCGAGAAGAATTTCTGGGCTGGTGACGGTATGACCCGCGAACGTCTTGCCACGCTTGTTGCTATCCTTGTCAACGATGCCGATGACATTGCAACGTGCAAGAGGCGAGCCGCTGAACAGTCGCTGGGAAAAAGAACCCGCTCCCCAGACGATTACCGGCTCTTGGGATTTTTCGAGGGCCGCCAGGATCGGGTAGCATTCCTGTGCGGCCGAGTCCGCGATGTACTTCCGGATGCTCTGTCGTAGCGGCACTTCGTCATCCCGCTCGATCATCTTGGCCTCTCCCTCTTCCTCGCTTAGCGCCAGCCATACCCAACATGCGGGGTAATGCATGGCCTCGGCGACCTCCAGCACAGTTTGCCCGCTTGCTATTGGGTGGAGATCGATAGCCCGTGCCAACGTGTCGAGATTGTGTATGTCGAAATGGTTAATATGTTCGCAGTCGAAAAAATAATAGGGAACGAACATGGCCGGGTCGTAGCGAGATGCGTCCGGTGTTTCGATGTAGACTCTTCCAGTCTCTGCCAGCAAAGACTTGGCGGCAGTCAGTAGCGGCTTCAAGTCGACGACATGCTCCAGTACATGAGAAAGGATGACTAGATCGAACTTTCTATCAAAAACGCTTTGGTGCAGGTCCGATAATCGCAGCAACGTCGCCGGAATCCCGCACTTGGCAAGCTGCTCGATACACGCGGGCGCCCCGTCGACACCTTCAAGGAAACGGTACCCTCGATCGCGCAGTGCAAGCAACAGCCCCCCACTGGCGCAGCCAATATCGAGAATTCGCTCATCTTTCGAGACTTCGGCCGCGATGCGGTCAGCTTGTTCCTCAATCCGGGCACGGTCAAAATCGTCCTGACTGCCACCCGTAGCGACCGTCGGATCGCCGTATTTTGAATGCTCGTAGTAGTACCGATCGTACTCTGGCTGCTTTGCGGGGGTGTCGGCATAAACGAAGCCGCAAGCCTCGCAGGCGACAATGTCATATTCGCCGGGAAGTGGGGAATGGTCCGGCAAGGTGAAGTTTATATGGTGTAGTGCCTCGATTTCGGTATCGCCACAGATCGGACAGGATCTCTTCGCAATTGTGGTTGAGCGCATTATGAACCTTCTTCCTCATGTTACCGGACTATCGTCCCGGTGTGCTCGACACAAATGATACCAAATACCACTATGCCAAATATACCAATAAATCGCATCAAGCATTGTCCATAATATTGAGTGTGATTCATCTCCCCCCCGGGTCGCAACACTCGGTGCGACTTTTCGCACGCAACGCTGCCCCTTCCGCCCGCACCGCGGCAAGCTCCTCCGCCGAAAGGAAAGGAAACATATCATCGAGTTCCGGCGTGGCGAAGGTGCCGTCTTCCAGCATCCGCGACTTGATGCGGGGCTCGAAGGGTTGGGCGGGATCGACATCGATCTGGATCAGCGCGGGGCCGTCGCGCGCCAGCATCTGCTCCAGTTCGGGTAAGTCGTCAGGTCCGGCGATGCGGGCGGCGGGCAGGCCATAGGCGCGGGCCAGCGCGCTGAAATCCGGGAATTCGACGCCGGAGGCCGGGGTGGCGCCGACCACGCTGCCGAAGAAATTCTCATGGGTCTGACGGATCGACAGATAGCCGCCGTTGGCCAGCACGATCACCAGGACCGGTGCGCCCAGGGTTTTCAGGGTCTGCAGCTCCTGAACATTCATTTGCAGACTGCCGTCGCCGGCGAAACAGATGACCCGCCGGCCGCCCGCGCCCACGGCGGCGCCGATCGCCGCCGGAAGGTCGTAGCCCATGGAGGCCGAGCCGGAGTTGCTGAACAGCCGCTGCCCGGCCCGCAACCGGCCGACCTGGAAGGGCAGGATGCAGGCGGAGGCATTGCCGCATACCACGATGTCGTCGTCGCGCAGACCGTCGAAGACATGGGCCACGACGGCATAGGGATTCAGGCTGGCGGCGAGCGTCTGGTGGGGCTGCACGACCGGGTAGCGCTGCTGGAGCCCGTGGCACCAGCGCGCCCAGTCTCCAAAATCGGGCAGGTCGCGAATCCCTGGCCGTGCGGCGAGGGTGTCGATGAACCGCGCGGCATCGGCGACGATGCCAAGGGCGGGTTTCACGAAGGGCTTGGCGAGTTCGGCGGGATCGATATCGACCTGGACGAGGAATGCCTGGGGGGCAAATCGCGACCAGTTATAGCTGATCTGGCGGATGTTGAGGCGCGAGCCGATGACCAGCACGAGGTCACTGGCTTGCAGACAAAAATTCCCCGCGCGGGTGCCGATGGTGCCGGGGCGTCCGGCGAACAGCGGGTGATCGTTCGCGATGAGGTCGTGGGTCCAGGCGGTGGCGATGGGGATGCCGGTCGCCTGGGCCAGTGCGAGCAGGGCGGCCTCGGCACCCGCGGCGCGGATGCCGCTGCCGGCGAGGATCAACGGGCGGTGTGCTGAGCGCAGTCGCTCGATGATGGCGTCGCAGTGTTCAATCAACGATGGGTCTTGCCCGACCGCGCGCGCGGGCGGGTTGGACAACCCCAGGTCGAGGGTGGCGGACTGGACGTCGAGCGGGATGTCGATCCAGGCGGGGCCGGGGCGGCCCTGGGTCGCGGCGGCGAGCGCGGCCGGGAGCAGGGCACTGAGGTCCTTGGGCCGACGCGCCACTTCGGCGAACTTGGTGACCGGCTTGGCCATGTGGATCACCGGGCCTTCCTGGTCGCCCAGTTGCCGCAAGCCCGGGAGCGGCACGAAATCGAGACAGGTTTCGCGTTTGACCTGTCCGGATAGCACCAGCATCGGGATCGAGTCGGTGTAGGCGCCGAACACACCGTTGAGGGCATTGATGCCGCCGGGACCGGTTGTGACATTGACGACCGCCGGTTTGCCGCTCACGCGCGCATAGCCTTCCGCCGCCATCGCGCAGGCCTGCTCGTGATGCATGTAGGTGCAGTGCAGCCGCGGGTGGGTGCCGAGCGCGTGATTCAGGAACATGGCGCCCCCGCCGGTCACGCAGAAGACCTGCTCGATGCCTTGTTCCGCCAGCCAGTCAGCGATCTGTTGGGAGACATTCATGCTGCGTGATGCGTCCACCGTGGTCTTGTGCGAAGCCGGCGCGTCCAGTCACAGGCCGCGGTTGAGGATCAAGTTCGCCAACCCTTCGTTCTCACTGTAGGGGCCGTCGATATGGTGGATGGTCAGGGGCTCGTCGGCCTTGAGTTCGGCCACCAGTTTCTCCCCGTTCATGACCTCGCGACACGACAACTGGCCCTTGCGCAGCGGAATGGCGAGATAAAAGTCCTTCTCGAACCCATCCTTACTGAAGACATAACCGGGCGCCAGGTCGCGCAGGGCAATCGCATCAAGTTCTACTAATATTCGCGCTCACTGATATATCACGCAAATCCGACATCTGAACTGCCTCCAAGGCTACATGCCGT
>Ga0247842_10007014_pt1 | contig 12398 bp, 20 predicted proteins | sample LaCruzMarch2015__3_FD_192411 | JGI IMG/M metagenome (GOLD analysis project Ga0247842, IMG submission 192411) | Freshwater microbial communities from meromictic Lake La Cruz, Castile-La Mancha, Spain - LaCruzMarch2015_19m | ecosystem: Environmental > Aquatic > Freshwater > Lake | place: Spain...
TGAATCCGATTCCCAGGCGCTCGATCATGGCCGTCACCGCCTCCGGCAGGGGACTGATGTTGACCCCCAGTTCCAGGAGAACGTTGGCGCTGCCGCACTTCGAACTCACGGCATAGTTTCCGTGCTTGGCCACAGGCACGCCGCAGGCGGCGGTGACGATAGCGGCAGCCGTGCTCACATTGATGGTGTTGGAGGCATCCCCACCTGTGCCGCAGGTATCTACTAAGCAGCCTTTGACCTTGGGGCGGATGCAAACCGCAGAGTCTCGCATCTTCCTGGCAAAGCCTGCGATCTCCGCGATGGATTCGCCTTTCATGCGTAGCGCAATCAGCAGAGCGCCGATCTGGGCATCTGTGGCACTGCTGAAGATCTCGCCCATGAGCGCCTCTGCCTCCTCAAGGGAAAGGTTGCGCCCTTCCACGATCTTTTGAAGATAACTCAAAGCAATCACCAGATCAAATGTATAATCTTGTACGCTAATGAGTTAAAAAGTACATTATATTTATAGGTTGTGCGTTGCAGGTCGAAAAATAGCGTTTCGTGTCCGGACGCCTACGCAATAAAATGGAAAAAGCTGCGCACTAAGGCTTATCTTTGCCCTTATCCAGGCCCGATTTTTTATCGAGATTGTCTTTCCTGTCTCGGGGGTTTTCCTCTTCTAGATCAGATAAGTCTGCTCCACACATGTTCTGAATTCTTCTGCCTGTTTCTATAAAAAGTGGATGGCATTTCGGCCACCGCAAAACCTATTATCCCAGGGATAATTTTAGTTGAACATGGCGAATCTCAATGTAGCGATCCTGGGTTCTCTCGACTACGGCAAAGAGCTGGGTAAGAAGGGCACCTCTAGCGATCTTACCTTTTACAACCTGAAAAAAGGGCAGAACACCGTCACCTTCATAGAGCCGACCCGCTACCCGGAGAAGCTCGCGCCCCTCTTCTACGCCGTCTCCATGGCCCAGAAGGCCCTTTTGATTGTAGACCAGATAACTCCCGCCTTCGGAGAGTCGGTCATCATGCTGGACTCGATAGGCGTGAAAGAGGGCATTGTGGTCCTGAAAAACTACCTCTCCCGCGAGCAGATCGCCCCTTTCATCAAGGGCACGGTGGTGGATGGCTATGAGTTCCTGGAAGACGACAAGAACGTCCTGCGCGAGCGGCTCTTGGAGGATGTGGGCAGGATGGACTCACCCCAAAATGCAGAGACGGGATCCTTACCTGTGGATCATTTCTTCAATGTGCGCGGCATTGGGACGGTAGTCCTGGGGTCTGTGGCGGAAGGGAGCATCAAGAAGCATGACGTTCTCATGGTAATGCCGGGAGAGAAGACCGCCCAGGTGCGCTCTATCCAAAAGCATGACGAGGACTTCGATACGGCAGGCATAGGAGAGAGGACGGGGATAGCGCTGAAGGGCATCGAGGTAGAAGGCCTGGATAGGGGAACCATCCTAACCAACGATAAATCCATCAAGCAAGTATCCTCCCTGACCGCAAAAGTGCATGTGGTCAAATACTGGCCCGCGCCACTAAAGGAGGGAATGGTTCTCCATATTGGCCACTGGATGCAATTTGTTCCGGCCAGGATCGAGAAGGCATTGGCAGAAATCGACTGGCACAATGTCGAGCTGACTGTGAAGCTGGACAAAATGCTGGTCTATCGTCCTGGTTCGAGGGCGGTTCTCATCTATCCGGAGGGCGGCAAGCTGCGCATAGTTGGGACCATAGAGTTACTCTAGTGCTTAACGGTTCGCGTGCGCAATGGGTTCCCCTGAGAAGAACAGCCTCCAAAGGCCACAGCAAACAGGCCGTTCTTTTGGCGAGGTCAAGGGATACATATTAATAGCAAAATAGCAAATCTGTCCAAAAGGAGAATGGAAATGAGCGATAAAACACTTGCAATAACTTTCTTAATTGGAACGCTGTGCCTGGCATTTCTAGCTACCATAATGTTTCCAGACTTGGCAGGGCTGCCTTAGCTTTCCTTTTGGCAAGAGGAGCCTGGTCTTTGTGCACATGGTGGATCGTTTCCTCCCAGAGTTGTAACTGTAGATTCTTTTAAGACACGCCTCCCGTCCACCAACAGGAAATAGCCAGGAGCCACTTACATTTGAGAGCTCGCGAACCACGCATATAGTTGGATTAGAAAATAGATGAAGCTGAAAATGAGGACTACAATGACCAATAGGTTCTCTTTAATGCTATCCATTCTAGTCTTGCTTTCGATGTGTGGTTCGCGCTTGTCAGCCATGCCGTCCTCCTTTTTATATTATGAGCTTGATGATTAATCTTCTCTATCACCTCCTGCCCGCAGCTACTTCATCCTGCCCCTCTGGTCCATATAAGGGCAATAATAAAAACAATCCAAATAACCAGCATGCTTATTCCAAGCGATGCTCCCGCAAAGACTAATCCCTCATCAGCGTCCATATATTTCACTTCTTAATAACTGCATCAATTACAACGGTTACATATATCCAAAGAGTCATAAGTGCCATCAGGATGTAGCCCAATGATTGATCTCGCATTTTATCACCACTTAATGTCATAGTTGCTTCGATTAGATAGCTCTTTCGGCTTCAACTTTCTCATCCACGCTCTGCCTTTAATTATTTCTATCTCTTTTTTATCCCCTCCATTTGCTTGTTAGGTTTTCCGGCATTTATGGAATTCAATTTTCTACAGGAGGGCCTAGAGATGGGTCCTCCTATTGAACACCATCTCTTTTGTGCCTGACTTGCCAATTCCATTTCCCACCTCCCATTAGCTATTTTCAGCTATTGAAAATCCACCTATATGCCAACTCCACAATCAAATACAGGGCCAGGAATAGGAGTCCCAGCATAACTGAGACCCCAATAAATACTTTCTCTTCCTTTTCTTCCCCATAAGCAGAGAAATCGGCAGCTATCCTCTTTAGACCGTTGTCCACCCAAGTCGCGAAGTTCACTAATGGCCCCTCGAAGAACCACATAAGCTTTGCACCGGCAATTCTAAACGGCCAATCTGAGTCAAGATTTATCTTCCTTTGTTCCGGTGGATATAATCCGGTTTTTATGAGAACGACGAATGCTAATGAAGCGAACAACAGCAACTGGAGCTGACCAATCATATGGGACGCTGTATACGGTACAAACTCAACCGAATAAGGAAGAATCTGGTAGAGTGAATACGGATAAACGCCGATGAAAATGCACGAAATTGCTGCTATACCCATGGCTAATAGCATATTTATGGGGGGGTCTCTTGCTTTTAAGTGGGCGTCCTCAGCAAAAAAAGCGAAATACGGAACCTTTATGCCCGCATGATGGAATACACCTGCTGAGGCAAGCAGCAAAAGAACAGATAAGAGAGCCATATGCGCATTTGAAGCTGCATCCATAACCATTGATTTGGTTACAAAACCGGTAAAGAATGGAAATGCCGATATTGATGCAGCACCCACGAAGCAAAAAGCGGCAGTTAACGGCATGGTTTTATATAATCCGCCCAGCTCTGTGCACTTGCATGTACCCGTCCGATAAAGCACACTTCCCACACATAGGAAAAGCAGTCCCTCGAACAATATGTTGCCAAAGGCATGAGAAATAGCACCATTCATGGACAGAGCAGTACCTATTCCTATGCCGACCAACATGAATCCAACCTGGTTAATGAGGCTGTAGCAAAGTACTCTCCTTAGGTCGTTCTCGAGAACGGCATAGAAGATAGGATATACAACCATTAATGCTCCGAGCCATATCAGAACATCATAACCCTCGAAGCCTCTTGCTAAAACATAAACTGCCGTCTTGGTGGTAAAGATGGATAAAAATATTGTGCCTGTAACAGATGCTTCAGGATATGCATCGGGTAACCAAGCATGCAAAGGAGGAACAGCAGCATTTATTATAAAGCCTATGAAGATTAATAAAGAAGGCAAATAAGTACTGCTCGAACTCCAGCCGATGGCATTAAAGGTTATTGAGCCCGTGGTCGTAATATACATGACAATGCCCGCGAGCAGGATTATGCCCCCGGCAATGTGCCACATGATATATCTAAACCCGGCACGATGCGCTTTATCCGTCGCTCCATGCCAGATAATGAGCGTAGATGCAATCGCCATTATCTCCCAGAAGATATATAGTGTGATCAGGTCGCCGGCGAAGACTACTCCCAGCGCACTACCCACATATATGTACTGGGACATGTGTTCGCTGCTACTTTTTACATGTAGTGCATAAAGAGTCGCGATTATCGTTGCGATGGTAAATATAAGTCCAAAAATAAAACTTAGTTTGTCCACCCTACCGAAGACAAGCTCGTATTCCAAGAAAGGAAGACGCCATGTTGAAAATGGAATGTCTCCAAATACGCCTGTGTACATGAGAATAACATCTATAAGCGCTGCTATTGGAGGTATGAGCAGATATCCTTGTCTCCACTTGCCCTTAAAGAGAGGTATGAGGAAGGCTCCAAGGATTAATATGAGTCCAGGATGCAACCACCCAATCACTATTTCATCCCCCCTTTCTTCTCATAATAATCCTCTTCCTTCGGAAGCCAAAAACGCAATCCTTTGGCCGCATAAATAAGAAAGACGCATGCAGCGAAACCATATATCCCATAAAATGGTGTTACCTCTTGCCACAAGAACACGTTATGCCACGGAACAAATAAACCTGCTGCAACCGTCGTAACAATGCAAAAACCATAAATTGCGAGGAATAAGTCGCCATGCCGATGACGCGGTAATTTGGCCCCAAAATTAAGAAAGACATATGCAATAAATCCAAATATGGCGAGAACTGCTAGCATTATATCCATTTTCGTCATCTCCTTATCACATATCTAAGATTGATTAAGATTGATTCCCAGCCCACAATAATTATCATAATATACCTAAGGCTACTGATGCCACAAATGCAAAGTATAACAGCGTTACAACCAGCAAGACCCAGCCGACTAATTCAGAGGGAAAGCCATAATAGGTATGCCAAAAGTACTCGCTCCTCTCCCTCGTTTCCGTTTCTTCTGCAGCAATTTCCATCAATCTCTCTCCAGACATTCTTTATTCATATTCATTTTACTTTTATCAGCCAGACATCTTCCTTTCCTGCACCATTGGTGCCTACGTCGTCACTGGAACCGCCAAAGGTTCTGTTCCTTTCCTCTGATTCGGCCGCCGAGAGATACATCGAACTGGCCGGCCATAACCGTATTGAGGGTGGCTGATGCCACCCCCCGCATATCCAAATTAATCTGCATATTCTTCATACACCTCCGAAGAGCTGCGATATAGCCATTTTTGCCAGGTCAAATATATAGAACATGTTGGGATACACGAAGAATACCAGGGAGAAGATCGCGGTTATCGTCAGGGGGACGACCACCAGGAGTGGGGCCTCCTTTATCTTTACTTCTCCACTTGCGCCTATTTCTTCCGCAGGCTTCTTGAAGAAAGCTGTTATTATTATGGGAAAGAAATAAACTATGTCCAGCAGCGAACTTATCAGGATGACCGCTAAAAATATCATTCCATAGGGAGATTCCACTGCCCATGCGCCCAGGCTGAGATATAATTTACTGATGAAACCGCAAACAGGGGGGAGTCCAGCCATGCCTATGGCAGCCACGCTGAAAGCGAGCATAGTCACAGGCATTCTCTTCCCGATGCCTGCCATCTCGCTTATTTTCGTCTTCCCCGTGGCCACCAGTATGGCGCCGGCACAGAGGAAGAGGGTTATCTTCATGTATCCGTGGAAGGGGATGAGCAACATCGCCGCTTGTATGCTCTCCTTGTTAAGCAATGCCGCACCTAAAATTATGTAGGATAGCTGGCTAATGGTGGAGTAGGCGAGCCTCCTCTTAAGGTTGTCCTGGGAGATGGCGAAGAAGGAGGCAACGATCATGGTGAAGCTGGCGATGCCGGCCAGGATCAGCCAGAGCCCCAGTTGTTGCATCAGGTCCATGCCCAAGACGTAGCCTACTATGCGCACTATTCCGAAGACTCCGGCCTTGACCACCGCCACGGCGTGCAATAATGCGCTTACAGGCGACGGCGCAATCATCGCCGTGGGCAGCCAGGAATGAAAAGGCATCCATGCCGCCTTCATAAATCCCAGCAGGAAAGCGAAGAAGAGCACGGTTATTATCATTGGTGAGGCTGTGGCCAGGGCTTTTATCCCGCCTGGGGTAAAATCCGTAGTGCCTGTAAGGTAATAGGTGATCATGATCCCGAAGAGCAGGAAGGCTCCGGCGGGCATCAGATAGGCCAGGTACTTATGCCCGGCCCGCAATGCATCGGGTGTCTGCTCATGAATTACCAGGGGATAGGTAGAGATGGTTATTATCTCAAAAAATAAGAACATGGTGACTAAATTTGCCGATAGCGCAACCCCCACCGCACCTAATATGGCGAAGCAGAATGCGAAGTAGTATCTAGTCTGAGCATGCTCTTTAAGTGTTCGCATGTATCCGATGGAGTAAATCGAGACCAGAACCCAGAGGGAGGATGCAGTTATGGCGAATATTTCCCCGAATGCATCGACTTTGAATCCAATATAGATACCCTTGAACATCGACTGGAATAAGGTGAATTCTATCGTCTCACCCTTTACGATCAGCGGTGCCATGGACAGGACGAGCAGGAACATTGCTACGCTTCCGGCTATTGTCCATAGCTCTCTTATGTTGGGATGGTTCCTGGATGGCAGGATCAAAGCTGCTGCTATCGCTGGGCACAGGACCGCAAACAACGGCGTCATTAGCTCCATTAGAGCGTCACCCCCATTCTCAAATTAGATAAGATGTGATTGATCAAAGGCATTGGAATATCTGTGAGCCAGACGATGCCCATGACGATACAAAGAGCCGCGAGGATCAGTATAGGTACAACCATGCTGATCGGAAGAGATTTGCCCTTTTCTTTGACCTCTACCCCATTCTCTGTCTCCTTGTGCTTAACAAAGTACATTTGATCAATAACCCTCCAGAAGTATACCAGGTTTAGGAGGCCGCTTAGCAGCAATACGGCTACAAAGGGGTATTGAGCGGCATCCAGGGAGGCATTAATCAAGAACAGTTTGGAGGCAAATCCCGCAGTAAGCGGAATTCCTATCATGGAGAGTGCGGCAATAGTAAAGGCGGCACAGACATACGGCATCTTTTTCCCCAGCCCCCCAAAGTCCCTTATGTCCTTCAGTCCCTCTTGCTGACTGATAGCGCCGGCGCACATGAAGAGACAGCCTTTGCCTATGGCGTGATTCAGTATGTGAGCCACGGCACCAACCAGCCCCCAGGGCGATAAGGGGGACAGTCCCACTCCTAAGAGTATGTACCCCATTTGTGATACCGAGGAGTAGGCCAGCATCCTCTTCAGATTTCTCTGCTTAATGGCCCAGATTGAACCTGCCAGTATGGCTATTGCCGCAACCCAGCATATTAACAAATCAAGACCGATATAATGCCTTATGAACTCCAATGTGAAGACTGAGTAAAACATCCTTAAAAGAATGTAAAACATAACCTTCACATGCACTGAGGCCATCATTGAGCTTATGGTGGACGGAGCATAGGTATACACATCGGGCTGCCATAAATGAAGGGGGAATATATACGCTTTTATCATAACTCCCACAACTATCATGGCAAAGGCCATTTGAACCGCTCTATTGTCATATACGAGTGGCAGCAAAAGCCTCATGTCTGCGAAATTGAGCGTCCCGGTGACGGAATAAAGCCAACAAACTCCAAAGATGTAGAGACAGGCGCCAATAGAACCCATTATCACATAATTGTAGGCCGGTCGTAGTGCCCTTCCGCCAGCGACAGCTATCAATGCATAAGCGGTCAGAGAGGCGATCTCCAGCCAGATGAACATATTGAACAGATCACCAGTAACGGTTATGCCGTACAACCCGGCGACCATGAGCTGAACAAGAGTATAGAAGGTGACATGCTTTCGCTCCTCTATCTCATGCTCGACATTCTTCTTAGAATATATTAACCCTAATATAACGATTGATATGACTATTACCAGCAGGTAGGCATTCATGGCATCTATAACGTACTCTATGCCCCAGGGCGGCCTCCACCCCCCCTGCCAGTAGCGGATTGGTCCCACAGTGAGGACGTGATTCAATATGAACAGGGACAATATGAGGAAGAAGGAATTCATGGCCAGAGACATATAGAACGGTAGCCTCCGGTTAAGATATCCCGTTAGCAGCATAGTGTAGGCCAGGAACATGGACAGCCCAACTATGAGGACCGGGAATTGCTCAATTAGATCCATACCTCACATCACCCCCATTTTCTCAAATTCCATCTCTTTTTGTATTATTTCGTCTTCTTCTATGGTCCCGTATTTTTGGTAGATCCTTATCACAATAGCAAGGGCGACTGCAGTTGTCGCTGCGCTCACCACGATCCCTGTGAGCATGAGCACATGGGGCAGGGGATTGGCATATATGTATCCTTTCTCGGCAGCTTCTTGCCATAAAATGGGGGGAGTAGCCGTTTTCAAGCCCCATGTGGTCAATACATTCCTTCCCACATCTCCGAGTGATACGACCCATAGGAAAAATGCGGTTTGAAATATACTCAGTCCAATGAGTTTTTTGACTAAATTCTCCTTTACAATGCATGCAGTGAGCCCTATGATTACGATGAGTATGGCGATCCAGAAGTTATATTTTTCAAGGATATGCAAAGTTATCCATTCCATCATTCTTCACCACCTTCCATCTCATCATCCTCTTTCCACGCCAGATCAAAATATTGCGAGACGAAGGAGGCCATCACAGTCAACCCTATGCCCACAGATACCATATATCCTACCAGAAATGATCGCGCCCCTGCAACTCCCACAAAATCGGTCACAGGCCAAAACGCCGGCATATTCAGCCACTGCACACTAGCCAGACTGAAAAGGACACATATCCAGCCGGCTCCATTATAGAGAAACAGCCCGAGGCTTTTGAATAGGGCATTCACAGACTCCGGCATCTTCTCTCTGCCTTTCTCATGGCCAAATACGGTTATGTAAAGGATATAAGCGGTTGCAAGTATTGTTCCACCCTGGAATCCCCCTCCTGTACCGCCCGTTCCTATCATTACATACAACCCAAATAATAAGATCAGAGGGAACATCAGATTCGTAGTCACCTCTATTATGACGTTCCGTTTGTGTACTTTTCTCACCGGGGTCATAGTCTTCCTCGCCTCCTCAGCAGCAAAATAACACCAATAGCACCGGTGAGGATGACGGTCTCCTCGCCCATTGTATCATAACCTCTGTAATCCGCAAGACCTGAGGTAACTGCGTTTATCATAAACGTCTCCTCTTCAGTCTTCTCCATGACCCTAATCGGCCAGTTGTATCTGTAGACGGTCAGATTTCCATCCGATTCTTTAATAAAATAATATTGTTGAAATTCGTTATAATATATTTCTCCCTCTCTGATGAGGACATCCCAGCCCCCTTCCGACATCCGTCCGCCCTCTAACGATCCCTCCTCGATCCATTTGATCTCGTAATTCCCTTCCTCTAGAGTTGGATAATTCTCATTCTGGCAGCCCGGGCAGGTAGGGCCTTTAATAAACCCCATCTTCTCGGTTTTATTTTTAATTTCTGCCGGGAGCACGCCTGCATTCAATTCCTCCACCAAGCCATCGGCATTGACACTAAATAGCTTGATATATTTATTTACAGCAGAGTTCTCATCACCGAATGCGGGGATATCTTCAACTGCGTATATGGATACCGCTATCAGAAGTATGGCAGTGATGAGCCCGGCATAAGTCAGAGGTTTCATCGTTGGTAGGCTCATTTCTTCTCCCACCTCGGCACCCTCGATAGACAGGCCATCATCAGGGCAGTTGAGGCTCCGGCACCTACCGCCGCCTCGGTGAACGCCACATCGGTTGCGCCCAGTTGCAGCCACACATTTGCCATTATAAAGCTATAAGCGCCTGTCAGGACGATGGCCGCCAAGAGGTCCTTCACCACTAAGGCCGCTATGCCTACTATAAGAAGGAATAACAATAATAATAAATCAATGGGAACTATCATCTCTCTCGCCTCCCTACTCTTCCATAAAGACATATCCCACTTTCTTTTGCATGGTCTGGTCCACGGTGAGGGATTCTGCCGGCCCCTTGGCTATGGCGTGAACTATGTACCTCCCCCTCTCCGGCTCCACGTCTATGGTTATCGTCCCCGGAGTCAGGGTGATGGAATTAGCAAATGTGACCAGGGCAAAGTCGCTTCTTAAAGTGGTATCAAACTCTATTATTTGTGGGTCTACCTCCAGTATGCCAAAGACACGCTTTGCCACGTCCACGGTTGCCAGATAAATTTGCCACAACTCCCAACCCACGTAGGGAATGAACCTTCGCGTCTTTAAGAGGACCTTCTCACCTTTGCCCGGCACAAAAATCTCGTAGGTGAGAAACGTAACGATTAATGCAGCCAATATGCCTCTTGATACTTTGGAGAGATCATAAGGCTCGGGTAAATAGACGGTCCAGGCTGATAGGAGCACCCAGAAGATGAACATGATGCAAAAGGTCAGGGCAATGGAAAATGTCCTGTGATCTTCTTTCATTTCGGTCATCTCCATCACATCCTCTTGTCGCCCTTCTTCCACACCGGCAAACCGGTAACATACGCAGCTTTCATCAAGGCATGCGTGCTCGCTGGACCGGCTAATAAGTAGAAAGCCGATACCAGGAGAAGCTTTATGGTTATAAAGGTAAAACCTTCATAAATCATACAGCCCATTATGATTAGGATCTGGCCGAGGGTATCGCACTTCCCCGTGGCGTGCATCCTGGTATAAAAATCAGGAAACTTTAACAGCCCCACGGTTCCGGTTATCATGATTAAGGATCCTGCCGCCAAAAATATTGTCGATATCACATCTATCGCGAGCATAGTTCTCCTCTTTCTGCATACTTGGCAATAATTATCGTTCCAATAAACGCAATTACAGCATACATGAGGGCGATGTCTATGAAATGCGGCCTTTCGATGATATAGCCCACCACGATTAAGAGCACAATCGCCTTCGTGCCAATCACATTGGCAGCTACGATGCGGTTAAAGGTCCCAGGTCCATAAATCGCTCGGTACGAGCACACCAGTATTGTGCACGCAATTATAATTCCAACTGCGAGGAATGGAAGAATCATGACCACAAGGGTGATAGTTTTTGTATATGTAGTTTTCGCGTGGCGGAAACACAATTTGTATATTCATTTGAAAGAACATATATAGTTAACTTATTCGTTTAATAAATTATAATTGCGAAGAAAGACGAACTGATGCCTTTTCGGCAGCCATAGATCACGAGACCTCTATTTCTTGATGCATTTTACATAGATCCTGTAGCCCAGGAGATTGAGCCTCTTCCATCCCGGCAGTAACTTGCGCTCCAAAAAGCGAGAGAGCCTCTCCTGAAAATAGCAGGGATCGATGATCGGTCGCCAGCGGCTCAGGAAGAGATAGCCCTGGCAGGGCTTGAAGTCAAAGCCGCAGCAAGCGAGGACGGCAAAGCCAGCCTCCTGCAATGAACTTTGAAACTCCGCAGGCGAGACGTATTCCGGCGGATTTATCGGTTCCCGGAAGAGATGCTTTCTGATCAAAGTATAGTGAGAGATGCAAGAAAAGAAGTCCACCACCAGGACTCCTTCCGGTTTTAAAACGCGATAAAATTCCTGCAAGGCTCTTGCTGCCGCCTCTGTGGTGGGCAGGCAGGTCAAAACGCCGCTGCTTACCACCCGCTCGAAGGACTGATCCCGAAAGGGCAGGCTGGTCACAGAGCCCTGCAAAAAGCCGGCCCGATCATCGCTCTTCGCTCTGTGGGCCGCCCGGCCCAGCATGTTGCCGGAGAAATCCATGCCGATGACCTGCAAGGCCGGGCTCGCGGCCTTTGCTTTGCTTGTTTCATTTTTCAGGGCGCGCAAGAGCAGGTTGCCGTTGCCGCATCCCGCATCCAGCACCCGGCCCTTTGCCCCGGAAAAGCAGAACCTTGCAGCCTCATCTTCGAATTCGCCCATCATTTTCAATATGAAATCGGGCGTGTCGTCGGGCAGGTCGCGCGCCAGCTTGAGGTCCATCTCCTCTCCGCACCTCTTCTGGCCCTCCCAGAAATCCAGCTCTTCCTTTTGAAGGTTTTCTGTGCTTGAGAAATTCAGCTCTGCCACTCGTTGCGTCCCCCATTTTGCCGACGTGATGGTGTGCAGCACAATTGTGGTATTAATAGCTTGGGTGACTTCTCCCCGCCCAGAAGGACGGGGCTTCTAGCCGTTGATTGGCAGAGATTGAAGTCCCAATCTCAAAATGTTTATGGCTGCATTCCAATCTCGATCCAGAGATAGCCCGCACTCGGAGCAATTATGGACTCGGTCAGCCA